>Ga0315906_10002887_pt1 | contig 23317 bp, 15 predicted proteins | sample LakEriMetagenome_4_FD_203526 | JGI IMG/M metagenome (GOLD analysis project Ga0315906, IMG submission 203526) | Freshwater fungal communities from buoy surface, Lake Erie, Ohio, United States - Buoy 2 MA122 | ecosystem: Environmental > Aquatic > Freshwater > Lake > Lake biofilm | place: USA...
GCACTAAAGTTGGTAAGCATCAGAGCAATGGCTATGCAAAAGGCATGTGAATTAAATCCTTCTGCTATGGCAGCTGTTCTTGCTTTATCCGATGCAGATGCTGAGCGAATTTGTAATGAAGTTACTAATGAGACAGGAGAGATAGTTGTGCCGGCTAACTTTAATTGTCCTGGTCAGTTGGTGATTAGTGGCTCAAATGCCAGTATTGATCTTGCTTGTGAAAGAATGAAGGCTGCGGGTGCAAAAAGAGCAATCAAATTACCTGTTGGAGGGGCATTTCATTCTCCTTTAATGGAACCTGCAAAAGATGAATTGGCTAAGGCTATTCTTTCTACTAATTTTCATCGTCCTGCTTGTCCTGTTTACCAGAATGTTGTAGCCAAAGCAGTAAAAGATCCGGAAGAAATCAAGCAAAATCTTATAGATCAGTTGACTGGACCTGTAAGATGGACGCAAACCATTGAAGCCATGATTAATGACGGCGCTTCAACCTTTATTGAAGTGGGTCCTGGTAAAGTTTTACAAGGGTTGATCAATAAAATCAACAAAACTGTTTCTGTGGAATCAATCAATTGATTGATTAGGCCTGCGCCTGTGGTCCACCAAACTGAAATGGGATTTGAACTTCCTCAAAATCCTTGATGCTGCCATGTAGGTCTTCAAATTTGTTGATATTATCTGCCAGTGCATTCAGCAGTCGTTTTGCATGCTGTGGGGTTAGTATGATTCTCGACTTTACTTTACTTTTTGGTGTACCTGGCATCACATTCACAAAATCAACTACAAATTCAGCATGACTATGTGTTATGATGGCTAAATTGGCATACTGACCTTCAGCAACTTCCTCAGAAATTTCGATATTGATTTGATTTTGTTGTTCGCTCATGATCTAAGTTTTGAACTCCAAATATACAGCTTCATATTTGTTTGCTAATTCCCAAATTCCCAGATTACTTGCATCCGCCATTCTTTATTCTTGAGCGGCGATTGATAAGCAGCAGTTATGTTATTTTTATCTTTTCTGTGGTCACTTATTATTTTCATTTGAAGTTTGACTGCTTTTTTATAGTTGTATTGTACCAATAAATAACTTCTTTTTCCCTGATCGAAATGTGCAGGGATGGCATAAAACGATTGTAAATCCCTTTCATAAGCGTAAACCCTTGATGCATAATTATCGGTAGTAAAGAAAGTATAACGAAAGCTCAAGCTTAGGGGTTCTGTCATTGGTTTGAATATCATTTCCAGGTAGCTCAGGTGTCCAATTGAAGTTGAGTTGAATTCTTGCTGTACTTTGATTACCTCATTTCTACATCTGATGGTAAGGCTTTCCAGAGGTGAGAAAGATAGGTGTGTCCTCCAGCGATGTACAATTGATTGCCCAATCAAGCTGGTGCGGTTCTGCTCATATCCCTGATTACTTGTTTTATTTTCAATTTGGTACCTGGTTGAAATTTCAGTTTTCTTATTGGGTTTCCAGTTGTATTGTATTGAAATAAGCCGACCATTTTCTGATCTGTCGCTCGTGAAAGTTGGCCATTGATTTTGGTAGAAATCAGCAAATCCTTCAAGATGATGTTTGGCATGGGGTTGGAAATTAAAACTCAGCAAAAGGCCTGCTTCATTTCCGGCTTCTGAATTGCTGGAAATACAATTTGATTCAAATGCACGGTATCTTGGGCTCATGTTGCGGTAGATGAAGGACAAATCTAGTTTTGGATCCAGACTTTTCAGCCATCCTAAATTAAATGCAGGGTCAAATTGTTGGTCTAAGGCAAATTCACTGAATATGAATCCTGCTTTGGTCGGGATGGCAAAATCAATGCTCATGTTTTTCCAATGCCGACCAGCAATAGCAAATTGGTTGTAAGGTTGTTGTCTTTTTTGAATGGGTATAGAAAAAAAAGTTTGAATGTAATTAAGGGCGATTGAAGCAGTTGATAGTTGGTATTTAAATTTTCCGCCTACAGTCAACTTCGACAAAACATCTTTGTCGGCTTTTTCAGCATCATTTCGATGCAATCCTGATAGCAGAAAAGAGCTTACCCAGCGTCGATTGTTGATGCTGTCATTCATTACATTGGCATCAATTTGAAGTCGGCTCATAAATACTCCAATTTCAGTTTTCCCTTTTTTTAGGTTGATAGCAATGCCCCTTTGGAAACGATTCTCATCTGTTCCTGTGTGAGGTTGAATAAAATATCCTTGTCGGTAGCCACTCAGTAAATTGCTGCTTCTTCCAAAAGCATAACCTTGCCAATGAACCAATCCTTGTCCCATGTTTATATTGTAATCACCAATCAAAAAATCTTTAATTATTCCTCTGTTCCTTAACAATAAATAAATACCTGTGTGGTCAAAAACGTTTTTTTCACCTGCATCCTTCTCAATCATTAATCCCGCCTGAAATTGGTCTTTAAATTTAAATTTGTAATTCACCATTTGTTTGTTCTTGGTTATCCATGTTTCTTTTGAGTTGAATCCATTTGATCTGCCACCTGTTCTGTAGATCAGAAAATGTTTTCCTTCTGTAAGGCTGTGTTTTACATTGATCTTGTCATTTTGGTTGGCGAGGTACAGATGAGGTAGAATTTTTTTAATAGTTGTTAACTCCCAGAGTGGTATTGCTTGCAATTCGAGTAGACTGATAAATTTTCCATATTTTTTCCGATGAATTATGAACTCACTGATTTGTTGAGGCGTAAGTAAAAAAAGACTTGATAATTGTTCTGCGCTAACGTTATTGATGTTGTATGCAATATCTTGGGCTATAGTACTGCTTTCAAGTGGATCACGCAATTGAATTTCATCTGTCTGTGCCATTTGTTCCAATTCGATTTCATGCACTTCTTGTGTGAAACAACAATTGAATGCAAGTGTAAGAACAATGAAAAAGTTAATCTTTGGCATCTGCTTGACGATTGATTTGGAGCATGATTGAATAGCCAAGATGTGGGTGACTGGATATGCCTATGCTGGGGTTGATTTTTTTTATTTTTCCACTTACGCCCAGATAAAAATGTCCACCTCCATTGGTCCCACACCAAAATCCAATTTTATCATTAGGTGTCCAGTTCAGAGCAGGTAAAAGCAACAGATGCTGTTCTTGTTTCCTTATTTCCAATTGCAGGAAGACAGGCTTGCTTAATCGGTATCCTATCCCAATAGTTAAGCCTTCTCTTTTTGTATTGGTGTTTTTGTATTTTGAAGCAATGCTTTGGTAATGCTGATAATGGATGCCTATTGTAGTTTTTTCATTGATGGCATGAGCAATACCGGCAATGATTTGGATGAGGGTTTCCGGCGACTGAGTTTTCAATTGAAAATATGTTGTTCCTAATGCGATGCCAATTGTTGTTTGCTTGTTGAGGGAATGCCCGTATCCCAAACTACCGCTATAACGGGTGTAAACGGGACTACCCTGGAGAGATCCATGCAAGCTGATGTTGCCATTTGAAAGCGGATGAGACATGCTCAATTTGAGTTGAGACAACTCATTAAGCCCATACTTATTTTCAAGTGATAGTCCAATTTCCTTCCTTTGTTCAAAACCCAGAAAAGCAGGCAGATCGTGTAATCCAATGACGGGAGAACTGTTTTTTTGATAGGCTAATGTGTTGAAGGGTACCACATCATGGTTCATCCAGTTTTGAGAAAATGCAAAATAAGGCAAGCCCATCAACACACAAATCCATCGCTTCATGGATTAAAATTGCTGAAGCGCAGTGTTCCTGCCAAGTGGAAAACAACTTATTTGGGTGTCATTTTCCACGACTGTACCTTTGCGATATGAAATTAATGGACGGAAAACTGGTTTCTCAAGCCGTAAAAGACAGGTTAAAGTCGCAAACCGCAGAAAGAATAGCTCAGGGTAAAAAAGTACCTCATTTAGCAGCCATCCTCATTGGTAATAACGGCGCAAGTGAAACTTATGTAGGATCAAAAGTAAAATCATGTGCTGAGATAGGGTATAAGTCAACCCTTATTCGACTGGAAGAAAGTGTTTCTGAACAAGAGCTGCTTTTCAAATTGAATGAGCTAAATGAGGATTTTGATATCGATGGTATTCTTGTTCAATTGCCATTGCCCAAACACATCAGTGAACAAAAAATAATTGAAACAATTCTTCCGTCTAAAGATGTTGATGGGTTTCATCCGGAAAGTGTGGGTAGAATGGTACAGGGACTTCCTGCGTTTTATCCAGCAACACCTTATGGAATTTTGCTTTTATTGGAGCATTATCAAATCGAAACAAAAGGCAAGCATGCTGTTGTAATTGGACGAAGCAATATTGTAGGTAGACCCATCAGTATTATGCTCAGTAAAAATGAATATCCGGGCAATTGTACCGTAACTGTATGTCATTCTCATACACCTAATTTGAAAGAAATTTGTCTGCAAGCAGATATTATTATTGCCGCATTGGGTCGTCCTGAATTTTTAAAAGCTGAAATGGTAAAAGAGGGAGCAGTAGTGGTTGATGTGGGTATCACCCGTGTTGTTGATGAAACAAAAAAATCTGGGTTTGCCATTAAGGGTGATGTGGCATTTGATGAAGTAGCTGCTAAAGCCAGTTTTATTACACCAGTACCCGGAGGAGTAGGTCCCATGACTATTGCTGCGCTCATGATGAACACTTTCAAGGCTTGCGCCGCTAAAGATTAGTAAATGGATAAAATGCAATCAACCACTTTGCCTTTGATGGAGCATTTTTGCACCTTACAGGGAGAGGGAAGATATACAGGGCATGCTACTTATTTCATTCGTTTAGGCGGATGTGATGTAGGATGTGTGTGGTGTGATGTTAAAGAGAGTTGGGACGCCAGCAAACATCCCATGGTAGAAATCAGCACTATTGTTGATTGGGTAGTGGCTTCTGGTGTTAAGATTGCGGTGATCACAGGTGGTGAACCATTGATGCATGACTTGAATTTGCTTACTTCTCTTTTGAAGCAAAAGGGAATTCGAACACATATTGAAACATCAGGATCACATCCTTTATCAGGACAATGGGATTGGATCTGTTTATCGCCTAAAAAGTTTAAAGCACCTTTAAGTGAAGTAATTGAAGTAGCACAAGAGTTGAAAGTTGTTGTCTTCAACAAATCTGATTTTGATTGGGCAGAACAATATGCAAATCAAGTAAATTCAAATTGTCTTTTGTATCTGCAGCCTGAATGGAGTCGTGCGAATGAAATGAACCCCATGATTGTTTCTTATATCAAAAATCATCCGCAGTGGGCATTATCTCTGCAAACGCATAAGTACCTCGATATACCATGAGAAATACATATGTATCTATCTTGTTTTTTATTTTTCTTCTTCATGGAGAATCCATAAAGGCACAAGGTTATGATGCAAGCAGTATTTCAAAAAAGGCAAAAAAAAATTATGAGTTGGCCATGCAGAAGGTTGATGAAGGTGATTATACTGCAGCATTGCATTTCCTGGATATTGCAATCAATATCAATGGTAATTATCTAGAAGCACTTTTGTCTAAAGCTGGAATTTTATCTGAATTAAAACGGTATTCTTCAGCTGTGGCTTTTTATGAGCAAGCATTTGCAGTAGACCTTGATCAGTCGAGAGATTATTTATTGGTTTACTCCATTGCATTAGGTGGGTTAGGGGAGTTTAAAAAAGCGGTTAATGCAGTCGATCGGTTTTTGCAGTTACCTGGCTTAAATGCTTCGTCAATTCAAGCTGCCCAATACAGAAAAAAATGTTTTGAATTTGCTGTTACACTCGATCAGTTGTATCCTGAGCGGTCGGCAATAAAAATCGAGAATGGAGGTGATAGCATCAATTCAGTCGTTTCGGAATACTATCCTACAATGACAATTGATGGAACGCAATTGATAATTACAAGAAGAACGAGAGGGTCAGCTGATGAAGACTTTTTTTTATCTGTCTTAGCGGGTGGTAGATGGGGCAAGGCAGTTCCTTTGTCAGGAAAGATAAACACCAATTACAAGGAAGGCGCACAGCAGATAACACCCGATGGCAACTGGATGGTTTTTTCAGCAAAGGATTATCCAGAAGGATTAGGAAGTTTTGATATTTATTTTGCTTATCAAACAGAAAATGGGTGGAGTGAAAGGAAGCATGCTGGATCTGTAATCAATTCTGAATATTGGGAATCAGCGCCTTGTTTGTCGCCCGACAAAAGACAGCTTTATTTTGCTTCAGATCGTCCGGGTGGATTTGGAGGGACAGATCTTTATGTTTCAACAAGACTATCAAATGGTAAATGGACGGCTCCACAAAATTTAGGTCCCGTTATCAATACAAGCGGCGATGAAAGTTGCCCTTTTATGCACGCCGACAATGAAACTTTGTATTTCAATACAAATGGTCATCAAGGCTATGGGGGAACTGACCTTTTTCTTGCTAAAAAAACAAACCAGGGATTTACAGCACCGCAAAATTTAGGCTACCCCCTTAATACAATAGATGATGAGGGTAGTTTATTTGTAACGTCCGATGCATCGACTGGTTTTTTTGCAAGTGACAGAGCAGATTCAAAAGGAGGCTTAGATATTTACAACATTCAGTTGTATAAAGGTATTCAGCCCAATGCCAGCTCATGGGTGGAGGGTAGGATTTATGATAGTCTTACTGGAAAAGGAATCTCTGGACTTGTTGAAGTGATTGACTTAGATTCTAAAGTCCTCATTTCAGAAGTTGAAGCAGATGACAATGGCTACTATTTATCTATTCTGCCTTTAGGAAAAAATTATGCATTCAATGTAAGTAAAAAAGGATATTTATTCTTTTCAGGTAGATTCTTGATGAAAGAAGTAGTGGAGCAAAAAAAGTTCATCTATAATATTCCTCTTCAATCATTACAAAAAGGGACTAAAATAGTTTTAAAAAATATTCAGTTTGAATCAGGTAGGTATGAATTGTTACCAGAATCATTTATCGAATTGGATAAGCTGCTGTCAATCTTAAATGAAAATCCAAAATTGAAAGTTCAAATTGTTGGACATACTGATAATGTTGGAAATGATAGTGACAATCTTCTTTTATCAACCCAACGGGCAAAAATTGTATTGGATTATTTGATCTCAAAAGGAATAGCAGCACAACGACTATCTTCCAAAGGTTTGGGTGCTCAACAACCTGTTACGGATAATCATACCGAAGAGGGAAGAGCGATGAACCGAAGAACTGAAATGATTATTTTGGCAAACGAATAAGTTTATTCCACTCGTTTTTCAGCTTTTAAACCCATCTCTGTTTGTATTTTTAAACCAACATAGATTTTTCTTCCATATTACATTGCAGGCAATTCAATGTTATGAACGAAGAAGTGTATTGGCATTTGGCATTAACACAAGTTCCTCAAATAGGAGACGTACATATTGGTGTTTTACTTAGTTATTTTGGAAATCCCTCTGATGTGTTTAAAGCCAATCGAAAAACACTGGAAGGTTTACCTGGAATAGGTACAGCAAGAGCAAGTGCGCTTAAAAAATTTAATGGGTTTAAGTGCATTGAACAAGAACTTACATTTCTTTTAAAAAATGATATAGCTGTCTTGGTTAAAAATGCAGATGATTATCCTCGTAGATTGGAAAATTGCATTGATGCTCCTCATGTTTTATTTTATAAAGGCAGTCAACCACTTAATGTTCAAAAGGTAGTTGCAATAGTAGGAACCAGAGCTCCTACCGATTACGGAAAAGAGAGGGCGGCTGCATTAATTTCTACACTAATCCCTTTGGATGTATTGGTGATAAGTGGTTTAGCTTATGGTATTGATACCCTGGTGCATAGAGATTGTGTTAAACATGGGGTAAGTACAATTGGTGTATTGGGACATGGATTGAACCAAATCTATCCATCATCCAACCGATTGCTGGCGGGTGAAATGATTCAGAAAGGCGGGCTCCTTACAGAGTTCATGAACAAGACAAAGCCAGATAGGCAAAACTTTCCCAAGCGAAACAGAATTGTAGCAGGAATGGTAGATGCGGTCGTTGTTATTGAAAGTGGTGAAAAAGGGGGTAGTTTGATTACAGCAGAGATTGCCAATAGTTATAACAAGGATGTTTTTGCTTATCCAGGCAGGACTACAGATCTGGGCAGCATGGGTTGTAATCATTTGATCAGGACGCACCGAGCCAACCTGATTACATCAGGGATGGATTTCATTGAATTCATGGATTGGAATTCAGCGCTGAAAAGAAAAAAAACCATTCAGGCTGAATTGTTTTTGGCCCTGGAAGGAAAGGAAAAAGAGCTCTACGATCTGGTTTTACAAAGAGAGCCTGTTGGAATTGATGATTTAATAATGCAGTCAGGGCAAAAACCCAGTGAAGTTGCAGCTTTACTTTTTTCCTTGGAAATGAGAGGGTTGGTAAGCTCCAGGCCAGGAAAATTATATGCTGCAGTGTATAGATAAGGGAGATTTTATTTTTTTCTTATCTTCGCATATGGCAACAAGAACTCCACAATCCCCCAAATTTTTTGGAGAAGGTCTAACCTTCGATGATGTACTCCTGGTTCCATCATATTCTGATGTGCTTCCAAGAGAAGTGAACATTTCAACTCAGCTAACAAAAGACATCAGTTTAAATATTCCTTTGCTGTCGGCAGCTATGGATACAGTAACTGAGTCAACCCTCGCAATTGCTCTTGCACGTGAAGGGGGAATCGGTATTCTTCATAAGAATATGAGTATTGAAAAGCAGGCAGAACAAGTGAGGAAGGTAAAGCGCAGTGAAAGTGGATTGATCATTGACCCTGTTACACTCCATGTTAATGCAACAATAGCTGATGCATTAAAATTGATGAAGGAGAACAGAATTGGAGGTATTCCTATTGTTGATACTGCAAATAAACTGGTAGGTATTCTTACCAACCGTGATCTAAGATTTGAAACTGATAAAACTAAGAAGGTGAGTCAGGTTATGACCAAAGATAATTTGGTTACAGCGCCGGAAGGGACAGACTTGCTGAAAGCAGAAAAAATTCTGCAAAACTATAAAATTGAGAAGCTTCCAGTAGTAAAGAAAAATGGTCAGTTGATTGGATTGATCACCTATCGTGATATTCTTCAATTGCAAAGCCATCCTCATGCTGTAAAAGATGAATTTGGTCGACTCCGAGTTGGAGCTGCATTGGGTATTACAAAAGATCTTTTGGACAGAACAGCTGCGCTACAGCAAATTGGTGTAGACGTGGTTTGTTTGGATAGTGCGCATGGACATACCAAAGGTGTTGTGGATTCTCTCAAGTTGTTGAAAAAGAACTTTAAGAAACTAAGAGTGATTGCTGGTAATATTGCAACAGCTGCAGGTGCAAAAGCATTGGCTGAAGCTGGGGCGGATTGTGTTAAAGTGGGTATTGGTCCAGGTTCCATTTGTACTACTCGCATTGTAGCCGGTGCTGGGGTTCCTCAGATTACTGCAATTCTTGAAGCATCTTCTACTTTAAAGAAAATGAAAGTTCCAATCATTGCTGACGGCGGTATTCGTTATACTGGCGATTTTGTAAAAGCATTAGCTGCTGGTGCATCGACTGTCATGATGGGTGGAGTATTTGCAGGTGTGGAGGAAAGTCCAGGTGAAACCATCATCTACGAAGGAAGAAAATTCAAGCAATACAGAGGGATGGGATCAATTGGTGCAATGCAACAAGGAAGCAGTGACCGTTATTTCCAGGATGTTGAGGATGGGATAAAAAAACTGGTACCTGAAGGTATTGAAGGTCGTGTTCCATTCAAAGGCAACCTTAGTGAAATCGTTACACAATTCGTTGGTGGTTTGCGAGCCGGTATGGGTTATTGCGGTGCAAGAAATATTGACGAGTTGCAAAAGGCACAATTCATCAAGATTACAAATGCAGGTATGCGTGAAAGTCACGCACACGATGTAGCCATTACAAAAGAATCTCCAAATTACAGTCGATAATTTCATTTGAACCGAATGAAATACATATCAATTCTTTTGGTTCTGATCCTTTTTGGTCATTTTGGAAAGGCTCAGGAAGAGCCCAGCGCTCTTCGAATCAGTTTAATTACCTGTACGCCTGGTGCTGAATTGTATTCTGTATTTGGTCACAATGCACTGCGCATTGTAGATTCTGCTGCTGGTACTGATATTGCTTATAATTTCGGAACATTCAATTTTGATGATCCTGATTTTTATACCAAGTTTGTACGTGGAAAGCTTCAGTACTATTTAAGTCAGGAAAACTTTAGTGATTTCCTTTATGCCTATCAGTATTTCAAGAGGGGTGTTAGTGAACAGGTATTGAACCTGACCGAAAAAGAAAAAAAAGAAATTCAGCGTGCACTGTTTGAAAATCTTACTGAAGAAAACAGATACTATAAATATGATTTCTTTTACGACAATTGTTCTACCCGTTTACGAGATATAATATTTAAAACCAAATCTAACCAAGCGTTTAACCCTCCTCAGTTTGTAGCAAATGGACTTACATTCAGAGATCATTTGCATACTTATTTGGATAGGGCAGAAATGAAATGGACGCGTTTGGCTATTGATCTCATACTGGGACTAAAAGCTGATCGGAAAATGAGTGTCAGCAATGCAATGTTCCTTCCAGAATTTTTAGCCAAGGGAGTAAATGCGACCGAAGTCAATGGCCAAAAGCTTGTAGTTGAAGAAAACACTTTATTACCTGATCAGCAGCCAACACCAACAAAAGACTCATTCCTGTTAACTCCATTTTTTATTTTTTTGATTATTGCAATACTGATGATGCTGCCTTTAGGCAATAAGGTTCCAGCTTATGCTAAATTTCAGCATGTATTGCAGAAGATTGTTTTCATTAGTGCAGGATTGCTAGGGCTATTGATGTTGTTTCTGTGGATAGGAACAGATCATCAAACAATGACAAATAATTTGAATCTGTTTTGGGCTTTTCCACTTCATTTAGTTCTTGTATTTAAAGAGAATAACTTGCCAAGATGGTTAAAGCGCTATACCATATTTTATCCAGCATATGTAGTTGTATTATTGTTGGTTGCGGCATTTGTCCCTGGTCTTGTTCCATTTGCAATTTATCCATTGATCATTGCCATGGCTTATTGCACATGGATGTTTTCAAAAAAACCTAACTGATTCTTATGAAAATTTTAATTACGGGAGCTACATCTGGATTTGGGAAAGCAATGGCTGAAAAATTTGCATCGAAAGGAAATGATCTTATCCTTACAGGTAGAAGAGCAGAGCGTCTTGCTGAATTTGCAAAAGAGTTACATGAAAAGTTTTCTGTTCAAGTATCTACAAAAGTATTTGATGTTCAAAACAAAGAGGAAGTTTTTAATGCATTGTCTAATGATGACAATCTTGAAAATGTAGATGTGGTAGTCAATAATGCGGGACTTGCACTTGGACGAGATTTTTTTGATGAGGCATCCCTTGATGATTGGGAAGTAATGATTGATACCAACGTCAAAGGCTTACTGTATGTAACAAAAGCAATGTTGCCCTATCTGATAAAAAGAGGCAAAGGTCATATTGTCAATATCGGCTCTACTGCAGGTATGGAAGTATATGAGAAAGGAAATGTTTATTGTGCAACAAAACATGCTGTGGAAGCCTTGAGTAAATCAATGCGAATTGATTTGGTGAGACACAACATCAAGGTAACGGCAATTCATCCTGGCGCTGCTGATACTGAATTTTCTATTGTCCGTTTTAAGGGAGATGCGAGCAAAGCCAAAGCAGTTTATGATGGATTTACTCCTTTGTATGCGAATGATGTGGCTGAAGTTGCCCATTATGCAATAACAGTTCCCGAACATGTTTGCTTAAACAGCATTGTTATGACCTGTGCTGCTCAGCCCAATAGTTTTTATTTGCACAAGACTACTGAGCAAGCGAGATTCTAACTTGTACTCCTGCTCTTGTATTTACAGAAGGCGCAGCATTGGAGATGTAAGGATTCAATCTTCTTTGATCAAAATACAATTGAATATTGACTCTGTTGCTGATTACATAATCAATAGTAGGCCTGATGGTTACAACTCTTTGTCCACCTGTTGCAAATGCATTTGCTTGATCAAGTCTGGAGTTAGAATTGATGTCATCTCTAATGCTGAAATCAAGTGAGAAAGTGATATCGTTTTCTAGCTTACCTGTCGGTTCTTTTTTGCCAAGTTTAATGCGGAAGGGCAGTGGAAATCCTCTTTTTCTCCATCGCATACCAAATGTAACTTCAGTCGACCTTACTTCACTCAATTGGAAATCTACTAGACTCATACTCAATTGACGGGATTTCCTGTATTCAAATCTGCCGGATAATTGACCAGTAGTAGAAAAATCTATACCAATCAACGGAGAGAATTGTTCTGAAATCAACAGATTCGGCACAAGGAAATAAGGGACATAATTACCTGAAATTGTATCCACAAAAGATGGGAATCCTAGAAGTAAGGTGTCCTGGAACAGTAGTGCAGAATTGAAGCTGTTCATACTCAATGTGGAGCTATATCCATGAGAGATGGTGAAGTTGGTAATGTATTTCTGTAGGCTTTCGATTCTGCTTAAACCGTTATAAGTTAATCGCCAATTGGGTTTTGGGAGATAGCTTCCAAATGGATTTGCTTTTACAGATCCATCTGTTCCATTCTTTAATAGTCCTACTGTGTTTGGATCTTTATTGGTGTATGCTGCAATGAAGGCCGGAACCAAAACATCTTGAGCATATCTGCCATAGCCTTTGTAAAATCCATCTGCACCTGTTGTTTGGCTATAAGGATTTTTTTCACCTAGACGTTTTGAAAGTATAATTCTATTGTTTTCAAATGTTTTGAAAGTCTCGCTGGTATTGTTAGGATCAAATTTTCCAAATAGTGTTTGGAATGCAATATAGCTGATGCTAAATCCACCCCCTGAGTATGGATTCAATGCATTGAACTGCCCGTTTCCAACAGTGTCTTTGAAAAGCGTTGAGTAGTTTTTAGTAAGACTTTTATCGAGGTTAAGGTCGATAATAAAATCTCTAAATGGCTCAACCTGTGCAGTGATGTTCAGTTTTTGTTCATAGTTCTGTAAAAACAAATTATTGAGAATCGGATCTTTTGTGATCAGTCCTTTTCTGCCAACGTCTTCAAGCCAGGATTGGTTGGGTTGTTTGCCCATTACAAAATCCAGTCCTGGGGCCATGCTTTTCCAGTTTTGTCCAAAGTACTTTGTGCTGTCTATGTAGCCTGGCAAGAAAGTATTTCCACCTTCGTTATAAGTAACGCCGACTCTTTTGAGTGAAGTAATGATTCTTAGGATTGCTTTTTCTGCACCATTTAAAACAATTGTTCTTTGTTGCCTTTCTTCTTTAGCTAATCTTTTCTGTTCTTTTCTCGCTAATTTTTCTTCTTCTTTGCTAAGTTTTGCTTCAATTTCTTCAGCAGTTCCTTTTTTCTTCTTTGCCTGTTTTTTAGGAAGTCCCTTCAATGCAGATTTTGCTGTTGCTTCAGTCTGATTGATTTCGTCTATGGCTCTGAACAGTTTCAATTTGCTGTAGAGTTGTGTGAAATTCAATTCGGCCGTTGCACCTGTTTGTCCGCTGTTCTGAATGGTATTTCCAAGGTTTATTGCTAGTCGTGATGCGCCTACCCAATTGTATGTGCTTCTGTATGCGATATTGAAAGTGGTCCAGTTTAAGAATGGAAAATTTGAAGTCGGGAAATTATAAGTGATATCTGCACTTTGGTTGTATATGGTGTTTCTACCTCCTTTGAGGAAGTTTTTCATCAATGAATCGCGTTTTTCTTTGTTGTCAATTCTTCCGAAGGGCTCATCTACTCTGGAATTGTTGATGGCTTTGAAATCAATATTCAATGAACGTGTTAGGTCCCAGCGCATATTGTAGTTCCTGTCAATCACAAAGTATTTATCGTATGTTTCTGGAATTTTAAATGGACCACCACCAACATTCCTTGGTCTGAATGCACCAAACTGTCTTCTGGTGTCCATCCTTATGCCAATCAATGAAGGTTTAAGGTTGAAGTTGACATTCCTTAAGAAGTCGAGCCAAGGAGTTGGCGCTTTGATCATTTTTTTGAAAGGCTCAATGTATTTTGCTTCTGATGTATAATTGTAACCTATGCCACCTTGTGATTTGCTTACTTGGTTGCTTTCAACTAATGGATTATGCTGACGCGTTTCTGTGAATGAGTAGCTGAAGTCGAAATTGGAAATACTCCAGAGTCTTATTTTTTTATTGGGACGTTGATTGAATCTAACATTGGTAAAATTAAAAGTTTTTAATCCCACATAATCTATCGCATCATTTCTGATAGAATCACGTTCATCTTTGTAGATCTTTAGTTTTTCTTTTAAGGTGACGTCTTTATCGTATGGGTCATATTCCGGAGTGCTGATGGTTTGAGACAGATTAGCGAAGAATGGAATTTCTAAACCTAGCTGCTTTGGCAATAATTTACCCAATTGTAAATTGGTTGAAATATCAAACTGTGTGAAATCATCTCTGAACCTGTCATTTACCCTTTGTTCCAGTTGTCCAAAACCAGTTGTATGGATGTTGGCCGACATTGATACATTTCCTAAATCTGCAAGTTGAACATTCATTTGCCCCACTGCAGCCCAGCCTCCATCTTCATCAAGTCCGGACAATCTAAGCTCATTGATCCATACTTCAGCATTGACAGCTCTTCCACCTGCAGGATCTGCAGGATTTTCAAGACCTGCAAGTATACCCTTGACTTCTCCAAGGTTAGGATTACCTCTTATGGAGATGATTTTTCCACCAATATTTTTTCTGTATATCGAATTGGGATTATTGGTATTGAAATTACGCTCGTTTTTCAATTGAATAAAATCTGATAAGTCGATGCTCAGTTCATTTTGTTCTGGCCAAATGATTCTTTCGTCGCTTGTTCCAAATGGAGTAATCTTTAGTGGATATTTGATTTCATAATAGTTATTGATATAGTCATTTCCTAAACGGACGATTGCATAAATTTCACCATCACGTGTTGCGCTATAACCTTTGAGGCTTTCCGCGTGGTAGAACATCGACATTTTCTTGTATTGTCTTAAATCATGGTTGAATGATTTGAATACCGCTCTTGCGTCACCTTCTTTAAGGTTAACTACATTGATGCTTAATGCCTGTTCGTTTTGCAGAATATTGATACCGCCATTGCTCAAAGTTTGTACACGCTCAATACCTGGAGGAGTTCTATAAGGTATAGGATCTCTTCTGTCGTTCTCTTCAATGTTAACTGCTGAAACAAAGAATTTTGTGTTGTTGTTGGTGAGGTCAATTTGTTTATAGAGACCTGAAGTGTCTAATTCATAAGCAAAACTTCTCCAGTTGTTTCTTACCAATTCAAGTTTGGCAAATCTCAAGACGACTGAATCAGCGAAGTCGGTCAAAAACATTCTGAAGAACCTGATCGATTTGAAATCTGGAATATCACCAACTTTACTGGTATAGGCTGCAATGGGGACCCTGAACTGATACCAGATTTGATTTTCTCTTGTGCCATCTGCAAGTGTTACACCTACAATTTTTCTATCGGATATAAAATTCTGACCAACTTGCATACTTGCATCAGTGTTCGGCTTCAAGTCGATTCGGTATTGAAAATATTCTTCTGCTTCGTTTAAAGTATTATCCCTGTTGAGGTCTTCTCCGTCAGGATACAATGTAAACGCTGATGCAAACGCGTCACCTGCTCTTGCAATAGGTGAGTTGCCTTGTGGACTATTAAAGTTTTTATATCTCGATATAATACCAGCATTGCTTCTATCAAATGACAGATCACGATAATATTGGAAATTATCAGACGATGGATCTCTTTCAATTTCTTGATAAGCAGGTGAGCCAACACCTAGTCTTGCTGATAGGTCGGCAAGAAACTGCCTTCTTGTAGTGGCCTCTGCAGAATCAGTTAATCCGTCTAATCCAACATCCTGAAAAGGTCTGTCCGCCGGGTCATTGCTGAATCCTTGTGTGATCTGTACTGGATTAAGTGGCGCCCTGCCCCATATTGAATTCGCAGTTGCAGCTGGTATACTTGGCGTTGGTAATCCATTCTCATAAAATCTTCTGGAGTCTTTTAAGATGTCTTCAGAAATATTTCCAAGATTCAAATAAAGTGAACCACCTGCTGGGTTGGTATTCTTGATGAATGGATCTAGTACCCAAAATTCCATGAATTCAATGTTCGCTGTTTCGAAGTCAGTCTGATCAATACCTCGCATGATACCGCCCCATCTTTTATTTGGCGTTCTTAGCGTACCATTGTTATCTATATTTGATGCATCATAATTATAAGGTCCTCTTTCTTTTGGAAAATAAGCAAGGTCAAATGTAACGAGCTGACTTTGTCCGAAGTCTGGTGTTCTTCTTGGAAAAATTTCTTGCTGACCAACTGATCTTACTCTGGGGTCAGATAGTTGTGCCAAATCATTTCGAATAGGGTTGTTTGGATTTCTTCTTTCCTGAAGAATCGGTTCAATATTGTACCATGCAAGCTTGGCTCTGTTTCTTCCATATTCAATGTTGTCGAATGCAGTCGCTTCTGGGAACATGATGTTACCAAATCGATCTGTTGAACCAGATGGTGTAGAAGCCAACGTCCAACCAACAATTGGAAACCTTAAATCAATACTTGATTTTGTTCCTTCAAAATCATCAAGATAAATTAAACCATCTCCACCTCTTCCAATTTGAGGGGCATGTCCAGGTATCATCTTTGCAGCTTCAGCGGAGAAATTGATTTTTGAAGTTCCGTTGGCCTCATAGAAAGGAAGTTTGCTTAACCATTTGCTCAACCTTGGTAATTCACTGTTGTAATTGACATCTAATCCCAGCATGCTGTTTTTGATGGGGTCAGAACCATATTCCATTTTGGTAAAGAACGGACGTTCTGTCAACCTGACCATTGTACCACCAATTGATAATTTATCATTGAATAAATAATCCCATCGCATACCCATATATGTGCGTTGTTGCACACCAAATGTTGCATTGTTTTCAAACTTAACATCTACAGGTAATCCGGATTGTTTGATGGCATTGTTGATGATTCTAACTGTACCTGAAATATAATCAACAGTATAATCAACATTCTCTTGTAGTACTTGTCCACCTGCTGTAACCGATACTGATCCTTGTGGAATATTAAATGCGTTCAAAGAAATTTCACCATTGTTAGCTCCAGATGATTTAGAACTACCACGCATAACGAAGCGATTAAGGTTAGCATAGGTTTGAGCGATAGCTTTAATCGTATCGTATAATGGGTAGAATAAATATTTTTCTCTTAATGATGGATCTGAATTGAAAATATAATCGAGATCATGACCAAAGGGTTCGAGTACAGGGAAGATAACGCGACTCTGATAGGAGTTGATGGTAAATCCTTCAACATAATCAAACACGCCATCTGGTTGTGGATCGTTCTGGTTATTCAATCGATCCAGGTTCATCAAGGTAATCAAAGGCACACCTGCCTGATCACCTTCTGGGATATATCTTTTTTCTCCGCCTCCTGGTTCTTGATACAATACGTTGAATTGAAAATCCTGTCGCTCTAGTTGACCGGATCCGACAGGATAGATATTTTTCATCATCAAGTCCCACATCGGTAATGCAGTTCTTTGTGAGGTTGCTTTCAGTAGTTTTAAAAACAAAACTTTTTGAACACCATTGTTTGCATCAACAGGAACATCCTGCGCAAATTCTCCTACCTGGTAAACTTTGCCATTCAATGTATATTGGTAGGCGACTGCCAGTACTTCATCAGGTTGAAGTGTTACGTTAAGCGAAATGAATCCAAGTTGTCTGTTGAAATAATATTGCGTGCTGTCTAGTTTTCTTGCAAAAGTTTTTTCAAAGTCGCGGACCGGTTGTAATCCGATGTTGTTCAAATAATTCACAATCTGTGCAGGATCTCGGCTGATGGGGTTGCTGACAATCTTTCCATAAAGATCATTTGCTCCGTTGGCAGGAAAAGGAATTCCTGTTGGATTGATAATAGGAGCTTGTTGAAATGGATTGCTTTCTCCTAAGTCCATTAAACCCACAATATCTCTTGCATTGGTTGTAGCTCCGGTTCTGTTGGTCACCCAAACATCTAATCGCAAAATCTGTACTTGGGAGTTGACGATAGGCAAATTTTTCATTGCTTTATTGTACTCCTTTCTAAAATGTTGTGCGAGTAAGAAATGTCGGTTTTCCTCGTACTCATCTGCTTTGATTTCAAACTGAGAAGCGCTTGATCCACCTTGGAAGCCTACTGATTGTCTTTGAGAGCGCTGACTTGCAAAGACTGTCGATACCCACAGTTTACCAAACTGCATTTGTGTTTTAACACCAAACAGCTGCTGTGCACCTGGTATTAAAGTTCCTTTGCTTGCAAATGATGTATTACCAATTTCAATTTTTTTGAAGATGTCATCAGCGTCTCCGGTATAATCCAGTTTGAGTTGGTTCTCAAAATCGAAAGTCGATAAAGTATTGTAGCTAATTGGAAACCTCATTTTATTTCCAATGTTTCCAACAACATTTAGATTTGCTGCCATATCAAAATCCAAGCCGCCATTTCTCCTCGCTCTTTCTGGTAAGGTGGGATTCTTTACATTTTGACCCTGGTATCCCGCTGTTACATTCACCTCGCCTTGTGGTCTGATGTCTATCTTTCCTGAACCGAAGAGTCTGTTGAAAAGATCATCGCCCATATTCAATTTAGGCTTGGTTAATTTTCTGTTGAGCAAGCTGCTGGTATTGGCTCTTTTCTGGAAATAATCGACTTCCATTTTGCGGGATTGAATCCGCATGTATTCGTCAAAACTGAGACTGGTTGGTTTCCTGAAATATTTGGTTCCAATTTTTTCTATGATAAAATACTCCTTTGTCTTTGGGTCATACACAATGGAGTCGCGGATATTTGCAGGATCCTTTAAATCAAATGGGTTTTTTCCTGGATATGTATACTTATCACTATACCGGTCTTTAATAGGGTATCTTAAGGTGTCTTTTTTAGGAAGTGTATCCTGAGAAATTGAGATAGGGGCATGAGAATGACCTTCCGCAGAAGCAGAAAATTGAAAACCAATGAAGATGGTCAATAAGGTTATCGTTTTGGATAACAGGGTCAACTTGCCGTAAATATTTGATGGGGTAGAGTTCTTATCAAATAAGCTGAAGTGATTTTTTGATGAGTGATTCAAGGTTATTGTCTTCTGGGGACGAATTTTTTGCTTTTTTGAGGGCATTTTCAGCAACATTTTTTTGTATGCCAAGGGCCATCAATGCATTTAACGCATCATTGTCTAAAGTATTGTATTTGAAGCCTGAAGAAGTACTTTCCACACCAGCTTTCACCATTTTTTCACGAAGCTCCAGTACAATTCTTTCTGCTGATTTTCTGCCTATACCTTTGATTTTTTCCAATGCACCCGTATTTCCCGATGCGATGGCGGATCTCAATTCAGCAGGTTGCATGGAAGAAAGCATGATTCTGGCTGTAGAAGCTCCCACGCCATTTACGCTGACGAGTTGTATAAACAATTCTTTTTCAGTGAGTTCTGAGAATCCAAACAGGGTATGGCTATCTTCCTTGATCTGTAAATGGGTGAAGAGGGTTCCTTCTTTTGTGTCTTGGATTTTTGAATAGGTATTTAAACTGATTTGTACCTCATATCCAACACCATGCACATTGATATGCACATAGGAGGGGGTTTTGACTAAAAAATTACCAGTTAAACTTGCTATCATTGGATTATAAATACACTGCGAATTTAATGAATTTAAAGGAGTTAGGCAGCAATATCAGTTACTTTAACATGGTAAAAGTTTCTATATTTCAACCCCTGGCAAACATCAATTTCATAACTTTGCAAACCAAACAACCAATATGCAGAAAATTACAGCAGCCATTACAGCAGTAGGTGGATATGTTCCAGAGGATTTGCTGACCAATGCCGATCTGGAAAAAATGGTCGATACCAACGATGAATGGATCAAAACCCGAACAGGAATTTCTGAAAGACATATTTTAAGGGGTGAGGGGAAGGCTACATCAGATTTAGTAGTACCCGCTGTTCAGGATCTTTGTAAGAAAAGAGGAATCGATCCAAATGAGATTGAGTGCTTGATCGTTGCAACTGTTACTCCAGACATGTTTTTTCCCAACACTGCAAACGTTGCCTCTGATAAATTGGGCATCAAAAATGCATGGGGATTTGACATCCTGGCTGCATGTTCAGGTTTCTTGTATGCACTTACAACCGGAGCCTCACTTATTGAAAGTGGTCGCTACAAAAAAGTAGTGGTGGTTGGTGCAGATAAAATGAGTTCAATTACCGACTATACTGATCGTACAACCTGTATTTTATTTGGTGATGGTGCGGGTGCAGTTTTATTAGAGCCGAATCAGGATGGCTATGGTGTATTGGATAGTATACTAAAAAGTGATGGCAGTGGTGGAAAGTATTTGCATATGAAAGGAGGTGGATCGCTTAATCCGCCCTCTCATGAAACAGTAGATCGAAAAGAACATTATTTATTTCAGGATGGTCAACCTGTTTTCAAATTTGCTGTTACTGGTATGGCAGATGTGAGTTATGAATTGATACAAAGAAACAACCTGACTGCAGATGATATTGCCTGGCTGGTTCCACATCAGGCCAACAAAAGAATCATTGATGCCACTGCAAGAAGAATGGGACTTGCTGATGAAAAAGTGCTGTTGAATATTCATCGCTATGGTAATACAACTGCAGCAACTATTCCGCTTTGTTTGTGGGATTATCAGGATAAAATAAAGAGAGGCGACAATATCGTTTTAGCTGCTTTTGGTGGCGGCTTCACCTGGGGTGCGACTTGGGTAAAATGGGCAATATGAGTAAAAAACAATTCAAAGGATTTTCATCACTTGCTGTACATGGTGGTCATGTTAAAGATCCTATGTACGCGCACCTGACTCCTATTTATGCATCTTCCACTTATGTTTATGATGAAGCAGAGCAGGGGATGAGAAGATTTTCTGGCAAAGAAGAGGGCTACATTTATTCAAGGTGGGGAAATCCTACAATGAATGAAGCAGAACTAAAGATTGCTGCAATGGAAACCTTTGAAATTGAAAAAGATGGAAAACCATTGGAAGCAAAAGCAATTTTGCATGCATCCGGAATGGCAGCCATCAGTTCACTCTTCATTGCAACATTGAAGCGTGGTGATAAAGTGCTTACTCATTTTTCATTATACAGTGGCACACAAGATTTTTTAAAATCACTGCTTGAGCCTTTGGAAGTTGAAGCGATAATAGTCGATTTGCGTGATTTAGCACTAGCAGAAAAATGTTTGAAAGAAGATCCTGCCATTAAATTGATCTATCTTGAAACCCCCGCCAATCCTACATTGCAATGTGTCGATTTAGAAGCACTTGCAAAGTTGGCAAAACAGTTTGGTAAGCTGACAGCTTGTGATAATACTTTCGCTACGCCTTATTTGCAGCAACCATTTAAATATGGAATAGATTTTGTGCTGCATTCTACTACCAAGTTTTTAAATGGGCATGGTACAGCAATCGGAGGAGTTTTGGTTGGGACTGATTTGGAGTTCATGAAAACCAGGGCAACAAAGACACACCGACTTCTTGGAGGCAATAGCAATGCATTTGATGCTTTCTTGTTGATAAATGGAATGAGGACGCTTGAAATAAGAATGCAGCGACATTGTGATAATTCAACAGCAGTAGCTGATTTTTTGAATAACCATCCAGCTATTGCAAAAGTCAATTATAACGGGTTGAAAGATCATCCGGATTATGCTGTGTCTCAACGTCAGATGAAACATGCAGGTGCGATGATGAGTTTTGAGTTAAAGGGAGGTTTTGATGCGGGTGTGAAGTTTATGAATGCTTTGCAAATGTGCACCAGGACTGTCTCTTTGGGTACTTGTGACACACTGCTATCTCATCCGGCTTCTATGTCGCACAGTTCTGTGCCTCGTGAAAACCGATTAGAATATGGAATCACCGATGGCTTGATTCGATTGAGTGTTGGTATAGAGAATATTGAAGATATACTTGAAGATTTCACACAAGCTTTACAATAGTCATGGAGTTTCAAATCAGAAGAGCTGAGAAAAGTGATTGTCCCGCTATGCTGGATCTCATCCGAGAACTCGCACTTTACGAAAAAGCACCTGATGAGGTGACAGTAGATCCACTCCATTTTGAAAAAAGTGGTTTCGGAGCAAACCCAGTGTGGTGGGCTTTTGTGGTGGAAAATGAAGAAAAAAAAGTCATTGCTTTTGCACTTTATTATATCCGTTATTCAACCTGGAAAGGTCAGGTAATGTATCTGGAAGATATTCTTGTTACAGAAGTTTTAAGAGGAAAGGGTATCGGTAAATTGCTAATTGAAAGGTTAATTGAAGAAGCCAGAGAAAAAGGGTTTAAACGGATGACCTGGCAGGTGCTCGACTGGAATGAGCCGGCAATCAACTTTTACAAGAAATTTGGTGCAAAATTTGATCCAGAATGGGTGAATGTGACTATTGAAACTCAATCTTAGTATCTTTTTTTACTACCTTTGCACCCAAATTCAAGAAACCCATGGCTGGTCAGTTGAAAGAAGTCAGGAACAGGATAAAATCGGTTCAATCCACACAGCAAATTACCAAAGCGATGAAGATGGTGAGTGCGGCAAAATTACGTCGTGCTCAAGATGCAATCATCCAGATGCGTCCATATGCTTCTAAATTGCAAGAAATGTTGAGCAACATTGTGAGCAATACAGAAGGTGGAAGTAATATGACACTTGCTGAAGAAAGGCAGGTGAAAAATGTATTGATGATTGTCATTACCAGCGATCGTGGTTTATGTGGTGCTTACAATGCTAATATCCAGAAAATGGCTTTGGCAACCATCAAAGAAAAATATGCAGCACAACATGCTTCAGGAAACCTAACCATATGGGCAATTGGTAAAAAAGGTGCAGAGTTTTTTCAGAAGAGAGGATACAATGTGGATGTAAGGTTTAAGGATATCTTCATGAAACTTTCATTTGGAGCAGTCCAGCTTTGTGCTCAAGCTGCTGTTCAAGCATTCGCTCAGAAAGAGTTTGATGCAATTGAAATTGTGTACAGTGAATTTAAAAATGCAGCAACCCAGGTCTATATAGCCGAGCCTTTCTTGCCCATTCCAAAGAATAAAGCTGAAAAAGGAAGTCAATCAAAAAAATCTGATTTTATTTTTGAGCCAGAAAAAGATCAGTTGATTGCGGAGTTGATGCCAAAAATTTTAAACACACAGCTTTATAAAGCAGTATTGGATTGTAATGCTTCCGAGCATGGTGCT
>Ga0315906_10002888_pt1 | contig 23306 bp, 15 predicted proteins | sample LakEriMetagenome_4_FD_203526 | JGI IMG/M metagenome (GOLD analysis project Ga0315906, IMG submission 203526) | Freshwater fungal communities from buoy surface, Lake Erie, Ohio, United States - Buoy 2 MA122 | ecosystem: Environmental > Aquatic > Freshwater > Lake > Lake biofilm | place: USA...
GCCAAGGCAGTCATGCCGCTCTCGCGGACAAAGGCCTGCCACTGGGCTTCATTGAAGCAGGAAATCGCGATCCAGCGGTCGGTGCCGCGCAGCCGATACGCGCCGTGCGGCGCTGCAGGCTTATCGGGCGAGCGGTTACCCGTTCGCTGCCACACGCGGCCATTGGCCGACCAATCGAGCACCGCAACACCGGTCTGAAAGATTCCCGCTTCGCACTGCGAGGCATCGATCCACTGCCCTTCACCCGTGCGCTCACGGTGCCATAGCGCACCGAGCGCGGCGAGCGCAAACCCATAGGCACCAATCCAGTCGAGATACGAGTAGCCCCATCCGGCTGGCATCGCGGGCTCGGGCAGTCCGGACATGTCGGTGGAGCCCACCAGCGACGCTGCAATCGGACCCACGGTGCGAAACCTGCCGTAGCGGCCTACCGATCCCATCCCCGACTGCTGGACATAGATGATGTCGGGCCGGATCGAGCGCATCACGTCATAGCCCAGTCCCAGGCGCTCCAGTACGCCGGGTGAAAAGCCCTCGGCCACGATGTCCGAGACCCGGATCAGTTCCTTCGCAATCGCAAGGCCCTTCGGATGCCGGATATTGAGCGAAAGCCCGCGCTTGCCCGAGTTCTTGTTGTTGAACTGGCCGCCCATGTCGGGGTCGGTCACCCCGGCAAGCGGCGCGGTGGCGCGCTCGCGCGCCTCGCGGCCGCCGACCGGCGCCATGGCCGCGAGTCGGGTGTCGGGGTTTTCCTTCCACTCCACCTTGAGGCTCTCTGCGCCAAGCGACGCCAGAATTCGCGTACCCCCCGCCGACGCAAGAAACCAGGAGAAATCGAGGATGCGAACGCCCTGTAGCGCAAACGGCAGGCCATGCGCTGAACGCTGCGGGCCGGCTTGATGCGCAGGCGCTTCACGCAATGGGCGAGCCGCAGCGCGCGCCGGCGATTCAGCCGACAACTTGGCGGACGATTCGGGATCGGTATCACGGTCGGCCACGCCCGGCGCACGCAGCCACTCGGCGAGCTTTGCCTGATCCTCGCCCAGCGCGGGCGCAGGCCCGCAGATTTGCCAGGCCGTCGCGGTGCTCAGCCACTTGCTCACCGGATAGCACAACGTCTGTCCGAGCTCGGGGTGTTCAATCTCTGAAAAGGTCGCACGCTGCTGCCAGTGCGGATCGGTCGCGTTTTCATGCGGCTTTCTTACCGGCGCCCATAGCAGGCCCGCCTCCTGCGCGGCCTGCCAGGGCACGGTGTCGTATCGCCAGGCCCGCATGAAACGCTGCACCACATCGAGGGCGTACATGGTGGCCTCATCGGTACCCGCTGAACCCGGAATGGTGCGCGCCTTGAAATCGGCCTCGTCCGCGGGCGGCTCGAGATCGGCGGCCATCTGCCAGCGATCGAGAAAGGGTACGAGCTTCGCCTTGTCGCGCGCCGACACGCCCCAGGTCATGACCCAGCGGCCATCCTTGGTATGGCTGACGTTGGGCGAGCGGCTGGGCAACTCGACTGCGTGGCGGGCGGTCTGACGAAAGACCGGCGCACGCCGCATCACCCAGGACATCACATCGATCTCGGTATTTTTCGATACCGCCTCATGCACCGCGCAGCACAGATCCTGGCCCTCTCCGGTACGCGCCCGGTGAAGAAGCGCCGCGACAGTGGCCGCCGCCAGCTGATCACCTGCAATGTGATACGCATGCCAGCTCTGCGGGGCGATCGGCGGGGTGTCGTACTGGCCACTGGGGTCGGGGTCATAACCACAATTCATCATCACGCCGCCGAGCGCCAGATGCACCAGATCACCCGCCTGAAAATCTTTCCATGGGCCGCTGTCGCCAAATGGGGTCATGCGGGCATGGATCAGCCGGGGAAAGCGTTCTGAAAGCAATTTTTCGGGCGAAAGGCTTGCCGCAAGGCGGCCGTTGGTGCCATCAACCAGGATGTCTGCGGATGCGATGAGGGCGAGCATCTGTTCGCGGTGCTGCACGTTGCCCGCATCCAGGACCACCGATCGTTTGCCCCGGTTGTAGTTCATGAAAAAAAGCGATCGATCAGGACCCGGCTGATCGCCGACAAACGGCCCGATGGCGCGCGTGGGACTGCCCGAGGGCGGCTCGATCTTGATCACTTCGGCGCCGAGCCCGGCGAGCACCAGGCCCACGTATTCGGCCGACTCGTCGGCCACCTCGACCACCCGGAGTCCTGCCAGCATGCCGGGCTTGCCGGCGGGCGCGAGGCGCTGTGCGAGAGATTCGGCCGAGGTTGAGGGCGTGGACATGGCAATCTCGAATTGGATTCAATGAAACGTCGGGCCGGTAGGCCGCGCAATCTGGCCTAACATCGTCCGACAGCCTTGGAAGTCGGAGCGTGCGAGGCTTTTCTGATCGCATGCTCAGGCGCTGGGCATTCTAATCACCGGAGACATCCCCATGAAACGCAGTTTCGTTGCAGCATTCCTGTTTCTGCTTGCCGGCGCAGTCACCGCGCAGCCCTGGCCCAATCAGTCGGTTCGGCTGGTGGTGCCCTTCGCACCCGGTGGTGGCGTGGACACCATGGCACGCATCCTCGCGCAACCCCTTGCGCAGCGCCTTGGGCAATCGGTGGCCGTGGACAACCGCGGCGGTGCGGGCGGCAATATCGGCACCGAGGTCGCCGCGCGCTCAAAGCCTGATGGTTACACCATCCTGATGGCCTCGGTCAGCCCGAATGCCGTGAACGTTCATCTTTATTCAAAGCTGCCGTTTGATCCCATCCGCGATTTCGAGCCGGTCATCTATTTCTCCCAAGTACCCAACATCCTGGTGGTGGCTGCCGGCTCACCGTACAACTCGGCACGCGAACTGATCGATTTTGCCCGCGCCAACCCGAACAAGGTGAGCTACGGTTCGGCGGGCGTGGGCTCGTCACACCATCTGGCCGGACAGATGCTTGCAACCCATACTGGCGTGCAACTCATGCACGTACCGTATCGCGGCGCCGGCATGGCGCACTCCGACCTGCTCGCCGGCACGATCACGCTCATGATGGACACCACCGCGCCAGTTTCCTTCGTGGCAGCCGGCAAGATGAAGGCGCTTGCCGTCGCGGCCGACAAGCGTTCGCCAGCGTTTCCGCAGCTCCCCACTTTCTCCGAGCTGGGCATCAAGGGCGTGTCGATGTCGGCCTGGTACGGTGTCATGGCGCCTGCCGGCACACCGCGCGAGATCGTTGATCGGCTCAATACCGAGATCAATGCGGTACTGAAGGAGCCGGCGGTCGTCAAACGCCTGAATGATCTGGGCGCCGACATCGGCGGCGGCACCGCGCAGGACTTCGGCCGCTTCGTCCAGGCCGAAATCAAGCGTTATGCGGACGTGGTGAAGGCCGCAGGCGCCAAGCTCGACTAAAGAGGCCCAACCCAAGCGCCCCTGCGTCAGTCTTCAACCCCGACTTACGCGGGCACGAAACGCGGCAGCGTGAGCTCGGGCGACACGTCGTCAAACACCACGCGAAGCGGCATCCCGGCGCGAACACCGTCAGGGATGCCGCCCGCGAAATTGCTGATCAGAATCGGCCCCTCCTCAAGCTGCACCAGGCAGGCGTCGTAGGGCACGTCGTCGCGAAAACTCACCCAGTAGGCGCGGTGAAACAGCACCCACGACAGCAGCGTCGCACGCCCGCTCACGTCCTCCCACGACTGCCGATCGGACAGGCACGCCGGGCACACCGGACCGGGCGGAAAGTGGCGGTCGCCGCAGGCATCGCAGCGCTGCACTGCCAGGCGATGTTCACGCGCGCGCTGCCAGAAGGGGCGGGCATCGGGATCGCCGGATGGAAGCGGCTTGTCATAGTGTCCAAGCATGTCGGTTCTCCTCAGCCGCGGGTATAGATGATGGAGCGCGTGCAGGGGGCGGTTGCCACGTACTGCACGATCTCGCAGTCGGGCACCTGGCGCTCACCGCACTCGCCACGCAGCTGCCGCACCGCCTCGACGTTGAGCGCCCAGCCCTGCATATAGGAGTTGGACAGGTGGCCGCCGTCAGTGTTGGTGGGCAGCCTGTTGCCGAGCTGAAGCGTCCCGCCTTCCACGAACGAGCCCGCCTCGCCTCGCTGGCAGAAACCCAGCCCCTCGAGGCTAAACAGCACGGTGGGGCTGAAGTTGTCATAGCACATGAGCGCATCGATATCAGACGGGCCAACGCCTGCCATGGCATACGCCTGCTCGCCCGCATCCCGCGTTTCGGCGTACCAGAAGTCGGGATCGAAATTGGGGATGGCACTGCGGCGAAATGCGTCGCGTGCGCCAAAACCGGAGATCAGCACCGGAGGCTTTTTGAGATCGCGCGCACGATCTGTGGTGGTGAGGATGAGGCAGACCGCGCCGTCGTTGATCAGACAGTAATCAAACAGCCGGAGCGGCTCGACGATCGGGCGCGAGGCCTCGTGATCATCGATCGACATGGGCGACTTCATGACGGCATCGGGCTGCAGCATGGCATGGCGCCGAAACGCAACCGACACCTCGGCAAGCTGGCGCGTGGTGGTGCCATAACGCTCCATGTGCATGCGAAACATCATGGCGTGGGCGGCCCCCGGCGAGGTAAAGCCCCAGGGATCCCAGAACGCGGCGCTTTCCTCCCCGCCGTAGTTCACCCGGCGCGAGCGACCGATGTTGGCGTAGATAAGCGCCACGTACTTCGCAGCCCCCGTGTGGAGCGCGAGCGCAGCCTCGACGATCGACATCCCCGACATTCGGCCGTGAGGTGGCATCTGAAGCGTCCAGCGCGGATCGAGGCCCAGGATCTCGCCCATCCGCGCGTAGTAGGGCACGCGGCAGCACACCAGTCCGTCTATCTCGTTCTTGTCGAGCCCGCAGTCCTGGATCGCCGAGCGAAACGCCTGCGCGCCCAGCCCGTAGTCGCTCACATCGGGGAAATTGCCATAGGCGGTGTTGCCCACCCCGACCACGGCAATCTGGTTCTTGAGCGCATGTAACGGATTGCTCATCCTGCGTTCTCCTGGTTGCTCAAACGCCGGCTGAGAGTGCTTCCAACACCGCATCACCCATCTCGCGGGTGCCCACCTGCTTCATACCGGGCTGCATGATGTCACCCGTGCGATAGCCGCTCGCGAGTGCCTGTGCGACCGCCCGCTCAATGCGATCTGCGAGATCGGTACGGTCAAACGAGTGCCGCATCATCATCGCAGCCGAGAGAATGGCGGCAAGGGGATTGGCGAGGTTTCGTCCGGCGATATCGGGCGCCGTGCCGTGCACCGGCTCATAAAGCCCTTTGCGACCCAGCGCGAGCGAGGCCGAGGGCAACATGCCGATTGAACCGGTGAGCATGGCGGCGGCGTCCGACACGATGTCACCAAACACATTGCCCATCACCATGACGTCGAACTGCTTGGGCGCACGCATGAGCTGCATCACCGCCGCATCGACAAACTGGTGCGTGAGCTCGACATCGGGATACTCCGCGCCCACGCGCGCCACCACCTTGCGCCAGAGCTGCATCACCTCCAGCACATTGGCCTTGTCGACCGAGCACACCTTGCGCCGACGGGTACGCGCAAGCCGAAACGCCACGTGAGCGATACGCTCGATTTCGGGCTCGGTGTAGACCATGGTGTTGAACGCCCGTGCAACGCCATCGGCCGTGGTGTCAAACCCGCGCGGCTCACCGAAATAGAGATCGCCCGTGAGTTCGCGAAGAATCATGATGTCCAGGCCTTCCACCACCTCCCGCTTGAGCGTGGACGCTCCGATCAGCTCGGCAAACAGAAAAGCCGGACGGAAATTCGCAAACAGATCCAGGTCCTTGCGCAGCCGCAACAGACTTGCGCCCGGTCGCTTCTCGTAGGGGATGTCTTCGTCACCCGGCACGCCCACCGAGCCAAACAGGATCGCCTCAGCCTTGCGGGCGAGTGCAAGCGTATGGGCGGGAAGGGGATCGCCGTAGGCTTCGAGCGCATCCGCGCCGATCGGTGCGTGAGCAAGCTCGAGGCCGGGCACAGCACCTGCCACCGCCTGCACCACGCGGACCGCCTGCTCGGTGACCTCAGCGCCGATGCCGTCGCCTGCGAGAACCAGAATTTTCATGGGATGCGCTCCGAAAATCAGAATCCGTCGGCCGCGTGACGGCGTTCGAATTCCTGTAACTGCGCCAGGTGGCTCAGGGTATAGTCGATTTCGTCCAGTCCTTCGAGAAGGCACCGGCGTGCAAACGGCGCAATGTCGAACCCGTGAACACCGGAATCGGGCAGCACCACCTGCTGCGCCTCAAGGTCGACCACGATGCGGGCACCCGGATGGGCCTCCAGATAGGCGAGTGTGGCCACCACCACCGGCTCGGGCAGCGCCACGGGCAGAAAGCCGTTCTTGAGCGCATTGCCGGCAAAAATGTCGCCGAAACTGGGCGCGATCGCGGCCCGGAAGCCGTAGTCGTAGAGGGCCCAGACTGCGTGCTCACGCGAGGAGCCACAGCCGAAATTGCGTCCCGCCACGATCACACGCGCATTTCGCCAGGCGGGCTGATTCAGCGGGAAGTCGGGGTGATCGGTGCCGTCCGCGCGCTGCCGTAAATCGCGAAACAGGTAGTTGCCGAAATCATCGCTACGGGGCTTCTGCAGATAGCGCGCTGGCACCACCTGATCGGTATCGACATTGATCTGGGCAAGCGGCATCGCCACCGCATCGAGCCGGGTAAAGGGCCGCATGATCAGCGTCCTCCAAGCAGGGTGCGAACATCGGTGATCCGGCCGGTCACCGCAGCGGCTGCGGCCATCGCTGGGCTCATCAGGTGGGTGCGCGAACCCGGGCCCTGTCGCCCCACAAAATTGCGGTTGGAGGTGGACGCACAGCGCGCGCCCGGTGCAACCAGATCACCGTTGGTACCGATGCACATCGAGCAGCCGGCATATCGCCACTGAAAGCCCGCTTCGGTGAAGACGCGGTCCAGCCCCTCCGCCTCGGCCTGTGCCTTGACCAGACCCGAGCCGGGCACCGCCCAGGCCTCGACCCCGGCCGCCACGCGGCGCCCGCGCGCGACTGCCGCCGCAGCCCGCATATCCTCGATGCGGCCATTGGTACAGGATCCGATGAACACCCGATCGACCGGCAGGCCGGCAATCGTCTGGCCGGGCGCAAGGCCCATGTAATCGAGCGTACGACGCAGCGCCTCGCGACGCTCGCGATCAGGCTCAGCCGCTGGGTCCGGGATGCGCCCGTCCACGCCCAGGGCCTGCTCAGGGCTGTTGCCCCAGGTCACCATGGGTGAGATGTCGGCGGCATCCAGCGTCACCTCGCGGTCAAAACGCGCATCGGCATCGGTGGCAAGCGAACGCCAGCGAGCAAGCGCAGCGTCCCAGGCCGCGCCCTGCGGGGCGAACGGCCGGCCAGCGAGATAGTCGAACGTGGTGTCATCGGGCGAGACCATGCCGGCCCGGCCCCCCGCCTCGATCGACATGTTGCAAAGCGTGAGCCGCCCTTCGATCGAGAGGCTGCGAATCGCTGAGCCCGCATATTCGATGACATGCCCCACCGCGCCCGCCGTACCGATCCGCGCGATGATCGCGAGAATCACGTCCTTGGCACTCACCTGTGCGCCAAGCTGCCCCTCCACCCGGATGCGCAGCGTGCGGGGCTTGCGCTGCCAGAGCGCCTGGGTGGCAAGCACATGTGCCACTTCGCTCGCGCCAATGCCAAACGCCAGCGCGCCGAGCGCACCGTGGGTCGAGGTGTGGCTATCGCCGCAGACGAGCAGCATGCCAGGCTGGGTAATGCCCTGCTCCGGGCCCACCACATGAACAATGCCCTGGCGCGGATCGTCAAGACCGAAGAAGCGGATGCCGCCTGCGCGCGAGTCGTTCTCGAGCGCCTGCGCCATGGCCCGCTTCTCGGGATCTGCGACCGAGGACAGGTCGCGGTTGTTGGTCGGCACGTAGTGGTCGGGGCTCGCAAACGCCCGCTCGGGCACGCGCGGCGCGCGACCGCTTGCCCGCAGCATCGCGAAAGCAGGCGCCGAACCATCCTGTACCAGATGCCGGTCGATATAGAGGAGCGTCTGACCGTCTTCGCGCTCAAGCACCGCGTGGCGCGCCCAGATGCGGTCAAACAGGGTCTGCGGAGTAGTGGGCGTATTCATGGCGGGGCAATGTGACAGAGCAGCGCGTGTCACGCAAGCGCCCGACAGGCGAGCCGTTCCACAGACCAGGAGCTCCCCGGCGGCTTACTTCACGAGGCCAGGCAGCCAGAGCGAAAACGCTGGCACATAGGTGACAAGCAGCAGGCAGAGTCCAAGCGCGCCGTAAAACGGCCAGATAGTTCGCATCACTGTGCCCACCGACACCCCTCCAATCGCACAGCCCACGAACTGCACCGTACCCACAGGCGGCGTGTTGAGGCCCAGCGCGCAGTTGATCAGCATCAGGATCCCGAACTGCAGCGGATCCATACCGAACTGCTGCGCGATCGGCAGGAAAATGGGGGTACAGATGAGGATGGTGGGCGCCATGTCGAGAAAGGTGCCCAGCACAAAGAGCAGGATGTTGATCATGAGAAAGATCACCCACGGCTCGCCGCTCACCGCCTTCATCAGTTCGCCAGTACGCTGGGGCACTTCATAGAGCGCAAGGAAATAGCCGAAGGCCGCCGAAATACCAATAAGAAGCAGCACCACGCCGGTGGTCTTGCAGGCCTTGGCGCAGGCCGCGAGAAAGTGTTTCCACGAAAGCGACCGATAGACCAGCACGGTGATCAACAGGGCCCATGCCACGGCAATCGACGCTGACTCGGTGGCAGTGAAAATGCCGGACAGGATGCCACCCAGAATGATGAGAACGATCAGGAGCCCTGGCGCGGCGGCCATGAACGCGACCCCCACTGCACGCCATCCCGGAAACACGCCGTGCACCTGATAGCCGCGCTGGCGAGCGACCCACCAGGCCGCAGTGAGGTTACAGAGCGTGAGGATGAGGGCTGGCACCAGGCCCGCGAGAATCAGCCCGATCACGCTCACCGAGGCGATCCCCGAGGTGGCGAGTGTGAACAGGATGAGATTATGCGAAGTGGGCATCAGCGCCCCGACCAAGGCTGCATGGGTTGTGACGTTGACCGCATAGTCGGCGTCATAGCCCTCGCGCTTCATGAGCGGGATCATCACGCTTCCCATCGCCGACACATCGGCCACGGGCGACCCCACGACGCCGCCAAAGAGCGTACAGCCCAGCACATTGCTCATGCCCAGGCCGCCCCGCACATGACCGACCAGCGAATTGGCGAACCGCACGATGCGTTCGGCGATGCCGCCGTAGAGCATCAGTTCACCCGCGAAGATGAAGAAGGGAATGGCAAGAAAGCTGAATACCTGCATGCCGCCCACCATCTTCTGGAAGACGACAGCAACCGGTAGACCAGCAGCGAGAATGGTGGCGACCGACGACAGCCCGATCGCAAACGCCACCGGCACACCCAGAAGCAGCAGCACTGCGAAGCTCAAGCAGAGGACGGTGAGTTCCATGGATTCAGTGCCAGGCGGGCTTGATCTCGCGACCTTGCAGATTCGCGACAATGTGCTCGATGGAAAACAGCACGATCAGGCTGCCAGCGATTACCAGCGGCACATAGTCAATGCCATCGGGTACCGGCAGCATCGGCTTCTTTTCATTCCACTTGGCACTTGCCCACATCCAGCCGCTTTGCACCATCAGCGCGCCGAACACCGCGATCAGCGCGTGAATCAGCAGCTGGATACGGCGGCGCCAGTGCCCGGGCAGGAGCGCAACCAGCGACTCGAGCCCGATATGACCCGCGTCTCGTACACCCACTGCAAGCCCAAACGCCGTCACAAACAGCACCAGCAGCATGGCGAGCGCTTCGGCCCAGGTGGGCGTGTCGTTCATCACGTAGCGGCCAAACACCTGCCACTGCACGCAAACGACCACCGCGAGCAGCCCCACGATTGCAACCGCGAGGCTCGCGCGCGAGAGGAGCGCGCAGATGCGCGAATAGAACACGATCGCGCCCGGTGCGGTTCAGGCCGCCCGGATCAGCGAACGTCCTGGATCGCTTTGACCAGCCGCTTCATATCGGCCGTGGTCATGAACTTGTCGTAGACCGGACCCATCACCGCCTGGAACGACGCCTTGTCGACCTCGACGATGTCAGCACCGAGCTTCTTCACATTGGCGAGCGACTTGGCCTCCTGGTCATCCCACGCACGGCGCTGTACCGCCACCGATGCGCGCGCGGCCTGGCGGATCATGTCCTGCTCGGCCTTGGGCAGCTTGTCCCAGATGATTTTCGACATGACCAGAATCTCGGGCGCCATCGAGTGCTCGGTGCGCGAATAAATCTTGACCGCCTCGGCGTGCTTGGCGGTATCGAACGACGGGATATTGTTTTCCGCAGCATCGATCAGGCCAGTCTTGAGAGCGGTGAACACCTCGCCATAAGGCATCGGCGTGGCGTTGGCGCCCATCGCGCTTACCAGGGCCACCCAGAGGTCTGACTGCTGGACGCGAATCTTGAGACCCTTGGCGTCGGCCACGGTGCGGATCGGCTTCTTCGCATAGATGGAGCGCGCGCCGCTGTCATAGAAAGCAAGCCCGATGAAGCCCTGCGTGGCACAGCTGGCAAGGATTTCGTCACCCACGGGGCCGTCGAGCGCCTTTCTCATATGCTCGACCGAGCGGAACAGGAACGGCATGGTGGGCACCTGCGTGAGCGGGCAGATGGCATTCATGGGCGACACGTTGACGCGGGTGAGATCAAGCGCGCCGATCTTCACCTGATCGATGGTTTCCTTTTCACCACCCAGCGCGCCCTTGTTGAACACCTTGATGCGGTGCTTTCCACCGGAGAGCTTGGAGAGTTCGTCGCTCATGGCACGCACCGCAACGACGGTCGGATAGTCATCGGCATTATGGATATCGGCGGAGCGGAACTCGACACCGAGAGCAAGACCGGAGAGGCCGGCGGTAGCCAGGGCAGCAACCACGGCGCGAAGGATCTTCATGGAATGTCTCCTTGATCATTTTGTGGGTCAGAACCCGGACCAAACCCGCAGGCCGAGCAAGTAAAATCAACCGTCACTCTACCGCGCGACCACCAGCACTGCCAGCCCCCGCCCCCACCCTGGAGTCCCCATGCAAGGCCTCTTTACATCGTCGGCGATGAGCCGTCTCCTTCTCATGCTGCTGGGCACCTTGGCCGCTCCCAACCCTGCCACGGCAGCCAATGGCTCGCAGGTGTATCAAGCCACCTGCGCGGCCTGTCACACGGCTGGTGTTGCGGGTGCGCCGAAGCTTGGCGACCGCAAGGCCTGGGCACCACTGATCGAGGAGGGCCAGGCGATTCTTACCGCGCACGGATACGTGGGTGTGCGAGGCATGCCTGCCAGGGGCGGCAAACCGGACCTGTCGATTGAAGACTTCGCGGCCGCGGTGGTCCACCTGGTCAATGCATCAGGTGGTCGGTGGGGCCAGCCCGACGCCAAGGGGTTCGCCGCAATCCGGGCGGAGATCGTCCAGCGGGAGAAAGAGCTGGCAGGCGCCAGGCCGAAATAATGCCTGGCCGATGACGGGGGCTGAAGCGGCGAGGACTGCGCGCCCGCACCGCTCCAGCCCAACCGCGGCTACAGCACGGGCAGCGCCGGTAGCGCCGGCAATGCCGACTGCGGCAGATTCGAAGCGAGCCAGACCGTTGGATCGGTTTCGTTGACCGGCAGCGCGGCAACGTTGAACAGACCCACGGTACCGCTCACCTCATTGGCGACCGCAAGCATCGGCAAGCCGGTCGGGCTGTTCAATGCGGGAATCACCAACAGACCCTCGGGACCGAGGTCGCCGCCAGAGATCACCTTGGTGGTGGAGTCCTGACCCGGCGTCTTCGTGAAATCACGCGTGTTTTCGTAACTCAGAAAGCTGGGGCGATATGGATCCGACACATCGTAGACCGCCACGCCACCAATCCGCTCGAGTCCGACAAACGCGAGCACCTTGTCGCCGACCACAGCCGTCGCCACGCCCTCGGGCTCGGGGCCTTTGTCGTCGCTGCGGTTATCAACCGAATTGCTACTGTGGTTGGCATTGAAGTTCGAAGGCAGTACTTCAGCCACCAGCCGCTCGAGTTGATCGCCGCTGTCATAGATCCGGTTTCCATAAGCGTCAACGATCGAGAAAGAACGCCCGCCGAAGGCCACCAGTTTGTCGAGATCTCCGTCACCGTCCACATCGATTCCATTGGCGAGGATCTTCAGATCGCCGTCCAGCAATGTGGCACCGGCCGTCGCGTCGGCCGCCGGCTTGCCACTGCCTCCAAGTTCTTTGATCTGGATCTCGTCCACCCCACGCGAATCGCCTTCGTTGGCTGTGATGTAGTAGGTCTTCCCATTCGTGCTGAATGCGGCGATGGCATCCGGCATGTAGGCGCCATAGAGCTTGGGGCCGACAAGGTTGACCGCGGGAATCGCGCCGGCGCCAGACGGCTGGCCGGTGGTGTCGTTGTCGCCGTCGATCTTGTTGGCGCCGTTAAAGCCAAAGATCCCAAGGCCTATCGTCTCCGTGCCAACGCCATTAACGCCGAAGTCGTTATCGTTGATTACCGCGAGACCACCATTGGGCAACAAGGCAAGCCCCTCAGCCTTGTCATTCGGTGTGTACCCCAGCGAAGGCAGGTTGGCGACCCGTTCCTTGTAAACCGGGTTGATGCCAGCGGCGAGCAGCTCATCGACCGTTAGCACCTCGAGCGTGGACTTACCCGTCGGCAAGGTCGGTGTGGCCGTGAGCAGATTCGTTGCGCCGCGAAGATCGATCTCATAGAGCACCTTCTTCGCCTCGGGCGCTGCTGATGAATCGCGCTCGAAGACAAAGATCGTACCGGTTGCGGGGTTAAAGACCGCGTCACCGATCTTGTCGAGCGCACCCAGGTTGAGCGCGGGGCGCTCGAGCAGGTAGGCATACTCGGCAATCACTGTTCCCTTGGATGCCGCCGCCGCAAGCGTGCCGCCCTGGGGGAGCGCCGAGCCGACAGCAAGATCGCGCATCGCCATCACTTCGATCCGGATCAGAGGCCCGCCCGTATCCGTGGTATTGCCCGACACGCTGTCGAGCGGGCTCTGTACGAACGCGAAGACCAGGCCCTGCGTCTCATCGACTGCGAGCGCTTCAAAACCGCGATTAGCCTGACGCTTGATCAGGTGGGCAGGGAGAGTTTCGGTGCCGAAAGAGTCGGTTGTATCCGCCGTGAGCGCAGCAGTGCCCGAGGGAACATAGCGCTCCACCATCTTGCCCGTGGCGTCGAACTCATAGACCGCCGGACGATATTCATCGACCATCCACATGTTGCCGGTAGCCGTGCGGTAGACGCCTTCCAGATCGGCCCCCATCGGATCGTAGGAAAGCGTCTTGTAGCCCAGCGTGACGCCGCCCGACGTGAACGTTCCGGTGCGGGAGGAGTCGGTGGCCGGGACGATCTGAACCGGCTCCTCGTCGGTGCCGGGGATGTTGGGCAGGCCAGTGAGCGGCGTGCCGTCTGCGCGCGTGAGCATCGTCGTCCCGGCAATTGAAACCTGCTTGGTCAACGGATCGAATTCGAGCGTGGAAACGCGCGCCTGGTAGCTGGGCAGCAGGAAAGGCCGCTCGAGCGCGGCATCCGAATCAACATTTACCGGTTCGCCGTTGGGGCCGCGGTCGCTCACCGTCAGGAAGCGCCACTTGCCATTATTGGTCCCGATGTACTGCAGGCCCGAAAAGCCACCCGATGGGATCGAATTTCCAAACGCATCGGTACCGATGGAGGCAAGGTCTGAGCCGGTCATGGTGTCGTAGGCCGTCATCACCAGATCGCCGCGGGCGTGATTCTTGTAGGCAAGTGGGGCGATATCGACGATCTTTGCCGTTGCGGTGCTGAGGTCCAGCACTGCGAGCGCATTGTTTTCCTGAAGGGTCACCATCGCCTGTTTGCCGTCAGGCGAAACGGCGATGTACTCGGGCTCGAGATCGTTCGACGCGTTGGTGCCCGCGGCAATGCGGACGCCTCGCTCGCGCAGCCAGCCTTCCTTCCCGTTGTACGCGGTGAAATCGAGTTGCTGGACGGTGGCGTTTGCGATCGCCGTACCCGGGTCGCTCCCCAGTGTTACAACAGTGATGCCGCCGTTCGCAACAAACGGGTTGCCGCCGTTGTAGTAGGTATCCGTGGCGCTGCGCTCGTTGATTGACTCGGCCTCGTTGGCAACCAGCACCTTCTTGCCGTCGGGCGTGAAGGTCACCATATCCGGGCCCACGCCGGCTTCCATGGCACGCGCGCCGGCAGGCGCCGCTGCCGTGGCGGACACCGCCACATCGGCCTTGAACAGAACGACCTTGCCCGCAGCCGTGGGGTTCGCATCGGCCAGCGCCACAGCAACCGTCCCGTTGGAGACCGCTACCGAGTTCACCTGCGGGGTGCTGCCCGCGGTGGTGGCATAGCTCTTGAAGTCAAGCTTGCCCGCAAGCACCGGGTTCGCGGGATCCGACATGTTCAGCACCTGAATCTCTGCCGCGACCGCATTCACCATGAACATCCGCTTCGACGTCGGGTCATAGCCGACGATCTCTGCACCACCCGCGTTGTACACATTGGTGCTGAACGTGCCCACCTTGCTCAGCGCAAGCTGGGAAGGCTGCAGCACTGACTCGGCGCGCGTATTCAGGTTCTGGATTCGCTCGTCAAGCGCAGCCGGCGTATCGGCCTGATCGAACGCCGTCGAGGCGCTGGTGAACGTGGCCTTCATGTAGGCCTGGAAGACGCCCTGTTCTGCAGAGATCGGCGTGCTTGCGGTTGAATACTGCTGCGTCGTCGCGGCTGCGCTGTAATCAAGCGTCTCGGGCACCGGCTGGCTGAGCGTGTAGCCACCCCCCGCCTTGTCGAGCAGGTAACGGAAATTCTCGCCGTTGGCCTTGATGGGATAGCTGTCGCCGCCTTGCGCGAGGAAACTCAAGGTGACGACCGAAATTGCCGCCGGCGCCCCCGCCAGTTTGGTGCCGTTGTCATACAGGCCTACGCGCGAACCATTGTCAGCCACCAGGGCAATATCCATCACCCGCGACCCGGCAGCAAAGTCGGGATCCCAGGAGAAGCTCACACCCCCGACCTGCGGAAATCTTCCCTGCAGCGTACCGGCCGCAACACCGTGCTCAAGAATCGCCTTGAGGCCTTCGGGCGTGGTGTCAAACATCATCAGCTGGTTATTGAAGCGGAGCGAGTTTTCCACATCAAGCTGCGACACGCTGCCATCAGACGGAGGAAGCTTGTCGACCGTGCCGTCCGCCTTGGGATCCGAGACCGTGCCGATCTGGGCCCGGATGCCACCGCCGTTCTTGAGCGACACGATACGAGTGCTTGGGGCCGCAGCACCCAGTGCGAGTTTCGCCGCATAGGTGTTCGCATCCGCCGACAGGTTGCCGAGGTTGGTTTCCTCGGAGCGCACCAGCGCGCGTTCTCCCTCAAGATAAACCGACGCGTATCCCGCGACATTGCCGTCCTTGACCGTGATGACGGACTGCACGGCATCAGTCAGCGCCTTCACTTTGCCGCCACGGGTCCCAGTGGCATACGCGGTGGTTGCAAGCGCCGACTCAGCCACGCCCCAGGCAGCGGCGACATTCGAATCGGTTGCTGCGTACGCACCGTTGACGCCAGCATTGGCCGCGAGGCTGGTCGTGATGAGTTTGCCCGCCTCGTCGAAGTCGACCACCATCCGACCGAGATAGGTGTATTCGTTATCGGTACTGACAACCAGTGTGGTCGAGCCATTCTTGTCGGTCGCCATGAAAGGATAGGTCTCGGCAAATACGGCCGAATGCCCTCCCAGCGAGACCGCCTTGTCGCTCGCATCGCCCATCCGGGTGTTCGAACCCGCCGCGATCACGATATCGACGCCGGAGAGCTTGCTTGCCAGCAGCTTTTCATTGCCAATGATTTGAAGGTGCGACAGGAGCACGATCTTGTTCACGCCTTGCGCGGTAAGGTCATCGACCACCGGCTGAAGTTGCGCACCAAGGAGCGTCATGTCGTCGGCTTCGCCGTTGGCACCCGGCCCGGTGGGAAAGCCCTTTACCTCGGTTCCGGAGGGCGACGAGATCGCCTCCAGTATCTGGGTGGTTACGCCTACCAGACCGATCTTCGCGCCGTTTTCGACCAGAATCGCTGACGGCACGATCTTGCCCTTCTGCGCCGATGCGAGTTCAAGGCCTGCGGTGGCTGTCGTGTCGACATAGATCGACTTCAGGTCTGAATCGCCGGAAAAATCCAGATTAGCGGTGACGTGGGGGAATTGCGCACCGAGCGCGCCGCTCGCGCCTTTGATTGCGTCACTCAGCACCCGCGAGCCGAGATCAAACTCGTGATTACCGATCGCCGAGGCCTCCACGCCAATCGCGTTGTGAATCGCGATATCGACGGCCGCAATCGGCACGGTCGCGGTGGCAGCGAGCGTCCCGCCGCCAGCGCTGTTTAGCGCAGCAATCACGGAGGCGTCGGTTCCCGCAGCAAGGAAGGGCCCGGGAATGAAGTTGTCACCACCCACCAGCGTAATGCTGTTGGGGTACGCATCCTCGAACTTGTCGACCAGGGCCGCGAGTCGTGGGGCGGTGGTGGGCGCAAGCGTGCCCGCTTCGCCATCAGCGAAGTGAAGCAGCTGCAGGGTGAAAGTCTTTTGCGTCAGCGCAGTTTTCTGACCCGATGCAATGGCGTCCACCGACGTGGCTGCGTCGATCTTCGAGGACATCGCAGCCAGGTTTTCGAGCGCGCTCACGGCAGCAGATTTCAGATTGGCACTGTTCACGCTGATGCCGGCGACCTTGGCCTGCGTGGCAACCGAGTTGACGAGTGTCTCAGCGGTGGCCGTGATCTTGTCAGCGGCGAGCGCGCCCGCCGTCATGGCCTTCGCAACCTCAGAAAAAATGCCTGCTGCGATCTCGTCGTGCTTGTCAGTGGCCACGCCGGCCACCTGTTGAACTTTGACGGTGAGGCTATTGACCATCGTGGCAACAATGACACCCGCCTTCTGAACGGCGAGCGCACCATCCTGACCCGCGGCCACCCCGGCAACCGGATCCAGCGTGGTCAGATTTACCTTGCCCTTCAGCGCGCTAAGCCCCACCGCGTCAAGCACCTGCTCCTGGGCCGCTGCCAGGCTCAAGCCCTTGCTCTGCATCACCTCCGCGACGAGCGTGGTGAGCGGCGTGACCGCTGTGGACCCCGCCGGCGCCTTGAGAATTCCGGTGAAGTCCACACCGGTGGTGATGTCGCGTCCGCCGAACGCCACCACCGGGCCGTCAACCCCCTGAGGTAAGGTGAAGTTACCCTGAGCGTCTGACTGCGTGCTCGGCTCACCCGCATCCGGCTGGCCGTTCCGGTTCGTATCGATGAAAACCGTCGCGCCTGCGATGTAGCCATCGACCACCTTGCCGGTGGTGGTGGGGGTACTGTTATTTTCACGGGTGGCGGCAATGAGTCCTAATGCACCCAGCCCAACCAGTACGCCGGTGAGCGCTGGCATTGCGCCGGCGGCCCCGGCAGCGGGCGCGGCAACATCGGTTGCGGTCGCCGCGCCGGACGCTGCGCCCGCAGCCTGCGCCTGCGTGAGTTCAGTCATCGGGGCTACAGATACCGCAGCGCTCGCCTCGACGGCAGCGCCCTCCGCATGATGCTCCAGCTCTTCTGCAAGTCGGTCGGCGTCTTTGGACTTTGCACGCACGTTCACGGAGACCACAGCGGGCGTCGCTGCGGTATCGACCAGGACCTCCAACCCATCAGCGATCGCAGGTAACGCTCGCGCAGGGCCATTGCCCAACAGCGTTTTTCTGGAAGCGATCCGAGCCTGAGACGGGGCAGCGGCAGTGGCGGGGTGACTGGGCGACGGGGACTTGGACATGGCAGGCCTCAAACGATGGAAGCCTCGAACGCTAGTGACTGCTTATGACAGTTTTGTGTCGGTGGGGTTTTGGCGAGGGACGATTTTTTGGGAGTGCGAATAGCGCACACTGCCCGGGCTACACCGCGTGATCTGATTGACGGTTAAGTCAGGCTGCGAGGGCCTCGGCGGCACCTGTTCTTGCCGCCGCTTCAAAGCGGCGCGCGAACCGGGTTGAGATCGATTCAATGTCAAGCAGCATCAAAAAGTCGGCGGTATTGAAATCCGTATCTACCGCGGGCAAGCCGCAGATCCTGGCGCCGATACGCAAATAACCACGAATCAGCGTCGGCGTCCGCGCGGGTTCTCCATTGGCAAGTCGGTGCACGTCAAGCCCGACGCGTGGCTGAACACGCAGCGCGGGCTCCACCATATTGGGTCTCATCGTGTTGTAGAGATTGGCCGCATAGACGCCGCCATCAGTCATCGGCACCGAGGCACAGCCCATCAGGTACGACAACCCGCGCTCGCGTGCGTAGTCGATCAGCGCAGACCACATGAGTGCGAGGACCGCGCTTCCCCGCCATGCGGGATCGACGCAGGACCGGCCAATCTCGGCCGCCCGGGACCTGAGCACTTGAAGCGGACTCAGGTCGAATTCGCGCTCCGAATAGCAAGCACCCAGTCGAGCGGCGCCCTCGGGCGTGAGGATCCTGTAGGTACCGATCACGCGCCCTTCCTCAGCCTCGAACGCGAGCAGGTGGTCGCAATGATCATCGAACACATCCCAGTCGACCCCGGGTCTGCCGCTCTCGAGACGGGCGCCCATCTCATCGGAGAATACCCGCCACCGCAGGCGCTGCGCCGCCTCGACCTCCGACCAGCTGCGGGCCAGCCGCACGTAGAAGCGACGTCCCGCAGTCAGATCCGCGGAACGGTTCACGTCAATCCCTCGATCGATACGAATCAGCATTGCGAACCTCCGGTCAACCCGCGAGATCGTCGCGTTTCAACATTGCAGCAATGTGTCTGATTCGTTGCGAAATTATTTCGGTCTGCGCTGTTCTTCGATTCGTCATCGCACAACGTGTTACTCGCTCACCTGATCAAAGGAACCCCATAGACCGTCATGAGCGTCTGCTCCATTACTGGATTGCGTTCCATCTTTTTTGAACGGGGCGAGCTCCGGTACTCGGATGCCGCCCGACGCCTCGAACCCGCGCTCTATCAAGAATGGGCACGCCGCTGATCGAGCGGCAGCGACTCAGACTGGCCGGGTTTCCGAGGCGCGCAACCGCGTAACGCCAGAGGGCACCTGCACCGGGCGCTCGCCTTCGATCAGCGCCTGTACGATGGCCTCGAATTGGGAAGCGATTGCTGGCCAATCAAGATGGGAGACAGCTTCGCGGGCACCTCGCCCCATGGCTCGACGTCGCTGAGCGTCGGCGGCGAGCGCGCGCGCCGAGTTGATGAAGCTTCGCGCGTCCTCCGGGTCACTCAGCCATCCAGTGACGCCGCTTTCAATCAGTTCTGCCGCCGCGGCATGACGAAACGCAACCGTCGCCAGTCCGCTTGCCATCGATTCAGTCACGACATTGCCGAAGGTCTCTGACAGGCTGGGAAAGAGAAATACGTCGGCACTGGCGTAGTAACGCGCAAGTTCGGGCCCGGTCTGTCGCCCGGCAAATATCGCAGCCGGACAAGCTTTGGCAAGCGTCTCGCGCAGCGGGCCATCGCCGACGAACACAAGTTTCGTATCGGGTGCAAGATCGCGCATCGCACTGAAGGTCTCAAGCGCAAGTTCCAGATTCTTCTCAGCGGCGAGCCGCCCCACGCAGAGCGCAACCGGCGTATCGGGGTTGGCGCCCCAGCCCGCGCGAAGCGAATCGCAGCGCCAGACGGGATCGAACTGGCGCGCATCGACTCCGCGGCCGAGTACCCGCAGCTTCCGAAAGCCTCGCTGACCAAGCTCCTGCTTGAGTGCGGACGTCGGTACCGTCGTCAGATCGGTCCGGTTATGAAACGCCCGCAGATACGCGCCCACTGGCGCGGCGAGCCAGGCAAGTCCGTAGTGTGTCGAGTACTGATCGAACTGCGTCCTGAAGTCGGATGACACCGGGATGCCCAACCGCCGTGCCGTCCGCAGCGCCGACCAGCCGAGCGGGCCCTCGGTCGCAATATGAACAAGATCGGGTCGCTCTGACCGCCAACGTCGGGCGAGCAGCCGACCGGCTGGCAACCCCATCATCAGCTCCGGATAGAACGGAATCGGCACGCCCTTGAGCTCAGTGACACGGAGTCGCGACGGATCCACCGCAGCGCACTCCGAGCGGCTTGCCGCTTCTCGCGGGCGGAGGCGATACAGGTCGATATCGTGCCCACGTTCGAGGAGGCCGCCAATGAGTCTGGACAGACTCATCGCGACACCGTTGATATCCGGCGGGTAGGTTTCGGTGACCACCGCGAGGCGAATCGGCTTCAACGCGCGCATCGGCTACTCCTGTGCTTGTCTGGTGACCCGTTTCGCCTGTGAGGCTAGCCATGCGATGCAACAAATCGATGACAGCGCACTCTTGAGCCGCTGATGGTCACGCAGTCTTCACAAACCGGGCTCAAAGTGTTTGCGTCAAGCAACAATCGTCTGATGACAGGAGACCCGATGAACGCCTTCTTTGAAGAACTCAACCGGCAGCGCTGGGATGATCACCGGTTCTATCACCATTGCCGCATCAATCAGTCGCTGCATCTCTTTAGCGCCTGCTGCTTTGTGATCGCCTATCTGTTGCTGCCGTTTGAGCCTGCGTGGTCCGCCATCATCGCCTGGTGCCTGTCGATGACCAGCCGGCAGGCAGGCCATTTTTTCTTTGAGCCGCGCGGCTTTGACGAAGTCAATCAGGTGACCGACGAATACAAGGAGGCCGTCAAGGTCGGCTACAACATTCGGCGCAAGATTGTGCTGATGTCGATCTGGGTGGCCTGCCCGGTTGCACTGATCATCAACCCTTCGCTGAGCGGACTGATCGAGCCTGCGGCAAGCTTCACGGAGACAATTCACGACACCGGTATCGCCTGGCTTTCGCTAGGCGCTGCAGGTCTGGTTTTCCGGGTAATTCAGCTAAGCCTCCAGCAATCGCCACTGGTCGGATTGGCGTGGGGTACAAAAATCCTCACCGATCCGTTTCATGACATCGCGCTCTACCACCGTGCGCCGCTTGCGCTTCTGCGCGGCGAGCGTTACGACCCGATGCACGATGTGACGCAGCGATAATCCAGAAGAGCGCCACCCGCTCGGTGGCGCATCCGCTCGCGCATGGCCTTACGCTTTTTCGCGCTGCATCACACCGCGCCGCAGCACTTCCGAGAAAATCGACTTGCGGATCGCACGGTTGGTGGTTTCAGGGCCCTGCCACCAGCCATCCGCCTGCATCCGCTTGCAGGCTGCTACAAATCGATCGCACACTTCATTGAAGTCGGCTTCGGTGAAGTCGAGGCTGAAAATCAGACGACCACTTCCCACCCAGCTGAGAGCCAGCCCTTCGGAGCGCAGGTAAAACTGCAGCATCCAGTTGTAGCGCGAAGGAGTGGTGTAGGTGATGGTCCAGACGGTCGACAGATTGGCGACTCGCACTGGCAGCGCCTGTTCGTCGAGCCTGCGATTGAGATGCGCAGCGCGGCCGTTCCAGAGGTCATCGAGGCTGGCATAGAGCGCGCGGATCGGCGGCGTCTGGAGCGCGTCGAGAAACGCCTTCATACTGCCCATGACGTAGGGGTGGGCGTTGAAGGTGCCACGTGCAAAGCAGATGTCGGCAGGCCGGTCATCCCGGAATCGCTTCATCAACGCCGCTCGCCCGCACACGACGCCAACAGGCAGGCCACCGCCCAGCGTTTTTCCGTAGGTGACCATGTCGGCGCGAACACCGAAATATTCCTGCGCGCCGCCCGGTGCCAGACGGAAGCCCAGAAACACCTCATCAAAAATCAGGACAATGCCGCGCTCGCTGCACACTTCCCGCAACTGCTCGAGCCATCGGGTGTAGGCGGCGCGGTCGAAGCCCGCGCGTCTGCCGCTGTCGACCAGCGACGAATCGCCCGGGGCCGGCGAATTGGGATGGAGCGCCTGAAGCGGATTGACCAGCACACAGGCAATATCGCGACGCGACCTGAGCACCTCGAGGGTGCGGGCATCCATGTCGCGCAACGTATAGGTGTCCCGGGGCGGAACCGGATTGCCGGGTCCGGGTTGAACATCCTCCCACCAGCCGTGGTAGGCGCCGCAAAAGCGAACCAGATGCGAGCGACCGGTGTGATAGCGGGCAAGCCGCACGGCCTGCATCACCGCCTCGGTGCCACTCATGTGAAACGACACCTCATCGAGGCCAGAGATTTCGCGCAGTCGCGCCGCGTTCTCAAGCACGCAGGGATGATACGACCCCAGTACGCAGCCGAGGCCGCGCACGCTCGCCACGCCGGCCTCGATGGTCGCCTTGTAGAAGTCGTTACCCAGCAAATTGACGCCATACGAGCCCGTGAGATCAATCAACGGATTTCCATCAAGGTCAATCAGATGAATGCCCTCGCTGCGATCCACGAAACTGCTGGTTCGCAGGGTCGCAGCCACCCGCTCCGAGAACTGAAAGGGAACGCGGTAGCGAGAGATGAACTGAAGGTCGGAGATCAGTTCACGCGCGGCCCGCGTCATGGCAATTCCATCGGCATAGCGCGCACTGAACTCTGCCGCGAGGGCCTTGAACGCGGCCTCCCGTCTGGCGGCCACCTCTGGCCCCGCACCGTCACAGGAGAAAAACTCGGTGTCGTCGTAGCGGTAGCCCGGGAGCAGCTTTGCAATCCGCCGCGCAATGCGGGCATGGCCCGCCAGCGAGCGATGTTTGGCGCGCGACAGCTGCAGCCTGCGCCACGCGGCCGGCGCGGCGGCTGCCGCAACACCTGCGGCGAGCGCAGAAAGTACGAAGGTCTCTTGCATGGGGTCAGGCCTCGGCTTGGCTCTGTTCAGAGCGGAATTCCACCGTTTTAGCGCGCGCGCTTGACAATCCGATGAAGGCCCCACGATGCGAAACCCGCTCTCTTACCCGTCAATCAACTTTGCGCTCACCAACCGACTGCCCAGGGCGCTCTGCACGATCGCCTTCGGCCGACTGAGCCGTTTTCGCAGCCGGTGGCTGGCGGCAGCGCTGATTGCGATCTGGAAGCGTTTCTCCAACCTCGATCTGTCTGACGCGCTGCGCAGTGACTTCGACAGTCTCCACGCGTGCTTTACCCGCGAGCTTCGGCCGGGTGCGCGTTCCATCAGCCAGGAAGCGGGCACGCTCTCGAGTCCGTGTGATGCCATCGTCGGCGCGCACGGCGTGGTGAACGACATGGCGATGCTGCAGGCGAAGGGCATGCCCTACCGCCTCGATGAACTGCTG
>Ga0315906_10002897_pt1 | contig 23258 bp, 14 predicted proteins | sample LakEriMetagenome_4_FD_203526 | JGI IMG/M metagenome (GOLD analysis project Ga0315906, IMG submission 203526) | Freshwater fungal communities from buoy surface, Lake Erie, Ohio, United States - Buoy 2 MA122 | ecosystem: Environmental > Aquatic > Freshwater > Lake > Lake biofilm | place: USA...
CCTGGAGCTCGTCCGGCAGCACAACAGCTACTGCCAATGGCTTGAGCCAAGGAATTTATACCATTACCATCACTGACGCGAACGGATGTGCCGAAACATCGACGGCTCAAGTAAATTCCAATTCTACCATACAAGCTAGCCTTAGCAGTACTGCCGTGAATTGTTATGGTGGAAATAATGGCACTGCCAGTGTCTCGACTGTCGGTGGTACGCCACCTTATACTTATTCCTGGTCACCGGGCGGCAACACAACCACTAGCCTTTCCGGGCTGAGTACCGGCACGTATGAAGTCACCGTTACTGATATCACGGGTTGTTCTCAAACCCAATTCGTTCAAGTTTCACAACCGGCGATGTTGACGTTATCTTCAACCGGTGCGGCTACCTTGTGTAATGCGCAATCTGCTAATCTGGCTGCCCAAGCTGCCGGCGGAACACCTCCGTACGCATACACCTGGAGCACCGGAGCTGCCGGATCTTCTATCACAGTTACTCCAAATCAATCAACTGTTTACAACGTTGATGTCACAGACGCTAACGGTTGCACAACTCTTGGACAAACACTCAGCGTTGTCGTGCTACCTCCGCTACAGGTAGTGGCGACGGGCAGCGATACAGTTTGCCTGGGCAATTCCGTAACCCTGCAAGCTACTGCAACAGGCGGTGACGGCAATTACAATTTCAGCTGGAATAATGGAGCTGCCGCAGGAAGTTCTGTTTCCGTAACACCGACAGCAGATAGCATTTTCACCGTAACGCTGCTGGATGGCTGCGGACAGCCGGTAACCGACCAGGTGAACATCATTGTACGTCCAGGCCCGGTTGTTGACTTCACACCGCAACTAATTTCAGGCTGCACACCTGTAATTGTCAACTTCAACGACTTATCAGTTGCGCCGAACGGATCCAACTATTTTTGGAATTTCGGTGACCAGCAAACAAGCACCTTGAATAGTCCTTCACACACCTATACCCAGCCGGGCAACTATGATGTATCCCTGACAGTTTCATCCGGAAACGGATGTACTGACACCTATACGGTACCACAGCTTGTTAATGTGTATCCTTATCCGATCGCAGGATTTACACCTTCATCCACCGAATTGTCTTTACTTGACCCACTTGTTACTTTTGCCAACAGCAGCTCAGGTGCTGTAGGTTATCAGTGGAACTTTGGTGATGGCTCACCGCTGGACTTCACGGCGGATCCTATTCACCAATACGAAGACACCGGAACCTATACTGTTATTCTTCAAGTAACAAACACCGCAGGTTGCATCGACACCATCAGTGTACAGATTCGAATCGAAGAGAGTTTCGCGATTTATATTCCTAACGCCTTCACACCGAATGGCGATGGTGTAAACGATGGATTTATCGCATTCGGTATCGGCATTGTGAAATACGACATGTTTATCATCGATCGCTGGGGACTACCGATTTTCCACTCCACGAAAATGGATGAACCGTGGAACGGAACAGTGCATAACAAAGACGAAATCTGTCAGAATGATGTGTACGAATATGTGATCCGTGCAACCGATACCAAAGGACAGGTTCGAAGGTACGTTGGACACGTCACGCTGGTACGTTAACCAAAGAGCAGAAATAAAAAACGGGCCATGAAAGATGGTCCGTTTTTTTTTAAAATCTTGGCAAAAGGATTAGTTACCCAATTCCGATAAGAATTTAATGCGGAGCAAGCGTATGTCATTAAGCGAATAATCGTTTTCACCGAGTTCTGACAGCGCAGCTTCCGGAGAGTCTGTTTCAGCTTCGCGGAAATACTCGAAAAAGTCCTCCTGACGATCGGCATCAATGACTTCGTTGATGTAGTAATTAATATCCAGGCGAGTGCCGGAAGAAACAATAGTCTCCAGTTCTGTAATAAGGTCACTCAGTTTCATGCCTTTGGCGCGCGACATATCATCCAAAGAGATCTTTCGGTCCGTATTCTGGATAAGATAAACCTTGAGTGCACTTTTATTGACGACTGATTTAACCACAAGGTCCATCGGACGATCGATGTCGTGCTCTTCCACGTACTTAGAAATCAAATCAACGAAAGGAGCACCGTATTTGACCGCTTTACCGGAGCCGACGCCGGAAACATTTTTCAATTCATCCAATGTAATCGGATATTGAATAGCCATCTCCTCCAACGAAGGATCCTGAAAAACAACAAACGGAGGTACGTTTTTCTGCTTGGCAATTTTCTTGCGAAGGTCTTTGAGCTGAGCAAAAAGTACGGCATCTGCAGCTGCTCCACCGCCACCATACTCATCGTCTTCGTCCGATTCCGTATTCGTATAATCGTTGTCTTCGACAATTTTAATCGTATGCGGTTTTTTGAGGAAAGACTTCCCCTTTTCGGAGAGCTTTAGCGTTCCGTACGTTTCAATGTCTTTGGTCAATAATCCGGCCAGTAATGATTGCCGTACAACAGCCGTCCAGAAACGATGATCGTGGTCTGCACCTTCGCCGAATTGCTCCAGCTTATCATGACCGTGCAGCTTGACATTGTTTTCAGAAGTTCCAACAATCACATTCACTACATGTTCGGTGGCAAACTTTTCTTTAACCGCTTTTACCGTCTCGAGTACTGCCGTAACCTCTTCCTGTCCATCAAAACTCTTTTTCGGGTGAACACAGTTATCACAACTGGTGCAATTATCATCGACGTATGTTTCACCGAAATAATTCAAAATGACTTTACGACGACAAACGGAGGTCTCTGCAAATCCCACCGTCTCCAACAGCAGCTGCTTACCCACTTCCTGTTCGGCAACAGGCTTCCCTTTCATGAATTTCTCCAGCTTCTCGATGTCTTTATAGCTGTAAAATGTCACGCAGCGACCTTCGCGACCATCGCGACCCGCGCGGCCGGTTTCCTGATAATATCCTTCCAGGCTTTTGGGAATATCATGGTGAATCACGAAGCGGACATCCGGCTTGTCTATTCCCATTCCAAATGCAATCGTAGCCACAATGACATCGATTTCTTCCATCAGGAACTTATCCTGTGTCTCAGCGCGTACATGAGCATCGAGTCCTGCGTGATACGGAAGCGCACGAATACCATTAGTAGAAAGCGTAAGTGCGATCTCTTCCACCTTCTTGCGGCTGAGGCAATAGACGATTCCCGATTTTCCCTGGTGCTGTTTTACAAACTTTATGATTTCGCGCGCCACATCCACTTTGGGACGCACTTCGTAGTATAGATTGGCGCGATTGAACGATGCTTTAAAAACGGTAGCATCCATCATTCCAAGATTCTTCTGAATATCCAGTTGTACTTTTGGAGTAGCTGTAGCTGTCAAGGCGATTACAGGTACTTTACCGATAGCGTCGATTATCGGCCGCAAGCGTCTGTATTCAGGACGGAAGTCATGTCCCCACTCTGAAATACAATGTGCTTCATCGATGGCAAAAAAGGAGATGGGTACCGACCGAAGGAACTCCACATTCTCTTCTTTGGTCAACGATTCCGGTGCAACAAATAATAATTTTGTCTTGCCGTTTCGCACATCGTTACGAACGGCAGCCATTTCTGACTTATTCAATGAGGAATTGAGAAAGTGAGCTACACCTTCATCACTGCTAAATCCCCGCATGGCATCCACCTGATTTTTCATTAACGCAATCAACGGCGAAACCACGATGGCTGTTCCCTCCATAATTAAGGAGGGCAATTGATAGCACATGGATTTACCGCCACCGGTTGGCATAATGACAAATGTGTCTTTGCCGTCTAATACATTTTGAACAATCGCCTCCTGGTCGCCCTTGAATTTATCGAAGCCAAAATACCTGCGTAATTGGCCATTCAGGGGTGTTTCTGCCACTAACATTACAATTAATTGATTTTCAGATTATTTTAAATAAGGATTTGGAAAAAACCTATGGTTACTGCTCTAAAATTAAATAATTTTGCGGCTATTAAGCAAGTATTCGGGAAACTATTTCCCAACAATCTACACACGTGTGAAAAAATCCGACAAGCTTAAAGCACTGGCTATCAAAACGCTGGAAATAGAAGCTACTGCCATTTCGCATTTAAAAAACTTCATAGACGACGATTTTATCGCCTGTGTGCATCACATCCTGACCTCCAAAGGACGAGTGGTGGTGACAGGAGTCGGTAAAAGTGCAGTTATTGCGCAAAAAATCGTAGCCACACTGAACTCTACCGGGACTCCGTCCATTTTCATGCATGCTGCGGATGCCATCCACGGCGACCTGGGTATCATACAACGGCAGGACATCATCATTTGTATTTCAAAGAGTGGCGACACTCCCGAAATAAAAGTGCTGGTTCCGCTTTTACGTTCCTGGGGAAACAAGCTAATCGGCATGACCGGAAACACCACTTCTTATTTAGCTAAACATGCTGACCTGGTATTAAATACGTGGGTGGCAATGGAAGCATGTCCAAACAACCTGGCCCCAACCAGCAGCTCTACGGCACAAATGGCGATGGGCGATGCGCTGGCCGTTTGCCTGTTGGAATCTCGCGGATTTTCAAGCCGCGATTTTGCGAAGTTCCATCCCGGCGGTGCGTTGGGCAAGAAACTGTACCTCAAAGTAAAAGATATTTATCCGGGCAATGCAGCGCCACAAGTCACGCTAAAAACGGATATCCGAAAAGTGATTGTTGAGATTACTTCCAACCGTCTCGGTGCTGCGGCCGTACTGAACGGCAGCACGCTGGCAGGAATCATCACGGACGGCGATATCCGGAGAATGATGCTTCACCAAAAAGATTTCCAAAAGCTGACGGCAAAAGACATTATGAGTCCGTCGCCAAAAGCCGTGGAAAAAGACACGATGGCCGTGGATGCCCTGGCACTGATGCGTGAAAATAATATCACTCAACTGATCATCACCGACAAAGGAAAATACGTCGGTATGATTCATCTTCATGATCTCGTAAAAGAAGGGATTATTTAAGATGGCAAACAGTCCTGACAAAAGTTCCTCCGGGGAAATGTCCTTCCTTGACCATCTGGAAGCTTTGCGCTGGCACCTAATGCGCTCTGCTATTGTTATTGTAGTATTGGCGTGCGTATGGTTTTTCATGAAGGAGTTGCTGTTTGACGGCATCTTGTTGGCTCCTAAAAGTCCCGACTTCCCTACGTACAAAGTACTCTGCCGGCTTTCTGACAAACTTGGCATGGGCGAAGAGCTCTGCGTAACCGTCATTCCATTTTCACTGATTGCTACGGACATCTCTTCTCAGTTCACTACTCACATGTGGCTGGCCTTTCTGGCCGGACTTATCACCGGTTTCCCTTACCTCGTGTGGGAAATCTGGCGTTTTATAAAACCGGCGTTACACCAACACGAACGTCAATACGCGCGGGGTATCGTTTTTTATGTTTCTTTTCTCTTCCTGCTGGGAATCGCCTTCGGCTATTACATCATCACGCCGATGACTGTGAATTTCCTGGGCACTTATCAAGTGAGTCGTGAAGTGCAAAACATGATTTCACTGGACTCTTTCATTTCTACCGTCAGCACTATGACTTTACTGACCGGCATCGTTTTTGAATTGCCGGTTGTTGTTTATTTTCTAACCAAAATAGGAATCCTGACAGCGACCTTTATGCGGGAATACCGCCGTCATGCCGTAGTTGTTATTCTTATTCTTGCGGCAGTTATCACGCCCACGTCGGATGTCACCACGCTCCTGCTGGTCGCCATTCCGCTGTACATTCTTTATGAGCTTTCGATCTTTGTAAGCGCCTACGTCAACCGCAACAAACCAACCACCGATCTTTCATGAGCCAAAACAGCGTCACCGAATTCAACGCCTACCGAACAAAAATGAACGACCGGATTATGGCTTCCGACAATCTGGTCATCAAACGTTTATTCAACCTTGACGCCAATACGTATGCAGATGGCGCATTGAACGTGAAAACGAAGGAAATGCTGGGACTCGTCGCTTCGATGGTCCTGCGCTGCGACGATTGTATCCGTTACCATCTTGGAAAATGCCAGGAAACCGGAGTTACAACCGAAGAACTTTTCGAAGTATTCGCTATTGCCAATATCGTAGGTGGAACTATCGTGATTCCTCATTTACGCAGGGCTGTTGAATACTGGGACGAACTGCAAAAAAGCTAAGCGCTTTTTGTTCGTATTTTCGTCCGTATAATCATGGACGGCGTGTTTTTGAAGAGAGCTATTTTATTTTTCGTTACGTTGCTTTGTTGCAGCGCGACTTTCGGACAAACTACGAAAGTCAGTGGCAGGGTGTTCGATCAGCTGACCGGAGAGCCTGTTTCTTTTGCCACATTGCAATTCACCGGAACTGCCGTCGGAAAAAATGCAGATATCGACGGTAATTTCAGCATTGAAACGACCTTGCCGGTCGACAGTCTTCGCGCCAGTTTCATCGGGTATTTGCCGGCTACCAATAAGGTAAAACGCGGGCAAACACAAGTACTGGATTTCGCTTTGCGCGTCAACAAATTCGATTTACCGGAAGTCACCATCAATGCCGGCGAGAACCCTGCGATAATCCTATTACGTAAAATCATCGAAAATAAACCGGTGAACGACCGGGAACGACTGCAGTCTTATCAGTACGAGGCTTATAATAAAATCGAATTCGACGTAAATAAAATCACGGAGAAATTCACCAAACGGAAAGTCTTCAAGCCATTTAAATTCGTCTTCGATAACCTGGATTCCAGCACCTCCAATCAGTTGCCTTTTCTGCCGGTATTTCTCACGGAAAGTGTTTCCGATATCTATTATCGAAAAAATCCTACGCTGAAAAAAGAAATCATCAGTGCGAGCAAGGTGTCCGGCGTAGAAAACAAGACGGTCTCCCAATATCTCGGCGACCTCTACTCCAATATCAACATTTACGACAATTACATCTATTTGTTCAGCAAAGGTTTTGTCAGTCCGATTTCCGGTATCGCTCAAGCCTACTACAAGTATATGCTTGTCGACAGCATGTATATTCAGGATAAATGGTGCTATAAAATAACCTTTCATCCTCGCCGTAAACAGGAACTGACCTTCAACGGTGAGTTATGGGTGCACGATTCCACCTTCGCGATACGCAAGGTAAACATGCGGATCACCGGCGACGCGAACATCAACTTCATTGAAGACCTGGCTTTTGTTCAAGACTATCAGCATATTGACAACAAGCAATGGATGCTGACCAAGGAAGTACTGGTCGTCAACCTGGCTCCTACGGAAACGAAAAACAAAGAAACGACCGGATTCATCGGAAGAAAAACCACTTTTTACCGAAACTTCGTGCTCGACCAGCCAATGGACGAATTGTTTTTCAAGGAAGGCAACGAAGTTGTTTTGCAGGAGGACGCGTACGAAAAAAGCAGTGCTTTCTGGGACTCCACCCGTGGAGAAACATTAGCCGAACGGGAGAAAAAGATTTACGCGATGATCGATACGATCAAAACCGTGCCCGCCTATAAAACGTGGACTAACCTCGTTTACCTCGCCGCCAGCGGCTACAAGGAAGTTGGACTTTTCGAAATTGGTCCGATCTATACGTTCTTGAGTGGCAATCCCATCGAAGGAGTCCGACTTCGTTTTGGCGGACAAACCAGCAATGCATTCAGCACGCGATTGATCCTGAGTGGCTATACTGCTTATGGTACGCGCGATGAAAAATTTAAATTCGGCGGGAAGGTCCGCTATTTTCTGGACAAAGATCCGCGAACGATTGCCGGACTTGAATTCAGACGGGATATCGAACAGCTGGGAAAAAGTCCGAATGCATTTGCCGATGACAATTTCTTCGCCTCTTTATTCCGCCGAACGCCTGCCAACCAGCTCAATCAGATCATTCAGGGGAAAGGTTATTTGGAACGGGAATGGATCCCCGGACTTTCCACGCGCGTCACCTTAAGTCACAGTGAATACAAACCGCTGGGTTCGCTGGATTACACCTACTATACCAACGACAGCCGGACTGATTCGTCCAGTGACATTATCAATACGGAAGCCACGCTTTATATCCGTTATGCGCGGAACGAACGATATCTTTCGGGAGAAGTAGACCGTGTCTCGCTCGGTACCAACTGGCCGATTTTTCACGTGCAGTATTCACGAGGTATGGACATTCTGAATGGCGGCTTCACCTATAACAAGTTGCGGTTTCGCATGGACGACTACCTTTATCCGGGCAACTTCGGACTATTTAATTACACCCTGGAAGCCGGGAAAGTCTGGGAGAATCTCCCATATCCGTTGTTATTTATTCAACCCGGAAATAACACGTTCGTCTACGACAAGTATTCGTTCAACCTGATGAACTTCTATGAGTTTGTGTGCAACCAGTATGTCAGCTTCAAGGCAGAACATCATTTTGGCGGTTTGTTTTTAGATCGTGTTCCTGCACTCCGCAGATTGAAATGGCGAGAAGTTGCGACCTTCAGTGCCGTGGCCGGATATCTTACTGATGCCAACAAAGAAATTCTCTCCAATCCGGACGCCTTCTTCTCGCTAAGAAAACCGTATGCAGAAGCCGGTATCGGCATTGAGAATATCTTCAAGATTTTCCGTATCGACAACATTTGGCGGCTCTCCTACCTGGACAATCCGGGAGCCACTAAAACCGCCATTTTCATCTCTGCGAAAGTGTCCTTCTGACCGCTTAACGGCGAATCGGATACGATTCCTTATCTTTGCTCCATCATGCTGCTTCGCGCCGAACAACTCGTTAAACGTTACAAAAGCCGTACTGTGGTGGATCATGTATCCATTCAAGTAGCACAAGGCGAGATTGTAGGTTTACTAGGTCCAAACGGAGCCGGAAAGACCACCACTTTCTACATGACTGTCGGATTAATCAAACCCAACGAAGGCAAAATCTTTCTGGACGATACCGACATTACACAATTACCTATGTACAAGCGTGCCCAGCAAGGAATTGGATATCTCGCGCAAGAAGCATCGGTTTTCCGTAAGCTAAGCGTAGAAGACAATATCAAGGCCGTGCTGGAGATGACACCGTTGAGCAAGGAGGAACAGGAACAAAAACTGGAAAAACTGCTTGACGAGTTCAGCTTACAACGAATTCGTACCAATCGGGGCGACTTGCTTTCCGGCGGTGAGCGACGTCGTACAGAAATTGCACGAGCACTGGCCGTTGACCCGAAATTCATTCTGCTGGACGAACCTTTCGCAGGTGTAGATCCGATTGCAGTGGAAGATATTCAAGGAATCGTGGCGCATTTAAAAGACCGCAACATCGGCGTGTTGATCACCGATCACAATGTCCACGAAACACTGACCATCACGGATCGTGCATATTTGCTCTTCGAAGGAAGAATCTTGAAAGCGGGAACTGCCGAGGAGCTGGCTGCTGATGAACAGGTGCGCCGCGTTTACCTGGGACAGAATTTCGAGCTGCGCAAATAATCGGACTTAGCCGGTTACTTCTGACAGTGTAAACTGATAGCTTTCCATGATCGGATTGGAGAGCAATTTTTTACAGGCTTCTTCCACCTGTGCACCAGCCTTTTCTTTGGAATCCGATTCCACTTCCAGACTGATATGCTTACCAATACGGACATTTTCCAACGTGGAGAGTCCCATGTTTTTCAATCCGTGGGTAACCGCTTTACCTTGGGGGTCCAACAGAGCCTTGAGCGGCATCACATCGATTTCTGCTATGAATTTCATGGATTATCGTTTGGAAGTACGTTGATTTCTGATGATGGACAAAAGTACGTAGAAACCAATAATTGGCGGCAAGGCGGCAAAAGAAAAATAAAGCAGCAGTGGAGCGGAGAGCACTAACAAGAGATAAGGATAAAGGTTGGCTTGCCAACTCCAGCCCGACAACTTGAAGGAAAAGAGCGGTATTTCTGCTACCAGCAACCAGGAAGATACTGCGCATAACATCAGAAGTAGCGGCGCACTGCGCAACAAAAACTCCCATTCGCCCGGACGATTCAATAACATCAATGGCAATGCAATAATCCACAACGTATTGGCCGGCGTAGGCAAGCCGATAAATTCTTTTGTCTGCCGTTCATCCACGTTAAATTTAGCCAGCCGCAAGGCCGAAAACAGCGTGACGACAAAGGGTAAATACTGAATAAATTCCCTGACACTAGTTTGCGCCACCCATTGAGACAAGTCCGATGCTTGCAACAACTGATACATGACCACGCCGGGAATCAGTCCGAAGGTGACCATATCCGCCAACGAATCGAGCTGTTTTCCAATGGGCGACTGTACGCGCAGCGCTCTGGCAACCCAACCGTCCAGCAGATCAAAAACGGCAGATAAAAACACCAGCCAGGCAGCATCCTCCGGAGCACCGTGAAAAAGCATGACCAACGCCCAACATCCGGTAAAAAGATTGAGCAAGGTGATAAAATTGGGCAGATGTCGGGTCATTTGGGCAAAGTTTGGTCAAAAGTAAGGATCAAATCGGACCTGCCCAACCCAATGGCACGAAGTCCTTTCAGTGGAAAGCAACCATCTCTTGGCAAGACGAGGACTATTGTTGTTAATTAATGAAAAAAAGGAGTGAAAATCATCGAATTTAAAGCCGATAAATCGTGTAACTTTACGAGAGACCAACTTGTTTTCTTTATAATAAACCGTCCTGTATCCCGTTTATTGAAGGGCCAGTATCAACCATGAAAAAACAGACGATTTTACTTGTAACGTTACTGCTATTCGCGGGAAGCGTGTTTGCACAAGCGCCCAAATACAGTAATGAATTTCTTTCGATCGGCGTTGGAGCACGTGCCATGGGAATGTCCGGTGCGGTGGTGGCCAGCGATCACGATGCTACTGCTGCCATTTGGAATCCTGCTGGTTTAACGCACTGCCAAGGCGACCTTCAGCTGGCTGCGATGCACGCGGAACTTTTTGCGGGCATATCGAAATTCGATTACGCCACAGTAGCCACTCATATTGACTCGAGCCGCACTATCGGATTCTCGATTGTTCGCTTCGGCACCGACGATATTCCTAACACACTTGATTTGATCGACGCTTCGGGAGTTATTGATTACAGCCGATTATCCTCCTTCTCCATTGCCGACTATGCCTTCGTGTTTTCCTACAGTAAAAAAACACGGACACCCGGACTTAGTGTCGGCGGAAACGCAAAAGTGATCAATCGTAAAGCCGGCGATTTCGGCAAAGCCTGGGGATTCGGATTCGACCTTGGCGCACAATACACCACCGGAAAATGGCTGCTCGGTGTTACTGCCAAAGATGTAACATCAACCTTTAACGCCTGGAGCTACAACACCGAACTACTGGAAGAAGCGTTTATTGCCACCGGTAATGAAATCCCAAAGAACACCACCGAAATCACACTACCTAAATTAATCATCGGAGGTGGTTATCGTACCGGATTAGGAGACAAGTTCACGCTGCTCGCTGAACTGAATGCCGATTTCACTTTCGATGGCCAGCGCAATGTTCCGATCAGTTCAGATGTCATCAGTGTTGATCCGCGAATTGGTTTCGAAGTCGGATACAGCAACTTTGTATTTCTTCGCGGTGGCATGCAAAATATCCAGCAAATAAAAGATGTCGACGGAGGCAAATCGACCATTGTTCAACCGAACCTGGGCATTGGCGTGAAAATCGGCAAACTTTCCATCGACTATGCTTTGACAAATATCGGAAGCAAGGAACTGCTCTACTCCAATGTATTCTCGCTACGTCTGGAAATCACCAAACAGAAAAAATAATTGCTGTTGAATAATTTTTTCATGAAAAGAAAGCTACTTCTGTTTTTACTTCTACTTACTTGCTGTTTTGCACAAGCGCAAAACTACGGCAACGAATGGATTAATTATAGCCAGCAATATTTCAAAGTAAAAGTGTGGCAGGACGGCATACACCGCATCGATCGTCAAACTTTATTATTCGCCGGAATACCGGTTACTACGATTGATCCTCGCAAAATTCAACTTTTCCATAACGGCGAACAACAATACATTCATATCGAAGGACAAGCCGACGGCAGCTTTGACACCGGCGACTTTATCGAATTCATGGGAAGAAAAAACGACGGCGCTCCGGATGCCGCGCTTTATGCTGACCCGAACTGGCAACCGAATATCCATTACAGCCTCTTTACTGATACTTCCGTTTACTTCATTACCTGGAGCGTGACCACCAACGGTCTGCGGATGACGGAAGAATCGGATCAAACATTTAGCAATTTTACTGCTGCCGACTACTGTTTAAAACGGTCGTTTAACCAACTATCCGGTTGGTACAATGCCGGCCGAAACGACAATTCCATTGAATATACTGAATCAGAGGGCTGGGGGTATATTTTCGGCAATAATCGTTATACCTCGCTGAATGTAACCTTAAACACAGCGAATGTATATGGTGCAGGACCCGATGCAGTACTGGAAACTTCGATCAGCGGATACAATAATCTGGCGCATAATATCCTCCTCACCTACTTCGGACTTAACTTCAGTGACACGTATTACACACAAGCACTGAAACGATACACGTTTCAAGTCCCCTGTTCTCTGATTACTGCCGCATCCTCCAATCTAAGCTATGCAGTAACGACGCCAACTACGAGCGGAACGGATTATAATATTTATCATTATGCTGCGCTAACCTATCCTCACACTTTCGATTTCGAAAATGCAGGTCGCTTTGAATTCAGTCTCCCGAATGCAACAGGTCAATCCAAATCGCGTCTTGATATCACGAATTTCTCCAGCAGCGGAACGCCTATACTATACGACCTGAACAACCACAAAAGAATAAGCGTAGCAGCAAACGGCGCCGACTGGCAGGCGCTGATTCCCAACGATGGCGGCACTTCGCCTAAGAACTGTATACTCACCAGCACAGGCAGTATCATTCCTGCTACGTCCATCATCGGCATCAATTACATTGCCAACAATTTTGGATACTTCAATAACTTCCTTTCCAATCCGATCGACTCAGCGTTCCTGATTGTCACCCACCGTTCCTTGTGGAATCAGGCGCAACTTTATAAGAACTACAGAAATCAAACTACCGGTAATCGCGTTTTACTGGCTGACATCGACGAGCTCACGGATCAGTTCGCCTACGGCATACAGAAACACCCGCACTCTATCCGCAATTTCAGCAAACTCTTACTTGATCAGTGGACAAATGTAGCAGATCCTCAACATCTCTTCCTGCTCGGAAAATCCATCAACCCGATTGACGCCAGATCTAATTCGGCACTGTTTGCTGTTTCTCTGATTCCTTCTTTCGGAATACCTTCTTCCGATATCGTTCTAACCTCCGGGTTGAACGGAACATTGTACGAACCCGCTATTCCAACCGGACGACTCAGTGCACGAACGGGAAATGAAATTTTAGGCTATCTGCAAAAGGTCCAGGAGTACGAAGCCGTCCAGCAAGGCGTGCCTCAGTCCTGGATGAAAGAGATCCTTCACTTTGGCGGCGGAAATGACCTCGCTCAACAGGCGCAACTGGCCGGTTATCTTTCGGATTTTGAAAACATCATGGAAGGTGCGCAATTCGGAGGAAATGTCACCACTTACTTAAAATTCAATACAAGTCCAATTGTCATCAATCAATCCGACTCATTGCAAGCACAGATCGATTCCGGCGTTGCAGTCATGACATTTTTCGGACATGCGTCCGGTGCGGGATTTGACCAAAGCACCGACGATCCTTCCGAATACAGCAACCGCGGCCGCTATCCGTTGGTGGTGGCGAACAGTTGTTTTGCCGGCGATATCCATACCAACTCCAAAAGTGTCAGCGAGCGTTTCGTACTTGAACCTGAAAAAGCAGCCATTGGATTCATCGCCAGTGTTGGACAAGGAATTCCACAAGACCTTTTTCAGTATTCACATGCCTTTTTCGAAAACGCTTCCATCACCAACTACGGTGCTACAGTCGGCCTCTTAATGAAAAAAGCGATTCAGGCCATTCAGATTCCTAATGCAGAAAATCTGAAAATCGTTTGCCAGGAAATGTCGCTCAACGGAGATCCTTCGATTCGTATCAATCATTGGGACAAGCCGGATTTTGCCGTCAATGAAAGCGCTATTCGTTTCCCAAGTTCTGCCATCACTACTGACAGGGACACGTTTACCGTACGTGTGTTGACACGCAATCTTGGCAAAGCTGTGCCGGATTCTTTCGCCGTAAAATTGACACGCACATTCCCCGACGGAACCGACTCCGTATATTCCATTCCGCGCGGCAATTGTTTTTATGAAGACGATCTCGCAATTACCATCAAAACGGGCGGCTTCAATGCTGCCGGCCTTAACCGTTTCACAGTTGTGATCGATCCCGCTGATTCGGTTGATGAATACGATAACTTCCTGAACAATACAGCTTCCACTTCCTTATTCATCACTTCCAATGATATTATTCCGGTGTATCCCGTTAAGTTCGCCATTCACCCGAATAATACGGTCGACCTTAAAGCGTCAACCTCCAACCCACTTGCCGGCTGGAACTCGTATCGATTTGAAATCGATACCGTGGACCTGAATCTGGCGGACTCCATTCCAACGATACAACACAGTTCGCTTTTCAACACGACCATCATCGACGACAGCGGTGGCGTTATAACCTGGAATATTCCGAATTATTTGTTGGTAGACAGTGCAGTTTATTACTGGCGGGTAGCCAATGATTCTATTAGTATCGATCCGACCAAATACAAATGGCAGCAATCGTCCTTTATGTACATCCCCAACAAAGCCGGCTGGGCGCAATCCGACTTTTACCAGTTTATTGAAGATGGATTTGAAAACATACTGTTCGACACGCTCAATCGAAAATTCGATTACGTTCAAAACAACAAGCTTTTATCGGTGCTGACCAAAGGACTTCCCGATGGTTCGCAAGCCGGCTTTAATGAAATTGGTTACCAACTTAACAACGTAATTACCGAATACAACGGTTGCACTCCAATTCCCTCGGTGTTTGTCGCCGTGTTAGATTCCATCACCTTGAATCCCTGGTCAACGTGCGGACGCAATTTCAATCAGTACAATCAATACACGTTGATCAGCGGAGACTGTAACGATCCGACTAATGCCTTCGGAACAGGAAGTTGTCGTTCCAGACCTGAAAATGTTTTCATGTTTCAACTGCCGGACACGAATCAACTGAATGGATTTGCAACGATGATGAATTCCATACCGCCCGGTAATTTCGTATTACTTTACTCCTGGTTCACGACCAACTATAGCATCGTGGATCCGGTTTTCCTAAATACTATTAATTCACTGGGCCTAAACACCAACGGACTCAACGACAATGCGCCGTTCATTTTCCTGACCAAAAAAGGATATCAGACTTACAACCAAACCGTCTTTGGACAAAATCAGACGGACACGCTTACCCTGAACGCGTTATTGTCTACGCAGTGGACGCGTGGCACAATCAACAGTACCACCATTGGTCCGGCACGCATTTGGGAATCGTTGCATTGGAATCAGGCACCACGGGAAACAGGCAGCACCGCCGATCGTGTGTCTGTAAATATCTTTGGCTTGAATGAAGTAACCGCACGTTGGGATACACTTTACCGGGGATTAAATTATACGGCCGATGGAAAAGACACTACCTTAAATTGGATCTCTGCATACCTCTACCCGTACCTTCGCTTGCAATCCTATACACAGGACGACTCACTGCGTACGCCGCCGCAAATGGATTATTGGAGAATCTATTACGAACCTGTTCCTGAGTGTGCCATTAATCCCAACCGTACCTTCAGCTTTTACAAAGATCCGCTGACGGAAGGCGATACGTTACGTTTCAGCATTGCCATTGACAATATCAGCGATTTACCAATGGACAGTCTGGATGTCGACTTCTACCTGTACAACAATTCGCGGCAACGGATAAATCTCAACACCGTTCGATTGGACTCCCTCCGTACCGGTGGCTCCCTCCTAGCTTCCATGCGCATCGATTCCACCCTTGGACTTTCCGGTTCGAATAGTCTTTGGGTAGAAGCAAATCCATTCAACAGTCGGCACCAGTTGGAACAATATCATTTCAATAATCTCGCCGAAATCAAATTCCGCATAGAGCGCGACAAAATCAATCCGATCCTGGATGTTACCTTTGACGGTGTACACATTTTGGATGGCGATATTGTTTCAGGCCGACCAAACATTACCGTACAATTGCAGGATGAGAACCGATTTCTTGCACTGAACGATACGGCCAAATTTAAAGTATACCTGCGAACACCCGGTAACTCAACCCTTCAGCGTATTTACTTTGGACTGCCATCGCACGGCAACAACTTACGTTTCACACCGGCTGTACTTCCAAAGAACAGTTGCCGTATCGACTGGCTGCCGACATTTTCTGTAGATGGCACCTACATCCTGGAAGTTGAAGCAGCGGACGTTTCTAACAATGAATCGGGAAAGTATAACTATAAGATCAGCTTCGAAGTCATTAACCGTTCTACCATCACCGAGGTCTTAAATTACCCCAATCCCTTCTCCACATCAACACGGTTTGTATTTACACTCACCGGCAACGAAGTGCCGACGTACATGAAAATACAGATCATGACCGTAACAGGTAAGGTCGTCCGTGAAATCACGCAATCAGAACTTGGAAACATTCATGTCGGTCGCAACATCACGGAATACGCATGGGACGGTAAAGATGAATTCGGCGACCAGCTGGCGAATGGCCTCTATCTGTACCGGGTGATTACTTCGATAAACGGAGAAACCATCGAAAAACGGGCGACAGATGCCGATTTTTACTTCAAAAAAGGTTGGGGTAAAATGTATCTGATGCGGTAAGCTCGGCCGTTAGTTTGCCCGACGGTATAGTCAAAATTGAACCATGCAGTTTTTTTAAGTAAATTCGCAAACTAAGTTTCAATCAGTTATGGGACGTATTTTTGAAAAGCGAAAGCATAAAATGTTCGCCCGCTATGATCGAATGGCGAAGGCGTTTACCCGTGTCGGACGTGAAATTGCCATTGCTGTAAAAGCAGGCGGACCAGATCCTGAATACAATCCTCGGCTGCGTACGGCTGTCCAGAACGCGAAAGGATTGAATATGCCAAAGGATCGCATCGAAGGTGCGATTAAGCGCGCAGGTTCCAAGGACGAAGGCAATTTTGAAGAAATTGTATACGAAGGCTACGGACCACACGGTGTTGCCATTGTCGTAGAAACAGCTACTGACAATCCGGTACGAACGGTAGCCAATATCCGAATGCATTTCAACCGCGGTAACGGAGCTCTGGGAAAAACCGGATCACTTGATTTCATGTTTCAACGCAAAGGTGTTTTCCGTATTACGAACGACGGCAAATTGAATACGGACGAGCTCGAACTTGAACTGATTGATTTCGGACTGGAAAGTTTAGAAGTTGACGAGGAGGAAATTTTGATCTATACCGTTTTTGAAGATTTCGGAAAGATGTCAAAAGCGCTGGAAGATCACGGTATCGCTGTGCAAAAGGCTGCACTAGAACGTATTCCTACTACAACGGTAGAATTAACGGAAGAGCAACAGGACGAGATCCTGCAGCTTGTCGACAAATTTGAAGAAGACGACGATGTACAAGCCGTATTTCATAACCTGAAATAAACCTGCACAGGTTTCAATCCATAAAAAAAGCGGCCATAGCCGCTTTTTTTATTTGAAGATTATCAATTTTCCTCTTTGTTTTCTTCGCGCTCTTTTCGGGCCTTAGCGTGGGCTTCGCTTCCCGGCTTTCCGATGACTTTATAATCACCGTCACCACGAAGAATAGCTGCGTACAGGTTTTTATCATTCAGCACGTCCACGGCTTTTTTCAAATCAGGATCCGTTGCTAAACCACGCTCTGTGCGACCTTTCTCATAGTAATAACGGGCAGCGATCTCTTCCTCCAGCACTTCCTTTATTTCCTGCTGATGATTAGTGAGGTCCATTTTCTTGTTATTGACCATCTCCAGTTTCATAGCATCATACTCGTTCTTGAGTTTTTCAAAATGCTTATCCGACTCAAGCGCTGCTTTCAGCTCGTCCAACTTCTTCTCGCTTCGGTCGGTGTAATCGTACTTACGGCCGTCCAGGTAGCGTACGAATGCGGCATACTCCTGCTCAGAAAGCATGAATTCCTTCGCCGTGGGAATGGCAGCATGAGCACGGTAATAAACACCGGCGTAATCGAATATCTGGTAATTGGAAATCAGCGCCATGGTGACCGGACTAAAATAATCCGGATCGGTGTAAATATCAGGATAAACGCCACTTCCATCGTAGACAATCCGGCCATTCCGGGTCTTAAACTCATTCAACAAGGAATCGGCATACTTGCTCACGTTACCGTCTTTTCCGCGGTGGGTGTAATCCAACGCCTGAATACAGCGTCCGCTCGGCGTATAATACTTGGCAATAGTTACTTTCAAGAGCGTATTATAGGAAAGATTATAGGTTTGCTGTACCAAGCCTTTACCATAGGAACGCTGTCCAACAACTACAGCGCGGTCCAGTTCCTGCAAAGCACCAGAAACGATTTCGGAGGCTGATGCCGAGCCGCGATCAACAAGTACCACTAGCGGAATCGTCGCATCAACAGCGGGTTTAGAAGCAAGGTATTCCGCATTCATCTCCCTGATTTTTCCTTTTTGTGATACAATTTTAACGTTGTTTTCTACAAACAGGTTAACGATTTCCACTGCTTCCTTCAACAATCCGCCGCCGTTTCCGCGAAGATCGAACACCAGATTGGTCATCGCCGGATTCTTTTTCAGCTCCAGCAAGGCATCCCGAACATCACCGGATGCATTTTCAAGAAATTGCGTCAGCCGAATGTAACCCGTATTCGGACTGACCATGCCGTAATAAGGAACATTTTTAAATTTGATCTCGTCGCGTACAATGGATTTCTCCAAGGGTTGCTCCACACCTTCGCGTTTGATCATCATTTTTACGGTAGTTCCCTTCTGCCCTTTCATCACATCGGTTACCGCATCCACTTTTTTACCCTGAGTAGAAACTCCGTTAACTGACATTATCTTATCGCCTACTTGCAATCCGGCTTTTTGTGCAGGAAATCCTTCGTAGAGATCACTAATTTCAATATCACCATTTCTGGAATGAACTAAAGCACCAATTCCACCATACTCAGCAGAAACGTGCGTCATACGGTAATCCTCGATATCACTTTCCGGAATAAACACGGTGTATGGATCAAGGGATTTCAACATTGCATCCATGCCGGTTTTCATCAACTGGCCGGGCTCTACGCTGTCGACATAGTAGGTGTTCACCTCACGAAACATCGTAGTGAAGATGTCGAGGTTTTTACTCACCTCGAAATAGTAGTCATCGACCGCACGGAACGAGAAAAACAAGGTGGCACTCAACACAACGATCATTCCGATTTTCCGGAATCGTTTCAGAAAGGCGATGATAGTAGGCATGAAATCAGATATTTCAATTATCTATTACACAAGAACGGAAAAATATCCTGTTTAAGTTGCTAAAAACCGTTAAAGTAGCGAACAATTCGTGTGTAAAAACCGATATTTCGGAACCAAAGCACCATCTATGATTCGTCCCCTATTTCTTCCGGCTCTCCTAGTGACTGTCCTCATTTACTCGTGCACAGGTCCTAAGGTCGACCTGATTCTTCACCACGGAAAAATCTATACGGTAGACAACCAGTTCAGTGTATCCGAAGCGGTCGCTATTCGAGACGGCAAAGTTATCGCGACGGGAACTTCCGAAGAAATACTACAACATTATGCTGCCACGTCGATCATCGACTTAGCAGGCAAGTTTGTTTATCCAGGATTTATCGATGCTCACAGTCATTTTTTCGGTTATGCCTCCGATCTATTAAAATGCGATCTGACGGGCACCACTTCTTATAGGGACTTGCTGGCGCAACTGTCCCTTTTCTCCAAAGAGAATAAATTCGAATGGCTATTAGGACGAGGCTGGGATCAAAATGACTGGGAAAACACCGCCTATCCTGACAAGCGGGAACTCGATAGTCTTTTTCCGCAACAACCAGTTTTTCTGATGCGTATTGATGGACATGCGGCTGTATGTAATTCAGCAGCACTTCAACGCGCCAACATTTCCGCCACTACTAAAGTTACCGGTGGTGAAATCGTTTTAGAAAACGGAGAACCGACCGGACTATTAATCGACAATGCCGTTGATCTCGTTAAGCAAGTAATCCCGCCATTTACAGAGGCCTTGAACAGCGATGCACTGCTGGCAGCGCAGGAAAATTGCTTTCGTGTAGGACTTACAAGCGTATGCGATGCGGGACTTGGTAAAGACTCTATTGAACTGATTCATCGATTACAAAAAAAGGATCAGCTTAAAATCAGGGTTTATGCCATGATTTCTGACAATAAGAAAACGCGTAATTATTATTTCAAAAAAGGTCCGCTGCTGACAGACCGATTGACCGTACGATCTATAAAATTATACGCAGACGGCGCGTTGGGTTCGCGTGGTGCTTTATTGAAAGCACCATATTCCGACCAACCGGGCCATTACGGCTTCCTCTTGCACGACGTTACTTACATGAATAACTTGGCTGATGAAGCCCTGGAACATGGGTTTCAGTTATGTACTCATGCCATTGGCGACTCGGCGATTCGCTTGATGATGGACATCTACCGTGAACACCTGCACGGAACGAACAACCGCCGGTGGCGTATTGAACATTGCCAGGTTGTTGATCCAAAAGATCTGAATGATTTCAAAAAATTGTCAGTAATCCCTTCCGTACAACCCACACATGCCACGAGCGATATGTACTGGGCTGAAAGTCGCCTGGGTGCTCAACGGATAGAGACAGCCTACTGCTATAAAGACCTGTTGAAACAATCCGAGCGGATCGCATTTGGTACAGACTTCCCTGTAGAACGCATTGATCCGTTACTCACATTTTATGCAGCCGTGGTGCGGAAAGACCAAAAAAGATACCCGGAAAAAGGCTTCCTAGCGGAAAATAAGATAAAGCGAAAAGATGCACTTAGAGCAATGACCATTTGGGCCGCCTATTCGAATTTTGAAGACGTGAAAAAAGGATCCTTAGAACCCGGCAAATTTGCCGATCTGGTTATTCTAGATCAGGACTTGCTGGAATGTGAGGAAGATCAACTGTTGAACACGCAAGTCATTGCAACGTATGTGAACGGCGAACTGCTCTACCGTAAGTAATCAGCTACTTCGTCAATGATGTCCGCGCGGATCCTTACAACATCCGGGCAATTTGTCGAATGCTTTCGGATCGCGTTTGACTTCATCAGCATCGTAACCGATGCTGGAAATACGCTGGCGTATTAAATCGGGATTGGTTTTTTTAGGGTTATAGATTACTGTCAATTTACTCGTTTCAATAACGAGCGAGGACGACTTTACTCCTTTCTCAAAGGACAGGTCACGTTCAATGGTTTTCTTACAAGTTCCGCAAACAGAAGATGTTTGTATGACAATGGTGTCGGATTGTGCTTTAGCTGCGGCAGTGGACAGAATTATTGTAAATAGCCAAGAAATTATCTTTTTCATGTTGGTTGAATTAAAAATTAGAGGATGGAGTATCGTAATCCGGCGTAGATGCGCCGACCATCGATGGGCCCCCAGATATTGGTCGCATCGAAGGCTGGCCCAAACGGGTCATTCGCATTAACAATAGGATATTCTTGAAGGTAATTCAACAGATTTTCACTGCCTGCATACACTTCAAACCGACGGAACTGCTTAGTAATTTGCAGATTCATCGTGATGAAAACTGGGGATTGCTCCAAAGCGGAATCGAAGGTGGGATCTGTAAATGTCGGCAACAATCGTTTTCTTCCCTCCCGCACAATCGTATAGTCAAATCGCCAGTGTTCATTGGGGGTTTCGTAGGCCAGATTGAGTAACATTCGGTTACGTGGTACCAATGGCTTACGCTGCAGCGAATCATTATACGTTACACGCACATCGTCCATTTTATAGGCCGTTCGTACCGTAAATCCTTCCAGCACTTCGTAATCGATTGCCAATTGAGCGCTGTTCGAATAGGACTGTCCATTTAGATTATACAACGACACTTTATCAAATGCCGTTACCCGATCGACTACCAACTGGCTGGTAAATTCGGTACGATAAGCATCGAAATTCAACGTTCCTCCCCGCTCCTTCCACTCGAATCGCCAGGTAGCATTAAAACCATAGTTCCAGGCCCGCTCTGGCTGAACATCCGGACCTACAACAATCTGACGTGAGGAAGCCAGCATACTGAGGTTATCCGAATAGATGTTGGGTACACGAAAAGATCGACCGGCAGAAATACGAATCAAGATATCTTCGGTGAAATTATAGCGCGCATGAAGTCGCGGCGTGTAAATCCAACTGTAGGTATTATGATAATCCAGTCGATTGCCAACAACCACCGACAATTCATCAAAATAATTGTAGGTATACTCCGCAAAGACGCCCGGAACAGACTCCAGTGTTACACGTTCAACACTATCAATCGTTTCCACCCAACGATCGTACCGATAGTTTAGTCCGATTTTATACTTATGACTGCAGGATGAAAAAGTATTTTGATAAATACTCTGCAACAACAAGGTACGTTGTGATGCATCGTAGTCGACAATTCCGAATCGCGAATCCAGCTGATGCACGGTCAATTGCGCGATGTTACCGATACTTTTTTCCGGTTTTTCGGGAAACACAATTCCTAATTTTCCAAAAACTTCGCCCCTGCGATTGACAACATCAGTGGTATACAATTCAGTATGTGCGTGAACCGATGAGGCATATTGTCCGCCTTGTCGTTCATCGTGAATCAACCGCCAGCCCAGCTGTGACTCCAATCGTTTTCCGCTGTTATATTGCCAGCGATTATAGAAATTCAACTGTCGGGCATGCGGAATATCTAAAAAGCCGTCTTGCTGCCGATCCTGGTTGCCTTCCATATAATTACCATGCGCCATCAGAATAGTACTCCACGAATCGTTCAGCTTATGGCGCGCATGTAGATTCACTTCCATGTTTCCGTTCTGCTCCCCAAAAAGGTTTAAATAAAAGCGAGGCACTTCCTCATCAAACGGCTTCTTAAACTCTACATTGATTTGACCGGAAGTTGCTTCATAACCTTGCTGAACGGAACCATTACCTTTTATTACCTGAATAGATTCCATCCACGGACCCGGAATAAAATACAGTCCGTACGAACCGGCAATTCCCCGGAAATTGGGAACAGCTTCGGTCAGGAGTTGCGAGTAAATTCCGGAAAGACCAAGCAACCG
>Ga0315906_10002898_pt1 | contig 23245 bp, 18 predicted proteins | sample LakEriMetagenome_4_FD_203526 | JGI IMG/M metagenome (GOLD analysis project Ga0315906, IMG submission 203526) | Freshwater fungal communities from buoy surface, Lake Erie, Ohio, United States - Buoy 2 MA122 | ecosystem: Environmental > Aquatic > Freshwater > Lake > Lake biofilm | place: USA...
GTCGCCCTCGAACGGGCGCACCGGCGGCATCTTGCCGAGCAGGGCCAGGTACGCGAGGTAGCTGCGGATCCGGACCGGCGACTCCGCCGCCAGCGACTTCAGGAGGGCGATCTCGGCGTCGATGCCGAGGGCCAGGCCCGTGTTGAGGTCACCAGCCGTCGTCACCCCTCGGGCGGTGAAGTTCCTCAGGGTCTGCTGGAAGGCGGCCCGGACCTCCGCGGGCTTGGGCGGTGGGATCTTCGAGAGGAACGGTACGAAGGACGACGGCTCGAACAGCTGACCGGTCAGCCGCCCCTGGGCGTCCCGACCGAACCGGCCGCTGGGCGGATCCGGCGTCTTGTCGGTGATGCCCGCCAACTCGATGGCCTTGTGGTTCACGTAGGCGATGTGGCCCGAGGCGTTCAGGACGAGGATCGGGACCTCCTTCGAGATGGCATCCAGCTGCTCAGCGTCGAGCTCCGCGAACAGGGGTGTCGTGCGGGAGGGATCGAAGGAATTGGCGACCAGCCAACCGCCCGCCGGGATCTTCGGTACCGCGGCGGCGAGCACCTCCTTCACCTCGGCGACCGGCATCCCACCTGGGTTCTCGGACCCCACCTGGACCATTCCCAGATTCAGGGCGGTCAGGTTGATGTGCACGTGCGGCTCGACGAAGCCGGGCATCAGTGCCGCACCCTTCAGGTCGACGACCTCCGTGTTGGTGCCTTGGAGGCGTCGAACGGCCTTTGCGTCGCCCACCGCGACGATCCGACCTCCCCGGACCGCCAAGGCCGAGGCCTCACCCCGGGGTCGGATGGTCAGGACCGGTCCGTTGATGAACACCGTGTCGGCCGGTGTGGTCTCATCCGCCCGGACTCCACCAGAGCCAAGTCGGAGGGCGAAGGTGGTGACGATCAGGAGGGAGCGGAGGGTTCGGAAGAGATCCATGGTCGGGGGAAGCGTCGGGACGCGGAGGCTGATCCACCGATTGGATTTCGCCAAGCGGCACCTCCAAGCGGCACCTCCAAGCGATCTGCGCCAAAAGTTTTGTTACCCGGGTGGAGTTGAGGAGAAGGGGTGAAGTGATCGTTGCGCCAAAAGTCGGTGTTACCCGACGTGGACAACGAAATGAGCCAAAAAACGCGTAAAGAAGTGCTGGGAAAGCTGCGGCAGCAGTATGCCAAGGCGGGCCGTCAGTTTAGGAAGCGGATTCTTGATCATGCAGTCGAGGTCCTGGGCTATCACCGCAAGGCGGCCATCCGGGCCCTTCAATCCCGACCGACACTCCCTCGAACCCCGGCCCTCAAGCTCGGACGTCCCAGAGAGTACGATCCGGCACGCCTGCTGCCGGTCCTCAAGCCCATCTGGTTTGCTGCCCTACAGCCGTGTGGGACTCGTCTGGAGGCATTGCTCCCGGAATGGGTGCCGGCCTACGAAGCGGACCATCGCCGGCTGGATCCGGACCTGCGTAATTGCCTTCTGTCGATCAGCCCACGGACCCTCGACCGCATCCTGGCCCCCCTGCGGGTCAACCTGCGGCGGCGGGGTGGAACCCGGCCCGGGAGCCTGCTCCGCCAGAGCATCCCGATCCGGGGAGAATGGAGCGAGGAAGGTGCCGGGTGGCTGGAAGTTGATACTGTTGCCTTGTGTGGTGGGTGTCTGGATGACCGTCATGCCTGGATGCTCGACGGGGTGGATATCCGCACCGACTGGACCGAGCAGCGGGCTCTCGAAAACCGCGGTCAGCACTGCACTTTGGAGCAGTTGAAGGATGTGGAGAGAAGCCTGCCCTTTCCGCTCAGGGGGCTGGACAGCGACAACGGAGGCGAATTCATCAACCACCACGTCGTGGCTTGGCTACAACACCGCAAACAGCCGGTGCTCTTCACCCGTTCGCGTGCCTACCGAAAGAACGACAACGCCCACGTCGAACAGCGCAATTGGACCCATGTCCGGCAGCATTTTGGCTATGAGCGTTACGACGATCCGGCCGTGGTGCCCTTGCTCAATGCCCTGTGCAAGGGGCCATTGGGACAGCTCCAGAACCACTTCCTGCCAACCCAGAAACTCCAGACCAAGCGACGCCAAGGATGTCGAACCATTCGGGTCTATGGAGAAGCCCTGACGCCCTACGCCCGGGTGTTGGCGTCGGCAGAAGTGAGCGCGGCTTCGAAGGCCACACTCAGACACCTTCATGGAAGTCTCAACCCCTTCCAGCTGGGGCGGGAAATTGAGAGACAGAAGAGGGAGATCGAGGCCCGGCGACTCCTGCGCACTTGAAACCGGAGTCCAAAATCGCCTTGCTCCCTCCACCCCAAAACACGGAGCGGAGGAGGCCGGACTGCCACCGTGCCCCGGCTTCCTTCGTTTCCAATTCAAACCAACATCCGGGTAACACCCTTTTTGACGCAACGATCCACCCTCAGCCCTCCGCTCCGGTAACAGTTACTTTTGGCGTACGGCGCCGGGACGTTCGATCACGACGGGGGCCGATCCCTCCACGAGCGCTCCCATGGGGAGGCCTTCCTCGCTTTGATGGAACATCGGATCCAGGGAGGCGGATGCTATCTGTTCGACGAGCCCGAGGCTGCGTTGTCACCTCAACGTCAGCTGACGGTCCTGGCGCATCTGCATCGTCTGGTGCTCCGGGGTTCCCAGTTCATCATCGCCACCCATTCCCCCATCCTCCTCGCCTATCCGCATGCCGTGATCCACGAGCTGGGCGGGTGGGGCATCCGTCAGATCCGGTATGAGGAGGCCGAGCCTGTGAGGGTCACTCGGGATTTCCTGGATCGTCGTGTCCAGATGCTGAAGATGCTGATGGCTGGGGATTCCTGATCCGGGGTTCGGCGATCGGTATCCACTTCATGAAGCTGGCGATTGCCCCGGCTTGGGTCGGCCCCCATCCTCGGCGCCATGTTGATTCCGATCCTGGGTCTGGGCGCGGGGTTGCTCCACGTCTGGTCGGGACCGGACCATCTGGCGGCGGTGGCGCCGCTGGTGACGCGTTCCCACCGGGAGGGTTGGAGGATCGGCCTACGCTGGGGACTGGGCCATTCCGCGGGTGTGGCGCTCGTCGGGTTGGCTGCTCTCGGCCTCCGCGAGGCCCTGCCCATTGAGGCGATCTCGGGATGGAGCGACCGTCTCGTTGGCGCGATGCTGATCGGGATTGGTGTCTGGGGTTTCCGTCAGGCCGCCCGCCTCCACATCCACACCCACCACCACACGCATGATGGTGAGACCCACGCCCATCTGCATGTCCATTCCCATGCCCATGGGGATCATGACCCCGCGGGACAGGGTCATCCCCATGCCGCTCTGGGCATCGGGACGCTCCATGGCTTCGCCGGAAGCTCTCATTTCCTCGGAGTCCTCCCGGCGTTGGCCCTCCCCACCGCCTCGGCCGCGATCACCTACCTCCTGGCCTTCGCTGCCGGGACTGTCCTGGGGATGATGATGTTCGCCAACCTCATCGCGTGGGGGGCTCGGCGGCTGGGACGCGAGGGTTCCAACTACCGGAACCTCCTCCGCCTATGCGCGGCTTCTGCCGTAGGTGTGGGGATGTGGTGGCTCGTGGGTCCTGCCTGAGGTGGTCTCGAGTCTCCAGGCATCCGGTCCAGATCCTTGGGATCAGGGCTGTCGCGACAGCGCCTCCAGGTAGTCGATCAGCGAGGAGAGTTCCCGGACGGTGAGTCCGGAGACGAGGCCCTCCGGCATGAGGGATTTCTGCTGCTTCTCCCGTTGGGTGATGGAGGCGACCGGGATCACATGCTCCTGCGCCGTGATGGTGCGGACCGTCACGGCGTCGGCCGCCTCGCGGACGACGAATCCATCGAGCTCCGTGCCATCCTTCAACTCGAAGTGGTTGGCGACGAATCCCTGGGCCAGGGTCTTGTTGGGGATCATAATCGCCTCCACCAAGGCAGGTCTGCGGTAGGTCTTGGCGATGGTCCCCAGATACGGCCCCTTGAGCGCATCCTCCTTCCGGACGGTGTGGCAGCCATTGCAGCCCACCTGGGTGAACAGTTGTTCGCCCCGGACCGGATCGCCTGATCCGGAGGCGACGGCCTCGATCACGTCTCCGACGCTGAGGTCGCCGACCTTCGGCGACTGGGCCTCGGTACGGAATTTCGCCGGGTCGATCTTGAGGCGTTGGATGGTGTCCTTCGCGGCATTGGCGACGTCGCGGTCGGGGTCGTCGAGCGCTGCGACAAACTGGGCCGCGCGGCTCGCGTCGCGGATCTGGGCGGCGGCCTTCAGGATCTGGATGCGTCGCGCCGGGGTGGACCAGCCCTGGTCGATGGATCGGGTTGCGGCGGCTCGCGCCTCCGGGGAACCCGTCTTCTGTGCTGCCATTCGCAGCAGGATGCCTTCGGCGAGCAGCGATGCTGGTCCATCGACCCGGGCGGCACGGGTCTCGAAGACCTCGTGGACCTGATCCAGTGCCGTGGCATTGGCCACTGCGTTCCTCGCCTTTTCGGCGAGGTTGTTCTCGGTCCGGGTCTGCTGCACCCGGGCGTAGTTCTCGAGGATCGCCTGCCACGCCTCCTTCGAGGGTGACTTTGTCAGGGCGATGACACCCTGGGCGCGCGGGGCATCGCCGGTCTCCTGGGCGCCCACGAGTCGGACGAGCAGGGGGACCGCGGATGGCGGTAGTTGCTCCGCATCGGCGAGTTGTGCCGCGAGGGCGGGCCCGAGAGTCGGCTCCGTCGAGGCGCGTGCGATCAGGGTGTCGAGAGCCTCCGCGGCGGGGATCCGATGGCGCGCGAATTCCCTGCCGAGGAACGCCGCCTCCTTCGGATCCGTCTGCTGGAGCACCTGCTTGAGGGTCTTGGCGATCCTCGGAGTCTCGCTCCAAGCCTCGGGTTGGTAGAATGGCCCCCGGGTGTCGGGACGAGTTCCCCAGGAATCGCCTTTCCAGATCCCTTCCTGGAAGTAGAGCCGACACAAGGCCGTCAGCAGTCCAGCCCGGCGCTCGGGATCGGACTCCCGCCCGAGGCGTTCCGTCAGGGCGGACACCACCTCCGGGGTATGCAGGGACTGCAGCACCTGGAGGGCTCCGTTCCGACGGCTCTTCGGGGCCTCCGGGTTGTCGATGACGGCGAGGCAGGCTTCATCGGCCCGCAGGGTTCGGAGCGCCTGGATGGTGGCGTGGGAGACGATCGGGTCGGCGTCGGACAGGACGGCCGTCAGCGATCGGGCCGCTGTGGGATCACCGAGTCGGCCCAGGGCGACCGCTGCCTCGCGACGGGTTCGTTCGCGGGGGGAGCCGAGCGCTCCGACCAACGCGGTCGTGGGAATTCCGGCGAGTTCGCCAGACCGGTCCGTGAGGGCGCGGATCGCCCAGGGGGCTATCGAGTCGTCGCGGATCCACTGCAACAGGGCCGGGGTTGCACGGACCCCCAGCCACTGCTTCAGCGTGAACACCGCGGCGACCCTCGATGCGAGCGGCTTGGAGGCGTCGGCCGCGATCCCCTGGAGAAGATTCGCGGTTGCGGTGGTCCTCGGCGTCGGAGGAGCAGGACGGCGCAGGAGCGTCCGCTGGGCCTCGAGACGGCGACGATGGCTGGGGGACTCGAGGCCGCGGACCAGCTCCGCATCGGACAGCTTCCCGAAATCGGGGAGCGGCTCCGGTGTGTATCCGGAGGGGCGGGCCCGGACGATGAATCCGACCTCGTGTCCGACCCAGGTGAACGACGCACCCTTCCAGCTGGCGGCGTAGAGGGTGGACATCGCATCGACATCAAGATCGGTCACCCGGGGCAGCTTCGCGAAGGGTTCCTGGGACGCCGTGAAGGTGGCGCCCTTCTCGGTGAGGCCGTGGTGGTAGATCCATTCGGTCCCCCAGTCGGCTGTGAACGGGGCGTTGTTCCAGGCGGCCGGGAACCCGGGCTCGTCGATCCAGGCCGCTCCGCAACCCGACCCACCGCCGTAGTCGGCGAGGGGCTGGATGATCTCGTCGGGGAAGTTCTTGAAGAGGCGTGGATAGCCATGCTGGGTGTAGCCGCTGAAGTGGTGCAGGCGTATGTCCCAGCCCCCGCCGTCGTTGGTGTTGTCGCGCGAGAAACCGTCCAGGAGCGGGCTGACGGCCACCTCGAGGATGTTCCGCGTGCCGTCTGCAAAGAGCTCCATCTCGGAGCCGTCCGGTCGCACCCGCAGCACACCGCCACCGCGCAGCTGGAGCTTCCGTCCATCGGTGCCCGTCGCCTCCATGAAGCCGAAGTCCCCGATCGCGGCGTAGATCCAGCCGTCGATGCCCAGTTCGATGCCGTTGGAGGAATGGTCTGCGGGGCGGTCCTTGAAGGTGAAGGCCAGTCCCGAGATCAGGGTCTTCTTCTCCTCGGCAACGCCGTCACCATCCTTGTCGATGAACACGCTGAGGTCGGGAGGGTGCAGCAGGTAGAGACGGTCGTGGTCCCAGATGAGGCCGCGTGGGGAATCGACATCCGGTACGAAGGCCCGGACCTCGTCCGCCTGTCCGTCGCCATTGGTGTCACGGACCCGCAGGACCCGGCCGAGGTGGGGCTTGCGGTCGAGGGATCCATTGCCATCGCTGGAGACGTACAGGGTGCCATCGGGTGCGGCGCCGACGAAGACCGGGTAGTTGACCGCGGGAGGTGTGGCGAAGATGGAGGCGTCGAATCCGGGAGGGAACTGGATGTCCTTCCCCAGGGTGGCGGCCTTCTCCGGGGAGGCGACCGCCGGGAGGGTCTTCAGCTCCTCCGGGGTGGGCTGGCGGTCCTTCGCGGTGAACTCGGCGGCGGTGAGCGGTAGGGCGATCTGGGAGAACGCGAGGCCGAGGCCGGTGAGGAGCCGTGAGTGCAGGTGCATGGAACCAGTGAACCGACCGTCCGCCCCCGGCGCGAGTTCAACTTTCCAGCCGTGCCCCGGGCGGGCACGCCGCACTCCATCACCGTCGCCTTCCCTTGTACCACATCCACTCCGGCGTTGCCTCGTAGGGGTGCAGGGGATCGATCGTCAGGGCGCGGGTGAAGTTGTGCTGCTGGACGTGGCCGTCGGCGAATCCGATGGGGGATACGAACCGGGCAGGGGCATTGCGCGGGTCGACGAACTCGACCGGACCGGCGGCGCTCCGGTGCCACTGGTACCATCGGGGACCCGAACCCGGGCATCCATAGATCCGCGCCGACGGCTCGTAGGTCACGATGAACCGGGTCGGTTCAGGGATCCAGCCCTCGGGTCGGCCCGCGAGGGTCTCGGGCACGGTCGGGGCGTTGTCATACTCGAGGAACCCGCCCCCACCCAGGACCGTCAGCTGGCCACCGTTGTACTGGTAGCTGGTGCCGATCACCCGGTAGTTCGAGGGGGTGAAGGAGGGGCCGCAGTCGGAGGAGCAGGGAAGGCTCGGTTGGCCCCGGTCCTCTGTGCAGCGGAAGAGCTCCGAGGGTTTGATGTAGGGCCAGAGGGGGCGCGATCGGGCGTTTGGGAAGCAGCCTGGGTTGAGTGGATCCCGTCCGCCTAGGGCGGCGAGGGTGGGGCGTAGACCGGAATCGAGGAGTGTACCGGTGTTCGGATCGAGCTGGGGGACGGCGGCAGGGGGATACTTGTCCTGATGGTCGTCGGCATACATCTGGATGCCGATGCCGATCTGGCGGAGGTTGTTGACGCACCGGATCAGGTTGGCCCGCTGCTTCGCGCCGGAGAGCGAGGGGAGCATCATGCTCGCCAGGATGCCGATGATCGCGATCACCACGAGCAGCTCGATCAGGGTGAATCCACTGCGGCTGGCGGACCTTTCTGGGATTCCTGGGGAAGACGCGTCACCCACGGATCCAGAGTGGGATCAGGCATCCGATGGGCAACGGCAAAATCCCCCCACATGTCCCGGATGGACGGGATTGTTTTCTCCGTTTTCATCCCGCGCTCTCACGCCTAGCCTTCCGCGCATGGGAGGTTCGTGGACGCAGTGGGGATACGGCATCGTGGCCGCATCTGGATTGGTTTGGCTGACCGGGTGTGACCGGCTTGGAGGAGGCCCCGGGTCGGAGCAGCGGGAGACCAGCTTTGTCGAGGGGCAGAACTTCGCGATCCAGGGACAGAAGGAGAAGGCGATCGCCAGTTTCGAGCAGGCCGTCCTTGCAAACCCGTCCAACGCCTCGGCCCACCTTGCCCTGGGCGATCTGTACTATGGCCAGCTCGAGTTCATCGATGCCGCCTACCACTACCACCGCTACGTCCAGCTCATGGAGCGCCGTGGCCAGCGGCCGGACATCTCGGCCGGGGACAACCTCCGGAACTGCGAGATGCAGATGGCGATCAAGTTCAGCCGCGAACTGAGCCGTCAGCAGAACGATCTTGAGATCGAGAACCTCCGCCGTCAGATCACGGAGAAGGAGGGGACGATCCAGCAGCTCCGGTCGGAGCTGCTCCAGAGGTCCCCCACCAACCAGGTCGCGATCGCCGCTGCCGGCGGGGGGACTCCGTCCCGCCCGTCGGCGTCGGATCAGAACCCCTCCTCGAGGACCGGTACACCCCAAGCACCCGCGCCCACGGAACCGGTGGTTTCGGGAGGTTCGACGAACCGTCCAACGACCGCCGGTGCCCCGGAGCGGCCCCGGGCCGCCTCCGGCAAGTCCCATGCGGTGCGTTCGGGAGAGACCCCGTCGATCATCGCCCGGAAATATGGGGTCACGGTGAAGGCCCTCATGGCGGCCAACCCCGGCGTCAACCCGAACCGCCTCAAGGTCGGGACCGTCCTCAAGCTTCCCTGAGCACGCGGGAATCCGCCCGGCTTCAGGTTGGGGGTTGTGACCGGGGCGTTGACCGGTACCCTGCAGCGTGGTCTCCCGCGGTCTCATCCTCGTCGTCGTCCTGTTCTGGGGCACGATGAACGTGCTCCTGTGGCGCGCCGAGTTCGGGCGTGGCCGCGATGCGCTCTCCGAGGTGCCCCTCGGGACCGTGGTCGACCGCCTCCTCAACGCGCCGGATCCCTCCGCATTGCAGATCTCCCAACGCGGCGCGGTGCTCGGGTCCCTCCGATGGATCCCGACCGTCCTGGAGTCGCGCACCAGCAGCGGCGAGGATCCCTCCGTGCCCGAGGGACTTGTGGACGCCACCGGGTACAGTCTGGATCTCGACCTCAACCTCCGGACCGTCACCGATGGACCGTTGGGACGGCTCCGGATCATGACCCACGTGGACCTCGACACGAACCACGTCTGGCAGTCGGTCTCCGTGCGGATCTACCAGCGGCCCGCCATCTGGGAGATCTCGGCCAAGGCGGGTGGCGACTCCGTCCGGATCCGGCATGAGGAGGGCGGCAACACGGTGGAGCAGGACTATACGGCCCGGGATCTGCGGGCGCTCCTGGGTCTGATGGGAGGGGCGGCCGCGCTGGTCCCCATGCCGGTGCTCTCGGAGGTCGAGAAGCTGGGGGGGGCAGGGTCGGTTCCACGGGTGCGTTGGAATGCCAGGAACGACTGGTTGCGCATCGGCCGGAGCCGCGTCCGCACCTATCGGGTGGAGATGACCTTCCTCGACACCTACACGGTCGTGGCCCAGCTCAGCCGGGCGGGGGAGATCCTCGAGGTCCGGCTGCCCGAGGGAATCGTCCTCGCCAACGAATCCGTCCCGGTGTCCCGCGGTCCATGAATCTCCTCCGATGATCGAGCTCGAGAACCTTGTGAAGCATTTTGGCGATGTCCACGCGGTGGATGGGATCACGCTGACCGTGCCGCGCGGGGAGTTCTTCTGCGTGCTGGGTCCCAACGCCGCGGGGAAGACCACCACGATCAAGATGATGGTGGGCCTGATCCGGCCGACGTCCGGCTATGCCCGGGTGGCCGGATTCGACCTCCAGACCCAACCCCTCGAGGCCCGTGCCCGGCTCAGCTACGTGCCCGACTTCCCGTTCCTCTACGACAAGCTCACGCCGTTGGAGTTCATCCGGTTCACCGGACAGTTGTTCCGGATGCCGGATGATCGGATCCTGGCCGAGGCGGAGGAGTTGATCCCCCGGTTCAGCCTGGAGCCCTGGCTCCACAAGCCGATCGAGGGCCTCAGCCACGGCACCCGCCAGCGCGTGGCGATCGCCAGCGCGCTGCTGCATCGCCCCGAGGTGTTCGTGATCGACGAGCCGATGGTCGGGCTGGACCCCCACCATGCCCGCATCGTGAAGGATCTCCTCCGGGAACGGTCCCGGCAGGGGATGACCATCTTCCTGAGCACCCACCAGATCGAGGTGGCCGAGGAGATGGCGGACCGGGTGGGCATCATCCACCAGGGGCGGCTGATGGCGGTGGGGACTCCCGAGGAACTGCGTCGTCGTGCGGGCGTCGACGGCGCCCTCGAGCATGCGTTCCTGACGCTGACCCGTGCGCCGGATCCCGGCGCCCAGAATGGTGGTGTCGGCGGCCCGGTGCCATGACGGACGATTTTCCATCCCCCTTGCGACTCCTGGTCGGGACGGCGCTCCGGTCCATGCACCGGAGGGTCCTGTCGCTTCGGGACCAGTCATGGCTCCTGCTGTCGCTGATCACGGTGTTCCTGTCCGGGTATGCCGTCCTCGCCTTCACCCTCTTCTATGGGGGACTGCGGTTCATCGGACGCTTCCCCGGCCTCGGTGGGCTCCTCGTCGAGCGGCTCCTGTTCCTCCTGTTCGCCTGCCTGTTCGGGCTGCTCCTGATCTCCAACCTGATCGTCTCCTACACGAACCTGTTCCGGAACCGTGAGACGGCATTCCTCCTGACGCTTCCGGTGCCGCGGCAGGTGGTGTTCCAGTGGAAGCTCGTGGAATCCACGGTGATCGCCTCGTGGGCGTTCCTGTTCCTGATCGCCCCGCTGCTTGTCGCCTACGGGCTGGTCAACCAGGTGGCGTGGCATTTCTACCCGATGGTGCTGGTGATGATCGCGTTGTTCATCGGGCTTCCCGGGATCCTGGGCTGCTGGCTGTCGCTCCAGGTGGCGCGGTTCATGGACCGTCGGACCTTCCAGGTCGCGCTGGTCGTCGGGGTCTCGCTCGTGGTGGGGTTCCTCCTCCTCCGGATCCGTCCGACGGCGGTAACGGAGGAGAGCCTGGAGACGGCGCGGGTGCTGAATGTCATCGATCGTCTCCTCGAAAACACCCGATTCGCCCAGTTCCCGCTGCTGCCCAGCTACTGGCTCAGCTCCAGTGTGCAGAACTGGGGCGAGGGGGCGGTCCGGGCGGCGTTGTTCTTCTTCTCGGTCCTGCTCAGCAACGTCCTCTTCTTCGGGATGATCGCGGTCCTGTGGCTCGGCGACGCCTTCTATGAGGCCTCCAGTGTCGTGCATAGCCGCGGGAGCCTCCTGGCCCGCTGGGAGTGGTTCCGGCGCCGCGAGGAGCGTCGTCGGCTCTCGGCCGAGCCGCTCCGGAGCCTGGGTCGGCCGGGCCCGCTCGAGTCCCTGCTCGCCTGGAAGGGGATCCTGGCACCGGATGTGCGGGCGTTGATCGCGAAGGACTTCCGGGTCTTCTGGCGGGATACGACCCAATGGGGCCAGGCGTTCATGCTGTTCGGGCTCCTCACGGTCTACATCGTCAACCTGCGCCATTTCACCCGTCAGCTCGACTCGCCGTTCTGGATCTCGCTGGTGAGCTACCTGAACCTCGGGGCGTGTTCGCTCAACCTGGCGACGCTCACGACGCGGTTCGTCTTCCCGCAGTTCTCGCTCGAGGGCAAGCGGGTCTGGGTCGTGGGACTGGCTCCGATCGGACTCGTCAGCCTGGTCCGTCTCAAGTTCTGGCTGACCAGCTGGACCACCCTCGTGGTCACCCTCGGCCTGATCCTGCTCTCCTGCTCGATGCTGGGGCTCGACGCCGCCCACACGCTGTTCTTTGCAGCGGTGATCGTCGTCATGACCTTCACGCTGAATGCCATCTCGGTCGGACTGGGCGCGCTGTACCCGAACTTCCGGGAGACCAACCCGGCCAAGATCGTGAGCGGGTTCGGCGGGACGTTCTGTCTGGTCCTCAGCTTCCTCTACATCGTGGGTTCGGTGGTCCTCCTGGCACTGGGAAGTCCATGGGGATGGCGATCCGATGCGGTCGGGGAATTCAGGCCGTACCATGCCGTGGCCTCCGGGATCGCCTTTGTGGGGATCAGCCTGCTGTCTGGGGCCGTCCCACTCCGGATGGGCCTCCGCAGGGTCGCTGACACCGAGCTGTGATCCAGCATTGAAAGCCAGCAATCCCGGGACCCCGCATTGACGGGAGTCCTTGGAAGGTTACCGATGGGGTTGCGATGAAGTGGTCCCTCAAGATCGGCCGACTCTGGGGAGTGGACGTGTACCTCCACTACACGTTCCTGGTGTTCCTCGGCCTGGTCGGGCTTGACTCCCGTCTCCAGACGGGGCGGTGGGGCTCGGCTGTCACCGGCGTCTCGATGTTCCTCGGCGTGTTCCTGTGCGTCCTGCTGCACGAGTATGGCCATGCCATGGCGGCGCGTCGGTATGGGGTCACGACCCGTGACATCACGCTGCTCCCGATGGGTGGGGTCGCCCGGCTCGACCGGATCCCGGACGCGCCAATCCAGCAGCTGGTGATCGCACTGGCAGGTCCGCTGGTGAACGTGGTGATCGCCGGAGGACTCGGGTTGGGGCTCCACCTCTCTGAGGAGATGCCCGGATCGATCCGGGAGCTCGAGTCGGCCGGATTCTTCCCGAGGCTCCTCCTTATCAACGCCGGACTGGTCGCCTTCAACCTCCTCCCGGCGTTCCCGATGGATGGTGGCCGTGTCCTCCGGGCCCTGCTCGCCCTCTGGATCGATCCAGCCCGCGCCACCCGGATCTCCGCCGTCGTCGGGCGGGTGATGGCTGTCCTCTTCGTCGGGGCCGCGTTCCTGATGTCCAGTCCGATGCTCGGCATCATCGGGGTCTTCGTCTGGATGGAGGCCGGTGGCGAAGCCATCTCGATGGAGATGCGTGCTGCAATGGGCGATGCGACCGTCCGGCGGGTGATGTTGAGACGCTTCCGGGTCCTCTCCCCGACGGATTCGTTGTCGCGGGTGGCCGAGTGGTTGATCGAGGATTCCCAGGTCGAGTTCCCGGTGGTGGACAACGCCGGACAGATCGTGGGTGTGGTCACCCGGAATGGTCTGCTCGAGGGCCTACGGCGGGGAGGAGAGTCGGCCCCGGTGGAGGGTGTGGTGCAACGGGACGTGGTGCAGCTCGATCCCGGGGAGGCTCTCGAGACCGCGATGCTGCGCCTCGAGGAGTCTGGACTTCCCGTGGCGCTCGTGGTCGAGGGCGGTCGGCTGGTCGGCATGCTGACCTCCGAGAATGCGGCCGAGTTCCTCGCCCTGCAGCGTGCGTTGCGACGGGACCGGGTTCCGCCGGTCCTCGTCTCGCGACCGCGCGAGGTGGGTTGAGGGTGGGTTGTGGGCCGGTCCCGACAGGGTCCAGCGGTCCGATCGGGCCCTGCGCATCGCAGGATGCGGATGGGTCTTGTGATCGTGGTGTGGGTCCCCATCGTTGCGTCGTGGCACGGTGCAGTGAGATCGCGAGGAGGGTGTGGGTCCTGATGGGGATCCTCTTCGCCGTGCTGCCGTTGCTGGGTGCGGAGACGAATGCGGTTCCCTCGGATTGCCTCGTGCTGAGGCGGCTTGAATGGATCCCGCAGCTCCGCCCGCGGCTGATCCCAGCCCTGCCGCCCGCGGTCTATCCCGTCGCTGCCGTGGAGGACCTGGCGACGGCACGAGCCCGGGTCTGGGCATCGGTCCGGGTCTGGGGTGACACCAATCTCACCGTCGGCCGCGGCCGCCTGTGGTCCTATGACGACACCCAGGGCCGGTTCCAGCCGGTGCGGGGTCCGGTGGAACCCCACTCGGTCAATGCCCTGATGACGGATGCGAAGCGTCTGTGGTTGGGACTCGATGGAGGGGTGGCATCGATCGATTTCGAGACGGGTGCCACCCAGCCCTATGGCCCGGCCCAGGGTTTTGTCACATCGGAGGTCGCGGGCTTCGCCGAAGCCGAGGGGACCGTGGCCACCCTGGGCCGGTTTGGGACGCTCTGGTTCCTGCCTCCTGGGGCACAGACCTTCGCCCGGGCCAGCGAATCGGCGTCGTCGGAGGATCCCCGGGAGCCGAAGCCGTGGCTGGACTTCACCTCCTCCAAGGAGTGGATGGGCACCGTGTCGGAGTCCCTTGCCAGCTTCCGACATCGGCAGGCCCAGCATTGGATCCCCCTCTCCAAGGAATTCGCCAACGGCAATCCGAGGACCGACCGCCTCCGTCTGCGCTGCATCGAGGGGGATGGCACCGGTGGATTCTGGCTCGGCAGCGATGCGGGACTGCACTGGCTCCACCCGGCCGACAACATCGTGGAAAACCGCTTCGCCCCGGTCCAGGTCACGGTGCCGGGAGGTCTCGGCGTGGCGGTGACGCCGGGATTCAAGCCCACCCGAGCGGCCCAGGCCGCGGCTCGGCAGCGGGTGCTGGGTCAGATCCGGGATCGCATGCGCGCCCGGGCCAGTCGCGCCCGTGAGAACCTTTCCCTGAAGCAGCGGGTCGATCCCGTGACCCCATCCAGTCGCATCCCCGGTGGGGTCACGGCGCTGCATCGGGATGGACCGTGGCTCTGGGTGGCCACGGTGGACGGGATGAGCACGAACCGCGGACGGGTTCTCCTGATGCATCAGCCCACACGACGCTGGGTGGGATGGTTCCAGGTCGGGGGACCCGTGGTGTCGATGACTGCCGATCCAGGCCGCCTCTGGATGGGGCTCGATGTCACCGGATCCCGTGGGGTCTCCGCGCTGCTCGTCGCCGATAGGACGCCCCTGGTCTCCGTGCCCCAGGACCGATGGGTCCGGGACGGGATCCTGCCGGAGGAACTGGGCGAGAAGCTGGCGTTGCTGCCGGTCCGGGAGCGTGCCGTGATGGCGTTCTTCGCCGGACAGAACGATCGCGTGGTGGAACTCCTGTCACCAGGGCGTCAGGTCCCGGAAGACCTCGATGCCGAGGGCCTGTTCCTGTTGGCCTTTGCCCACGACCTGATCGGGCTGAACCAGCCGGAGCGTCTCGACGAGTACCTGGACCTGCTTCGGAACCGCCATGCGGGATCCGTCTACGCGGAGTTGGCTGGGAGCATCCGCAGCGCGAGGCCCGCAGAGCGCACCGAACCCGAGCCCGCGATGGAACCCGCCAGTGGCGCTGGTGCTGCCCCGGAGCCGTCGTCAGGTGTGCCGTCGGATCCAGGGGCACCGGTTCCGGCTTCACCCGTTGTGGAGTCTTCGATCCCTGTCGCGGCGCCATCGGCACCCGTCGCTGCGCCGATTACGACTGAGGCCGCTGCACCGACACCGGCACCTTCGGGGGAACTGACGGATTCCGAGCGGGTCCGCGTGGCGGCGGTGGTCCGGAAACGGGATCTCAACCGTGATGGGAAGCTCAACCTGATCGAGGTCCGCCTGTGGCTGGGTCCGGCTGTCGACTGGCTCAGCCTGGATCTCGACGGCAATGGCGACCTGGGACCGGCCGAGATCCTTCAGGTGATTGTCCGGGAGGATGCGAAGGCGGAAGCCCCGACGAAGTCTTCTGGCGATCCAGGCGGGACGTCCGGCAAGTAGGCTTGGGTCAGGTCCCGGGCAGGGGTTTCCAGGCCTCGTGCTTGAACCGGTTCCAGACCCAGACGAAGTCGGGGTTCTTGGCGGAGGCCCCGGACCAGAAGAAGCTCTCCTTGCCGTTGGCGGAGTCGGTGGCGGCCTTGATGGTGTTGCGATCGGTCCACCGCTTGCCCTCGCAGTGGGCGTCGGCGAATCCGAACGTGCTGAAGGCGCCGTGGAAGACCGCGAAGGGGTCAACCCAGCCTGGGGTGCTGACATTGATCACCCAGGTGCCGAGGTTGTAGCTCCGGGGGTCGGACTCCTCGATGAAGGCCATCGACATCGAGGGTTCGGCGATCGCGGAGTGCTTGCCGAACTGCTTGATGCCTTCCCAGCCGCTGACGGCATTCCACCTGGAGTCGAAGTATTTCCCCATCGCGTCGCACTTGGAGTAGCTGTCGTAGGCCCACCCCTTGCCGGGCTTCCGGCTGCGCGTCCGCAGGTCGCCGGGGCAGTGGATGGCACCGACCGCGCTGCAGTACTTGAACATGATGGAGCTTTCGTAGCCCCTCTTGACCCGGTTCTCGGCCTCCTTCGTGTTGATGTTTGCGGCGATGTCCGGCGAGGGACCGGCCCAGAAGCCTCCGCCCGGGTGCTGCATCCCTGGAGCTGCCGTCGGCAGCAGCTCGTCCCGGTTGTCGGTCGAATACATGAACCATCCGGTGACCAGCTGCTTCTGGTTGCTGAGGCAGGCGGCGCCCGTGGCCTTCAATTTCGCCTTCGAGAGGGCGGGTAGCAGCATTCCCGCCAGGATTGCGATGATTGCGATCACGACGAGGAGCTCAATGAGGGTGAAACCACCGCGGCGGGTTTGGCGGGGGGCGATATGGACAGGTCTCATGGCCGGGGAAGAAACGGGGTCTCGACAACAATGTGTACAAGGAGTTGGGGCGTCGAGTCCGATTACCACCCCGATCGCTCGAGTGTGCCCACTTGTTCCTGAAGACCCGAGGCTGCCATAGGTTGGGCGGTCGTAGGGTTGATGAACCGCCCGGCGTCGAGGAGTGTCTGGGAATGCTCCGACCCCGAAAGAAATACACCGTCTTCGACCTCCAGCAGTTGAAGGGGAAGCGCCAGCTGACCCATATCCACGTGAAATCCCCCGAGGAGGCCGCGGCGGCGGAGCAGGCAGGCGTGGATCTGATGAGCTGCAGCTTCGACTCCCCGGAATCCCAGGCCCGCCTTCCCGCGCTGGTCGCTGCCGCCCCGCAGAGCTTCCTGTCGGCCGCCACCCCTCACGGTCTCGCTTCCCCCGAGGAGGCCATCCGGGTCGGGTTCAAGGCCCTCGAGGCCGGCGCCAGCTCGGTCTACTGCTCGGCAAGCCCCCGGATCATCGAGGCCATGGCGCGCGAGGGCCTCCCGGTCGTCGGACACGTCGGACTCGTCCCGCGTCATGTCACCTGGACCGGATACCGCGCCGTCGGGAAGACTGCCGACGAGGGGTTCCAGCTCCACGAGCGCCTGAAGGCCCTCGAGAACGCGGGCGCCTATGCGGCCGAGATCGAATGCGTCCCGCACGACCTCGCCCGCTTCCTGTGCTCCCGGACCCGCCTGATCCTCATGTCCCTCGGATCGGGTGATGGCTGCGACACCCAGTTCCTCTTTTCTGACGACATCCTTGGCGACTACGACGAGCGCCTGCCACGGCACGCAAAGGCCTACCGGAACTTCCGGGAGGAATTCCAGCGCCTCCAAGGGGAACGCATCGCCGCGTTCTCGGAGTACATCGCAGACGTCCGCGAGGGACGCTTTCCCGAGCGGCGGCACGTCCTGGAAATGGACCCCGCCGTGCTGATGGCGGTGAAGGACCGGATCGAACGGGCCTGACCCGTCGCCGGTCCCCGGGCTGTACCCCTCGGTTCAGGCCAAGAGGCCCTGGACGACCTGACCTTCGCCCGTGGGTCCGATCAGCTTCTGGTCCAGTCCCTGGTACCGGTACAGGAAGCTGTGCGCATCGATCCCGAGTTGGTGCAGGATCGTGGTCTGGAGGTCGCGGATGCTGACGGGGTTCTCCGCGACCTTGTAGCCGAAGTCATCGGTCGCCCCGTACAGCCCACCGGCACGGATGCCGCCGCCTGCCATCCAGAGGGTGAAGCAATGGGGATGGTGATCCCGGCCGAGAAAGGTGGATCCGCCGCGGGCCTCGTTCATCGGGGTCCGACCGAATTCCCCACCCCAGATCACCAGCGTGTCCTCCAGCAGCCCTCGTTGACGCAGGTCCCGGATGAGGGCCGCGCTGGCACGGTCGACGTCCCGACACTTCTTCGGGAACGCCTCCATGAGGTCGTCACCCGGGCTCGTGCCATGGATGTCCCATCCCCAGTCGAAGAGCTGCACGTACCGGACGCCCTTCTCGACCAGTCGTCGGGCCAGGAGACAGTTGTTGGCGAAGCTGCCCTCACCGGGCTTGGCCCCGTACATGGCCCGGATGGATTCCGGTTCCCGACCGATGTCGAACACCTCCGGCACACTCGCCTGCATCCGGAACGCCAGCTCGTATTGCTCGATCCGGGTGAGGGTCTCGGGATCACCAAACTGGCGCGCCTCGGCTTGATTGAGGTCCCGGAGCGCGTCGAGGGTGCGGCGCCGGCTGGATCGGTCCATGCCGGGCGGATTGTTGGCGTACAGGATGGGTTCCCCCGTGGTGCGGCACTGGGTTCCTTGGAAGACCCCGGGGAGGAATCCGGAACCCCAGAGGCTCTTGCCGCCGGTGGGATCCGTCCCGCCGCTCAGCAGGACGATGAATCCGGGGAGGTCCTGGTTCACGGTTCCGAGGCCGTAGGTAATCCATGACCCCATGCTGGCGTTCCCGGCGCGCATGCTGCCGGTGTAGAGCATGAGCTCGGCGGGGGCGTGGTTGAACTGGTCGGTCCAGACCGAGGGTACCACCGTGATCTCGTCGGCGATGCCTGCGATGTGGGGGATCTGTTCGCTGAACCAGGCGCCCGAGGGCCCGGCCTGGCGGAACTTGTAGGGGGAGCCCAGCATCTTCGGGACGCCCTTGATGAAGGCGAAGCGCTGTCCCTTGAGCAAAGACTCCGGGCACTCCTGCATGTGGCGCTTCTGCAGCTCCGGCTTGTAGTCGAACAGGTCGAGGGACGGCGGGGCCCCGGACATGTGCAGATAGATCACCGACTTCGCCCGGGCCGGCCGCGGGGAGGATTTGGAGGCCAGAGGGTTGGCCGTGGCCGGGGAGGCCCAGCTGGAATTACCAAGCCCCAGCTGACCCAGGGCGACTCCTCCAAGGCTCAGGACCCCGGCGCGCGCGAAGAATTCCCGACGCGTCAGGGCCTGCGCGTGCCGGAGGCGGAGTTCGGCATTCAGGTTGGGGTCCATGATGGGAAACGCTACGCGCAAAACCTCCCGCAGGCCACCAAATCCCCGGTGTCTGGGACCGGACCGCGCCCCGGAGTTTCAAAACGACAGAGCCCGCAGGGTGAACCCCAGCTCCTCGTCGGCAATCATCCGGGAGATGTCGGCATAGCCGGATACCGGATACCCGAGCGCTGGATCGAAGGCCGCTCGAAGCTCCACGGGGTGGAGGCCGCGCTGCGACTCGATCCACTCGAACAACCCCTCGATCGTCAGGTACGTGCTCCACTGTTCCTTCGGGAGAGGCTCCCCGGTGTCGACGGTAACGACCTCCGTGACGATCCCGTTCCGGACCGTCACCCGGGCCCAGCTCCAGAAGGGGCAATGGCAGCTCCACTGGCACTCGAACTGGTAGGACGTCAAACCCTTCGCCCGCCAGCGCTGTCGCGCCAGCAACCACTCAGCATGGAGTTCCTCCCACTCGAACAGCGAGGCCCTGAGGAAGCCGGAGGAGGTTCCTGCGATCGGGATGCCTGCCGCGAGGGACGTGCCTTGGGAGGGTTCGGTGACCAGGATCGTCTTCCAGTCCAGGAGATCTCCTGAGGACTCGATCCGATAGCGGCGGTCCCAGTCCGCAGCCAGATCCAGTTGGAGATTGGATCCACTGAGCCGTGCCGAACGGATCTCCGTGGCCTCGCAGGTCTCCAATCCAATGCCGAGTCCCACAATCCCAATGGCGACCAGCGCCCACAGCGATCGCCTCGATGGGAGAGTTCCTGGGGTGCCTTCGCGGGTCTTCATGGTGCGAGCGTCTTCTGCAGTGTGGGTGCGAGCCATGTGGCCACCAGACTCTAGGCGGCTGTCAGGGCAATCAGCTTGGCGGAGGCCTTGCCCGAATCGAGGATCTCACCGGCGAGGTCCCAGCCCTCGACCATGCTCCGGACGGCTCCGGCCACCATGAGGGCGGCCGAGGCGTTCAGCAGGACTGCATCCCGTCGGGGTCCGCGATCCGATCCCGACAGGACATCCCGGATGATCTGGGCATTCCGGGAGGCATCACCACCGGCCAGGTCGGCGAGGCTGGCGGGCTGGAGAGGGAAATCGGATGCCGACCACTCGGTGCAACTGAACCCCCGGTCGTGGTGGAACTCGGCGATCGTGTTGGATCCCAGGGTGCTGAGTTCGTCGAGGTGCGCGGGTTCCGAACCCGCTCCCGCCGGGACCAGTCCGCAGACCACCATCGCGCGTCGCAACCCCAGATCCTGGAGGGTCTGGGCGATCGGCTTGCAGACTACAGGCCGGGAGACCCCGACCAGTTGGCAGGTGGGGCGTGCCGGGTTCAGCAGAGGTCCCAGGAAATTGAACAGGGTCCGCTGCCCCCGCTCGGCACAGAGACGTCGGGCGGGCCCGATGTGCTTGAAGGTTGGGTGGAAGAGCGGGGCGAACAGGAACGCGAAGCCGTGGCGCTCGAGCGACTCCGCAGCCCGTTCAGGGGGCAGCTCGATCGGGATCCCAAGAGCCTGCAGCACGTCCGCGCTTCCGGACTGCGAGGTGATCGCCCGGTTCCCGTGCTTCGCGACGACGCATCCCGCAGCCGCACACACCAGGGCCACCGTAGTGGAGATGTTGAAGGTGTTCAGGCGATCCCCACCGGTGCCGCAGACATCGAGGATCTCCCCCTGACGGAGGGTGTCGCTGACGGGAACCGGTATGGAAAGGGCCCGCAACTCGCGGGCGAAGCCGGCCAGTTCCGCGGTCGTCTCCCCCTTCGTTGCCAGCGCTGTCAGGAAGGCGGCCTTGGACTCGACATCCTGGGCTGGATCCACGAGCGCCCTCACCGCTGCGGCGATCGACGAGGCGTCGAGATCTTGGGACTTGTGCAGTTGGGCTGTCAGGTCGGCCAGCATGATCCAAGGGTGTCGCAGACGCCCCCCGGTCGGGAATCCGATAATGGACCTCGAGGGGTAAGATCCAGTCAGCCACCCCCGTTGTGTGGGCGCGGAGTGCAGCAGACCCAGGCCCGGTCCACGTCCCAACCCACGGAAACAACTCGGGCCTCCTGTCGCCTCTGACGTTTACAACTATGAATCAAAGAACTTGTCGATTCGGCGTGCTGCTGACGGCGGTGATGGCCTGGGGGGTTGGCCTGATGGCGGCTCCCGTGATCGTCGTCGCCCCGCGGAACCAGGCGGTGCTCCTGGGCGATGCGGTGACCCTCCAGGTGGAGGCCACAGGGGTTCCGCCGCTGACCTACCGATGGATCCGTGACGGAGATGAACTGGAATCCGCCACGCAGGCGAAACTCTCCCTGGCCTCTGTGACCCTCAAGGAGCTGGGTGACTATGTCGTGGTCGTCCGGGACGCCACGGGCGAGACCGTCAGTCGTCCGGCCTCGATCCTCCTGGCGCGATGGACGGAGCTGGCGGTGTTCGACAGCAGCATCTCCCTGAAGAGTGCCTCCAATGGTGACTCCTGGGTGGAGGTGTTTGCGGATCGGATGGGACTGAACAAGGCGGGTCAGGTCCTGAACTACTCCGCATCCGGATCCCATGGGCCAGATGTCCGGAATCAGATCACGGACTATCTCAAGAGCCACACCCCAGGCGCGAACAGTCTGCTCGCTCCATGGTGGGCGGGCATGACCGCAGAACTGGCGTTGAACCGCGCCCCGGTGGAGACGGCCGTGTCCAATTACGTCGCGAACCTGACACTCCTGCTCGATGCCGGCGCTAGGTCCTTCATCCTCCCCACATTACCCCCGCTCCATCTCGTGCCGGGCCTCAGCAACGATTACACGCGGAACCTCGACTATGCGGACATCAACAACCGGATGGAGCATGAGATCGACACCCTCCGGACGAAGTACGATCTGACAGTCCACCGCTACGACCACGCCCACCTCCTCGAACACATCCACGCCAACCCGGGTGCGTATGGGTTCACGAACCTCGTGGATGCGGCGAACCTGAAGTGTCCCCCCGGTGATCCGGAGCAGTTCCTGTGGTGGGATGGGGTCAATCCGACGGCGGCGTTCCACCGCCTGATTGCTCGCATGACCCATGAGACGATCACCCCGGTGCTGAAGCTGGATTTGCCCCTGGAGGATGGTACCCGGGTGGTCACCACGGTGCTCAATTGGCATGGCGGTTCCCCACCGTTCCGGGTCCAGACGACCCTCGATCTGATGCGGGTGCCGTGGCATGGGGGTGAGGAGACCATGGATCGGCATGCTCCCATGCTGCTGATGGGGGATCCGGTGTTCTTCCGGATCCAGCAGCTGGGACAGTAGCCATGGCGGAATCGGTGACAGGGATCTGCCGGGATCAGGTGCTGAGCGCTGAGGGTTCAGGCCGGCTGCTGACGATGTATCCTGCGACATCATCAGCCCGTGCTTGAACCTTCAGCCCTCCGCGGGACGTCTCCGGGTTGGCGGCGACGGGAGTCGGGTCTAGGGTCCGCTCATGGCCAATGTGTCCTGGGAGGAACAGTTTCGAGGAGTCTATGACCGAGGCATCGTCGCGTGGAAGGAGGGCAGGAGAGCTCCCCAGACGATGTTCTCCAGGGAAGATGCCGCGTTTCTGGAAGGGATCGGGTGCTCGGCCCAGGAACTCTTCGACTTCGTGGACGATCTCCAACGCTACGGGGAACCCGATTACCCGACGGTGCTGGCGATCCAGACGGTCTGCCGTGACCACTTCCTGAACGTGCTGAACGGGCGTCGGTCGGGACGCACGGCGTTGATGTCGGATCTCCCCGCCAAGACGGAGGCCGTGGACGGCATCCCCTGGCTGCCCCGCCTGATCGTGAAGGCGCGGTTGAAGCTCCGGTGCGAGATGCCCTCCGACCTGATGTTTGGCTGCGGTGGCGACCGGGCCTTCTTCGGTCAGGTCACACTGACTCCGGCGGCGTTCCTGGGCGTGGTCCGCGAATCCGGCTCGGACGACCGGAGGATCATCGATGCGGTCAAGAAGGCTTGGAAGCAGTGAGCCCCAGAGCTGTTATCCATCCTTCTGTCGGTGGGTGCCCTGAACTGCCGGATCAGGCGAGGCCCGCCTCGTCCCTGCGGCCTTGGGCGTAGGCCTCGAAGACCCGACGGATCTCATCGCGCACCCGCCGGAACTCAGCCAGGCGCTCCTCCTCCGTGCCCACCGCGTGGGCCGGGTCATCGAACGGCCAGTGGTGGCGGTTCACCTGACCCGGGTAGCGCGGGCAGACCTGGTCGGCGTTCCCGCAGACCGTGATCACCGTCTCCACGTTCTGCCCCAGGAACTCGTCCATGTGCTTGGAGGTGTGCCCTGAGATGTCGATGCCGATCTCGGAAAGGACCTGGATGGACATGGGGTGGACATAGCCGCTGGGCTTGCTGCCCGCGCT
>Ga0315906_10002901_pt1 | contig 23239 bp, 27 predicted proteins | sample LakEriMetagenome_4_FD_203526 | JGI IMG/M metagenome (GOLD analysis project Ga0315906, IMG submission 203526) | Freshwater fungal communities from buoy surface, Lake Erie, Ohio, United States - Buoy 2 MA122 | ecosystem: Environmental > Aquatic > Freshwater > Lake > Lake biofilm | place: USA...
CGCAATTCGCGCGATGAAGCGCTTCCTTGTGGAGTGGCACGCCGCTTCAGGGATTCCTGATGTTGCGCCAGAGATCACGCCACGCGCCGAGAGCGTTGCGGTGATTGGTGCCGGCCCTGCCGGACTCTCGGTGGCGCGCGAGCTCGCCGTGAAGGGATACCAGGTCACCGTCTACGACAGCCTGCCGTATGGCGGCGGCACGATGCTCATCGGCGTTCCGGCATTTCGCCTCCCGCGCGAAGCAATTGAGACTGATGTCCGCCTCATTGAGCGACTCGGCGTGAAGTTCGTCTACAACACCGAGGTCGGTCGCGACATCACCTTTGAGCAGTTGCAGCAGAAGCACAACGCGATCGCGATCTGCGCCGGCGCAATGAATGCGGTCGCCCTCGACGTCCCAGGCGCCGACCTTGAGGGTCTCGTCTACGGCGTCGACTTCATGAAGGATGCCAACCTCGGCAAGCCGCTCAGCGTCGGCAAAGATGTTGTCGTGATCGGTGGTGGGTACACCGCCATGGACTGCTCGCGCACCTCACTCCGCCATGGTGCCGAGCGCGTCACCATTGCCTATCGCCGCACACGATCCGAACTTGTCGTTGACGAAGAGGAGCTCGGTGAGACGGAGCGCGAAGGAGTGCGTATGGACTTCCTCGTCTCGCCACTCGAAATCGTCGGCGAGAACGGTCGCATCACTGGCGTGCGCATGATCAAGAATCGCCTCGGCGAGCCAGATGCGTCGGGTCGCCGCAGCCCAGTTCCTATTGAGGGCTCCGAATTCATTCTTCCCGCGGACACGGTGATTCCAGCGGTGTCGCAGGCTGCTGAGCTCGGCTTCCTTCCCGTGGAGAGCTCCTTCGAAGTGGCGCGAGGTCGCGTGAAGGTTGACCCAGCGACCTACGCCACCAACATCAAGGGTGTCTGGGCTTGCGGCGACTTCGTCACCGGCCCGGCCACCATGATTGAGGCCGCCGGCCACGCCAAGAAGTGCGCCTACGCCATCGATCGCTACCTTGACGGTCAGGCCGAGATCACGGTCGACGCCAACGTGAAGATCACCAGCTCGTGGCGCCACGAGATGCCTGAGTTCTACGACCGCATCCCACGCCAGCACATTCCGGTGCTGCCGCTGGCGGCACGCCTCCCCTCTGGGGATCCAGTAGAGAACTTCACCACCCAGGTCGAGCTCGGCTATGGAGCCCAGCAGGCGGTTGCCGAGAGCACGCGCTGCCTCATGTGCAACTACAACATCTGGTTTGACCCGATGCGCTGTGTCCTCTGCGGCGCCTGCGCAGATGTCTGCCCTGAGGGGGTCATTCATATGGTGGATATCAATCAGCTCAAGTCTGAGGGTGCCCTCCCCGAGCTTTCTGAGGCCTACGGCTGGGAGAACGGCGGAGCGATGCTCCTGGACGAGGAGCGCTGCATCCGCTGCGCCCTCTGCGTAAAGCGCTGTCCCTTCGACGCCATTACGATGGAGAGGTTCGAACTACAAGAGATCAGCTCGGACGGGCGCCTCTATAAGGAGTCCTACCGAGATGGACAGCTTGCCGGGGTTGCCGGCGTAGCAGGAGGGGCACAGTGAGCCTACTGGCAAGGGTCGATCAGGCGGTCCGCAGGTCAGCAGCCTGGCGCTCTATCTTCCGCAACTCCTACCCGAACGACGAGCGCAGCCGCGCCTACGCGGTGATGAACAACGTCTTCCTTCACCTCCACCCAGTGCGGGTGCGCCAGCACGCGGTGAAGTTCGCCTACACCTTCTGCCTCGGCGGATTGAGCTTCTTCCTCTTCCTCGTCCTCACCGTCACGGGCGTCTACCTGATGTTCTTCTACGCCCCTTCGGCAACGCAGGCCTACTCCGACATTCTCAAGATTCAAACGCTGATTCCATTCGGACAGATCACGCGCAACATTCACCGTTGGGGCGCGCACCTCATGGTCTTCTTCGTTTTCTTGCACATGATGCGCGTCTTCTATCACGGCGCCTACAAGCCGCCACGCGAATTCAACTGGGTCGTGGGCGTCATCTTGCTCTTCCTCACGCTGATGCTCAGCTTCACCGGCTACCTACTGCCGTGGGACCAGATCGCCTACTGGGCAATCACCATCGGTTCGAACATGGCCGGCTATGCGCCGCTCCTCAATACCCCGTCGAAGCTCCTCCTCCTCGGTGGCCTCGAAGTCGGACAGAACACCCTGCTGCGCTTCTATGTGCTGCACGTGATGGTCTTCCCACTCTTGGCGGCAGTCTTCCTGGCGGTCCACTTTTGGCGGATCCGCAAGGACGGCGGCATCAGCGGGCCGCTGTGATCCATGAGTGACGATCAGCGCCCAGCGAGCTCCCTGCCAGTAGATCCGTCGCGCCAGACGGAGATCGACAAGCAGCGCGTGCCAATGGCGGCGCGCCCGTACCGACTCCTTGCGCTCGTCAAGCAAGACGCCGTTGTTCGTGTGCAGAAGGAGCCGGATGACACCGTCATGACCTGGCCGCACCTGCTGACCATTGAGTTCCTTTCAGCAGTAGCGATGAGCATCTTCTTGCTCCTGCTCGGCCTCTTCATCAATGCTCCACTCGAAGAGCTCGCAAACCCAAACGTCACGCCAGCCGTTGCGAAGGCACCGTGGTACTTCTTGGGCCTTCAGGAGTTGCTCGCCTACTTCCACCCAACCGTCGCCGGTGCGCTGACGCCAGCCGCGGTGCTCGTCGGCTCGGCACTCATCCCGTATCTCGATCGCCGCAACCTGCACAGCACGAAGCCATCGGAGCGCAAGTTGGAGGTCACCCTCTTCTCCGTGCTTTGGGCACTTGGACTCACCGTGACCTTCATCGGCATCTTCTTCCGCGGTCCTGGCTACGCATTCGTCTTGCCGTGGTCCAGCGGCTTCTTCTTTAGCTTGTGATCGGAGGGGCGCAGTGAGTCATTACAGCGTTGAACCGAGCGACAAGCCGAAGGCGCTCACTTCGCAAACCATCAAGGCGCTGCGCCATGAAGAGGTGCAGGGCATTTCGCGCCGCCGGCTTCTACGAACCACGATCGGTGCAGGTTTCGGACTCTGGTTGCTACAGGTGACCGCCGGCACCCTTGGCTTCCTCTGGCCAAACCTTGAAGGTGGATTCGGCGGCAAGATTCGCATCGGCACGCTGAAGTCGCTGATTGACGCCAACGCAGGGCTCCCAATCGCAGAGGGGTACCCGGCCTACGTACAAGATGCGCGCGCCTTCATCATGTTGGTCGACCCGAATCGCCAGGAGTTTGTGGCGGGTGAAGACGCAACGGGCGACGGTGCCGCACTCAATGTCCGCGCGCTGTATCAGCGCTGCCCGCACCTTGGCTGCAAGCCGAACCCATGTATCAAAACGTATTGGCTTGAGTGCGCCTGCCACGGCAGCCGCTACGACCGACTCGGCACCAAAGCACAGGGGTTGGGCCCGGCCGACCGCGGGATGGACCGATTCTCGGTGTCCGTCGACAACGATGGCGTTCTCACCCTCGACACCGGCAAGATCAACCTTGGCACCGTGCCTCTCGCGATTGGCATGCCAGGCATTGAGGCGCCACGCGCCGCCACAGGGTGCACCTGATGAGTGACGAGAAGCAGCTCCCAGTGCCGAGCGAGAAGGCGAGCACGCCAGTCCCGCGCCTCTCGAGCCCAAGCCAGATTCAAACGCATGGCCTCACCGCAGAGCGCGCCGCAAAGATCGTCAACCAGAGCGGTTCGTCGCGAATGGCAGCCCTGCTCGGCATCGCTGTCGTCACCCTCTTCATCATCGTGTACGCCTTCTACGATCAGGGACTTCCAGGGGTTGAAGGCTCATCGCGCCTCGACGCCGCCAAGCGTGAGCAATACCTCGAGAGTGTTAAGCGCGGCTACAACTTGTACGAGGCGAACTGCGCTCGCTGCCACGGTGAGCAGGGCCAGGGCGGCATCGGGCCGGTGCTCAACGACCAGGGGAAGCTCCTTGCCCACCTCACCCCGCAGTACCTCATGAACGTCCTTACCGTTGGTGGGCGCTACATCTGTGGTGACGCCAATTCGCTCATGGGTGTTTGGGCAGATACGAATGGTGGCCCACTCAACTATCGCGAAATTGAAGAGCTAATTGACTGGTTGCGCGCGACCACCACCGATACGGTCGAGGTGCGCGACCCCAAGACCGGCGAGATGATTGAAGTCAGCGGTTGGCGCGATGTAGCGTATGCCCCAGCACCTGGCGCCACCCCAGTGCCCGCCTGTTGGAAGGATGCGTTCGCTGTCTCTCCATCACCGTCCGGACCAGCAACGCCAACGCCGTCCGGCGGCATGGGCGAGACTTACGAGCTCAGTGCGGTCAATCCTGTCGCATTCGAGCAGAGCACCCTTGAGGTCGTTGCGGGCGTCGCATTCTCAATTCTCTTTAACAACAAGAACGAGGGCGTCCCACACAACGTCGCAATTCATGAGGGTGACGCGGATAACGTCGGCGCAGAAATTTGGAAGGGCGAGATCTTCCCTGGTCCCGCCACTCGAACGTATTCGGTCCCTGCCCTCGATGCTGGTACGTACGCGTTCATCTGCACCGTGCATCCAAACATGGCCGGCACCCTAACGGTGAAGTGATGAGCGGCAGCAACGAACCACGCGCGATCGGCCCAGGGGCTGTTGCGCCGCGACGCGTGCTCTTCGGCCTCCTTGACGCTGATGGTTGGGGCTGGGCGGGGGTGCGCTCGGTCCTCTGGACGCTCGTCATCATCTTGATGCTCGGCTACATCCCAGACCGCGCCTACTACCTGACCGTTTCGCCAACCGTTGAGCTCGGCCTCAACATGGCGTCAGTCGTGAACATCTGCCCCGCCGAGAACGAGGGGCTCCCATGCCCAGCACCTGTTGGCGCGCTGATCCCGTGGAAGGGGGCCACCGAGGCGGACCTTCCAGGTGATGGCGTTGACGGCTCTCTGCTGCAGGCTGGTGCGCACCTCTATTACATCGGTGGCACGAGCGGCTCGGCAACACGCCTCGCCACGACGGACGTCTCTGTCGCGAAGATTGATGCCGCGGGGCTGAGCACCTGGTCAGCCGGCACCCCGCTTCCTGAAGCGCGCGCCCATGCTGGCGTCGCCTTCTTCGCGGGCAAGGCGTATGTGATTGGTGGCGCATCGGATTCCACTTCTGCAACTGCATCGGTCTACGTGGGAACACCTGACGCGGCCACTGGGCTGATCACTGCATGGGAACTACTCGACGCACTTGAGTTGCCAGCTGCACGGTCAGGCGCAGCGGTCACCGTTGTCTCTGACGGAATTGTGGTGCTCGGCGGCGAGGGCGCCGATCGCTCACCAACCACCACCGTCTGGAAGGCGAAGCTCGGCAGCAACGGCGAACTCGAGGCGTGGGCAGATTTCATGGATCTTCCGGAACCGCGCAGCTTTGCCGCTGCCGCGGTTGTCGGCGACTCCATCTATGTGTGGGGCGGAGATGATGCGAGCGGTCCATCTGCAGCAGCGCTTCGCGGGGACATTGCTGTTGCCCCAACGAGTGATGGCCACAGCGCACCGGTTGCAAATCCCGACCAAGGTGATGCCGAGATCGGCACGATCTTCCGCTGGGAAGGTACGACGGGTGATGGCAACCTGCCAACCCCCCGCACCGGCGCTGCGCTCTGGAGTGCCAATGGCACTCTCTACGTTGCAGGCGGCACGATCGATGGAGTAGCAACAACGAGCGTGCTGTGGGCTGCACCAGCCGCCACAACTGGCATCACCAACTGGACATCTGTAGAACTCAGTAACCTCCCAGCCGACGGCGCGCGCGTCGGAGCGAGCGGCGTCGTGGTGGGCACGCATGTGCTCCTCCTCGGCGGTGCAGATTCCGCTGGCACGTATAGCCCCGGTGCACTCTCGGCTGGCACATCGCCGAAGGCGCCAGTCTTCCGCGCCGGTCTATTCGGCCTCACGGTCCCTGGCTTGGCGCTACAGGGCGAGGTTGGTCAGCAGATTGGCTTCCTCTCCGCCGCAGGGGCGTGGACACTGAACTTCGTGCTCCTGCTTGGTGCCGCAGTTGCCTATAGCCAGCGGGAACGCTTCCGCGCATGGGTCGGCGCCAAGCTTGGTCGAAAGGGCGCATCTACCCGCTAGTCCTGACCGCCGTCGCCCTATACTTTCGCGAAACACCTGCCCGGGTGTGCAGTGGGAGGAACGATGAACACAGCAACCGCTAAGCGCCTCTTCGGCATCAATGCGCTCGTTGCGTGGCTCGGCTACGGACTCTCGCAATTCATCAACATCGTGGACCTTGTGCCGGCGAAGCCGCCGACGGAGCCTGTGCTCCTTAATCTCTTTACGCAGCCAGAGGCTGGGCTCGCTGGAGCCATCGGTCGCGTGTTCAACTCACACGGTTACTTCACCACCTGGTCAAACCTACTGGTGGCGATCACCCTGACGATGCTCTATCAGCACCCAACAGTGCGTTCGGCAACACGTGAATGGCTGCGCAACAGCGCCCTGCTCATGATCACCATGACCTTCGTGCTCTACAACATTCTGCTCGCGCCGTACGCGAAGGTGGAGAGCTTCCACATCATCACAAATCTATTGACCCATTACATCACGCCACTCGTTACGATTGCGGTGTGGGTGGTTGCGGGTCCGCGCGGTCGATTCAACTTCACGCATACCTTCTCGGTCTTCATCGTGCCCATTGCCTATCTCGCCTACACGCTGGGTCATGGCGCACTTGCCAGCGTGTACCCATACGGGTTCTTTGACGTGCTCACCTATGGCTATGCGTCCGTGCTGACTCTGATGGGTGGCGTCATCGTTGGCGGGTATGTGGTAGCGCTGATCTACTACGGCGCGGAGCGACTGCGCAGTCGATAAGGGTCGGGGAAACGCCTCGGAGTTGGTGAGCCGAGCGGGGTTCGAACCCGCGACCAAGGGTTTAAAAGACCCCTGCTCTACCGCTGAGCTACCGGCCCGCGCAGATTCTCCCACGAAGGGGCGCGGTGTGAGCCGCAGGCGTGGGAGAATACGGGCATGAGGCGCTCATGGACGATTGACGCGGCAACGAAGGAGTTGATCGGGCTGCGCCCGATCATCGCCCTCCTCCGCGACCAGCGCATTGAACTTGAGCGCATGAAGGACGAACTCTTGCGCCTCCGTCGCCTTGAGCGCATGGGCGCCCTCCCGGGTGGCGCCGACCAGAATCAGCTGCAGCCGGCCGATCTCGACCCCGCTCTCCGTGACGCACTCGCGAGCAGCTCCATTCTTGAGATGCGCATTCGGGCGGCGGTCGACCAGATGCAGGCGAGTGTGGATCGCGTCACGAGCCGCGGCGTGGAGCTGCGCGACATTGACCGAGGACTCGTTGACTTCCCAGCGATCGCCTTCGGCCTGCCGTTCCTGCTCTGCTGGGAGGAGGGGGATGGCGACGAGGTGCTCTTCGCTCACAACATGGGCGACGGGTACGGTTCGCGTCTGCCGGTTGCAGAGTTCCTGCGCCGTCTCGCTGCGCTCACTGAACCTGAGCGTTCGTGAGCGAACTTCCGCTGACGCTCACCCCCGCTGAAGCGGCGGCACTCCTCGATGGTCCCGATGCACCACTCCTCATTGATGTTCGCGAAGAGTCGGAGTGGAACGAGGTGCACATCCCTGGCGCACTACTGATTCCGCTCTCGCAGTTTGTGGCACGTCAGAGCGAGATCCCCAAAGATCGGGCGCTGATCATGCAGTGTCGATCAGGCAGTCGCTCAGGTCAGGCGGCGCTAGCGCTGCGCACCGCCGGTCGCGCGAACGTCGCGAACCTTGCGGGTGGCATTATCGACTGGGAGGCCGCGGGGCTCCCAGTTTCATACGGGGGATAAGCTGCGCATTTGACGGTTTGCCCCGCGCTGCCGATACTTCGCGAGCGGGGTGGAGCAGTGGCAGCTCGTCGGGCTCATAACCCGAAGGTCGGTGGTTCGAATCCATCCCCCGCAACCAACAAGACCTCAACCCCGTATCGGGGCACGCCCTCCTAGGGTCCTTCGGCGAATGCTGCGATCTCTGCAACGCTGGTGAACGGACCGACGCGGTAGTCAAGCACGACGCCGTTTGCGTCAAGAAGCAGGGTGAGCGGAGCGGCATTGACTGGCACCTGTGTGGCGATGGCGCCGTCGGCATCGATCAACGTTGTCCACGTGGCCCCAAGCTCTGTCGCCGCCGCTGTAGCTGGCCCGACTGCATCCTTGTAGAGCACCCCGAGCACTGTTGCGCCCGGCACGAAGCTTGATGCGTAGTCCGAGAGGAGCGGGATCTCATCGCGGCATGGGATGCACCAGCTCGCCCAGAAGTTCAGCAGAATGCGGCCACTGGCGCCTTCCGCTATTGGCCATGAAGAGATCGTGACGCTTGGGTCGTAGAGCGGATGGGCTGTTCCGATGCGTATGGTTCGACCGATCAGTTGGTCGCTACTTGCTGCGGGACCGCTGCAGGCGACGATCAGGCTAGCGGCAACGAGTGCGACTGCGGCGCGACGAATGCGCGCCAGGCCGATCACTGCAGGATGACCGTCCCAAGCATGTTGGGGTGCACGGTGCAGATGTAGACATAGGTCTTCCCAGCCGTGAGGGCGGGTACGTCATAGATGCGCTCATCGACGCCGTTGAAGATTTCGCCGAGGTAGACCTCTGGGCCAGTGCCCGTATCTTCATGAATGGCGACGTTGTGGGGGATCCCGGCGTCGTAGTTCACGAAGCGGATAGTGAATGGAGCGTCAGCCGGCACAGTGATCGTTTCGCTGTCAAATGCGACGAGCTCCGCGCACATCGTGACAGTTGCATCACCACCCTCGGCACAGGCGGTCGGCTCACCACTCGGAGAGGGGCTCGCCTCACCACCACCAATGAAGCCCGCCTGCGAACCGGCAACGAAGACGAAGAGGAGGCTGAAGAGGGCAATGGCAATCGTGGGGGCCTTGCGTGGCGTTGGATTGACGAGGTGCCCAGTGGAGTCGGCCTCGGTGGTGGCGCGATACTCGCGACCCGCATCAACCAGCCAGCCAATCATCGCGAGTGCCGTCATTAGGGTTCCAAGCAGCGCGAATTCAAGTCCGACTGCGACACCGAAGAGCATTACGGCTGAGCCGGCACTCACCAAGAGTGGCAGCAGTGAAGGCGGTGGCAGATGCACCCCCTCGGGTGGGCCGCTTGGCGCCGCTGCAGCTGGAGCATCGTCAACGCGCAGGGCCATTGCTGAACCTGCACCGAGCGCGTCGTATTCGCGAACCGCTTCGCGACCCCACGCAACGAGCGACAAGACGAAGAGGACGCCCGCGACGGCGAGTGCTGGGCCGCCGAGTGCGACGGAGAAGAAGAGTGCGCCAGAGGCCGCCGAGATGAGGAACGGCGCGAGGCTTGGCCCTGGCAGGTGAATGCCGGATGGCACTTGTGGCTTACGGATCGGCAGGCCAATGCGACGAGGTCCGGCGCGGCGGAAGCGCCAGAAGACCCAACCATAGAAGGCGACGACGAGGAGTAGGACGCCGATCGGGATGAGTTTGATGAGTGCACCCCAGTCAGGGGCAACGAGCGGCCCAAGGAGAGAGACCACCCACTCGAGAAGGGAGCGGAGAAACTCCATGTCGCTGGGGATCCGTTAGCTGTTGGTGTTCATGGCGTGGATCAAAATCAGCGTCATGGTCGCCATCGCGATCCCAAGGCAAAAGAGGAGCGTGGCGCCATTGAGGTCGTTCGAGACGAAGAGATAGACGGCGCTCAGGACCACAAAGAGGAGGCCGAAGGCGTAAGCGTACTTGTTCATGGCTACTCCCACCTTTCACTTCTTGGGCCAGTCGGTTGTGCTTGGGAGATTGTAGCGCCGCCCAAAAAACTACGAACTGGACGAAGATGCGGGTATGACGCGTCTGCTGCAGATCCCGACCCACGGAGGGACCCCGCCGGAGCTCTCGCTGGAGTCACTCCTCTACTGGTCCTGGCCGCCAGTGGTCACGTTCGTAGTTCTCCTCTTTGGCCTCCTCTGGTTGCGTGCGATCCGGCAGGTGGCTCGGGAGCATCCAACGAACCCGTATCCGCGTCGCCGCACGGTCAGCCTGGTAGCGGCTTTCGCCTTCCTTCTCCTAGCGCTGCAGTCAGGTATCGAGCGCTATGACACGACCCTCTTCTCGATGCATATGGTGCAGCACCTCATCCTGCTCTTCCCTGTGCCGATCCTGCTGCTGCAGGCGGGGCCGGTGACACTACTCCTCCGGGTCGCCTCGCCGCGCTGGCGCGCGCGAATCCTCGCCGTTCTCCAGAGTCGTGCCGTTGGGGTGATCAGCCATCCGCTCGTTGGTTGGACGCTACTTGTCGCCGTGATGTGGGGGACGCACCTCTCGATCATGTTCGATGCTGCCCTGCAAGACCAGTTCATTCACTACCTAGAGCACGCGCTCTATCTGACCGTCGCCCTCCTCTTCTGGGCGCCGATCTTCTCGGTTGATCCGATCAGGCACCGACTGCGCGGCGCGAGTGCCCTGGTCTACCTCATTACGCAGATGCCGCAGAACAGCTTCCTTGGGGTGGCGATCATGTGGTCGCCTGCGCCGCTCTACCCGTACTACGCGACACTGCAGCGCGCCTGGGGGCCGACACCACTTGAGGATCAGCAGCTCGCGGGCGCACTCATGTGGCTCGTGGGCGACGCACTCTTCTTGGTTGCGATCTTCGTCGTCTTGGCCGCACTGGCAAAGTCGGAAGGTCGACCGCAATCACGATACGATGAGGCCCAGACGGCGGCGGCGATTGCCGAGATCCGTCGACGAGAGGTGCTCCTAGCGGAGCGGAAGAGGAGTGAAGAGTGAGCGTGGCAATTGACCCGGTCTGCGGCATGGAGGTGACGATCGCCCCTGACGCCCTCACCACCTCGATCGAAGTCGCGGGGCTCGCCGTCGCCGGCCAGGCCGACCGCCACCGTGGAGCACTCGACGTGAGCGCCCCTGGTCAGGAGCGCTTCTACTTCTGTGGGCGCGGCTGCCTCCTCGACTTCCAGGACGACCCGAGCCCCTTCCTAGACGCGGGGTACCAGCCTTCGGGGATGTAGGGCAAGTCGGGCGGGAAGTGGTACCTTCTCGCGCACAGGTCCCCACCAGGGGGTAAGAGAGAGGAGCGCACACATGGCCTACGTGATTGCAGAACCGTGCATTGATGTACTTGACCAGTCGTGTGTCGCCGTCTGTCCCGTGGACTGCATCCACTTCGAAGAGGGGAGTGACCGCAAACTCTTCATCGACCCTGATGAGTGCATCGACTGCGGCGCCTGCGAGCCAGAGTGCCCAGTGAATTCGATCTTCCCGGCCGAGTCGGTACCGGCGCAGTGGTCTGGTTACATTCAGATCGACGCCGATTGGTACAAGGACAAGGCCAGCGCACGAAGCGCCGTCGACGCCGCCAAGCCGCGCTGAGGCGGGCGCCTTGAGCGCCGTCGCACCCTTCTCGTGCTCCTGGTGCGGTCTCCCCGTCTCTGCGACAACGCTCGAAGACCTCTCGGCATGGACCCTTCTCTGCCCCGCTTGCCTTGAACGCGCACCCGCCCAGCCATATCTCAAAGCAAAACTAAAAGAGGGCTTGCGCCGCCGGGCCGAAGGTGCGCAGCCACCGGTTGGCATTCCACTTGCACCAACGCCAGTAACGCACGCGACGACTGGTGCGCCAGAGGTTGGTGCGAGCGGCGTACCAGCGCGACTTGGACTCCTGCCGCCACCACAACACCCTGACGAACTGGAGGCCTGGTACTTGAATCGCGCGCCATACGATCGCGGACCGCTTGGTGGCGCCACGTGGCAGGGGGAACTTGATCGCGCGGTGCTCTGGCTCGATGCACTTCCCTATAAGGGTCGCATCGTGGAGCTCGGTGCAGGGATCGGATTCTGGACGGTGTTGCTCGCATCGCGCGGTGATACGAGTGCCTACGATGCCCGCGAGGATCGCCTAGAACGTGCGCGTCGACGACTGATCGCCCACGGCCTCACGGCACATCTGCATCCGCGCGCGATTGACGCGGGCCCCGAAGGGGCTCCCGCCGGGCTTGTCGTGGTCCCGTTCGTCTTAAGCCAACTTGCCGCGGAACCGCGGGCACGCATGATTGATGTGGCGCATGCGTGGCTCGCGCCTGGTGGACGTATTGCGGTGATTGATCTCGCCCCGCCGAACTTTGACCCAGCCACTCTGGAGCAGGCGGCGGGGGAGATGCTCGGCGCCCGCTTCACCGAACGCCGCGCCGAGGTGCTCGGGCGACACCTCGTACTGATCGAGGCGACCGCGCGCTAACGACTGTTATGGGAAGAGGGTGTGCGAATCGAGGATTCGGTTCAGCAGCTCGGGGAGCGAGTCCTTCAAGAGTCCTGCTGGTCGAACCTGCACGCCGCTGCCAATTGTGACGCCCAAGATAGGATCGTCGTTATTAGTTCCAGCAGGAATCTCAAGATCGGCCGCCGCGGCGAGTAGGGCCATCTGATCGGCGGGGAGTTTAATCTTCTCGATAAGCTGCCCGTGCGTCATGATGCTCCTCCCGTCGGCGTAGATCAGCGCACGCTCCTCGTAGCCGTTTGACCAACTTCGGGTGACTGCATACGCCGGGGTCCCGGTCGGCTCGGTGCTTGAGCTGCACGCGCCGAAGGTGGCGGACATTGCGATGAGTAGGAGCAGCACAGTACATCGCTTCATCGTACGATTATACCCGCGGGCAAATGTATGAAGGAGAAACAAATGGCAGCGCAGCGTTCGGGAGTAGAAGAGCTTCATATTCTAGAGGCGCAACTTGAACGCATGCGCGGCATGCTCGGCGCGTACTCAAGTCTCTTCTTTCGACAGATCACGATCTGGGGTGTCGTGAGCCTACTCCTCCTTGCCCTCTCCGGTCTCAGCACGGGCGCACCTGTTGCTGTGCTGCTGCTCTTTGTTGTTCCATTCGCTTTTCTCGAGGCGGGCTACACCTTTTACTACACGGTGTTCGCGCGACGTCACGCCGAGTTTCTTGAGCGCGCCATCAATGCGCGACTCGGTCGCGACGTGCTCGCCGCGCATCGCCTCGAGGCTGCCTACTTCTACGAACCCGATGCGCCGAAGCTTTCATTCCTTTCATTCGGTCGCCTGAGTGGATACGGCAGCGCCATGACCATTGGCTACTCCGTTGCGGCACTGCTCCTCTGGGGGGCAGGGTTCGACGAGGCGCTCACCCAGGTGGCGGCTGGTGGCATGCACGTGGGCGTGCTCGTTGCAGGGGTGGTCTGGACCCTCGGCGTCACCCTCTATCTGCTCTGGCACTTCCTCTCCCGCCGTGACGAGGAGCGCCTCCTGGCCGCCCTACGGGTCGCCTACCCAGATGCGGTAGGCTCGCGTGGACGCGCCCGGTCTGGGCGCTAACCGACCCACGGGCAGAGGAGTTCGAGCGACGTGACCACCCCCAGTTCGGGATCGCAGCACGGTTCAGTCACCGAACTTGATCGCGTCACGATTCGCTTCGCCGGGGACTCTGGCGACGGGATGCAGCTGACTGGATCGCAGTTCACCGCCACCACCGCACTCTTCGGCAATGACGTCTCGACCCTTCCCGATTACCCCGCCGAGATTCGCGCGCCAGCTGGCTCACTCCCAGGTGTCTCAGGATTCCAGATCAGCTTCTCGAGCGGCGACATTCACACGCCAGGCGATCGCCCTGACGTGCTCGTCGCCATGAATCCGGCAGCGCTCAAGGTGAACCTAGGCGATTTGGTGCCAGGCGGCGCGATCATCGTGAATACCGACGCCTTCAACGACATCAACCTGCGCAAGGCGGGCTTCGCCGAAGACCCGCTGAAGAACCAGAGTCTGCAGGGCTACAACCTCTATGAGATTCCGATGTCGACAATGGTTGCTGGCGCATGTGAGGGGTTGGGCCTGAGCAGCAAGCAGGTTGAGCTGACGAAGAACTTCTTCGCTCTCGGTGTAATGTTCTGGCTCTACGAGCGCTCGATGGCTGGCACCGAGAAGTGGATCGCCGAGAAGTTTGCTGGCAAGGATGCAATCGCCGAGGCGAATCGTCGCGCGCTGCATGCTGGCTACGCTTTCGGTGAGACGACAGAAATCTTCCACACGCACTATCGCGTTGCTGCGGCGCACCTACCACCTGGCACGTATCGCAACATCACTGGTAACGAAGCGACCGCCCTCGGCTTCGTGATGGCCTCAAAGCTCGCCGAGCGCGACCTCTTCCTTGCCAGCTATCCGATCACGCCCGCCTCCGACATCCTGCATCAGCTCTCCTCGTACAAGCACCTCGGCATTAAGACGGTGCAGTCTGAAGACGAGATCGCGGCGATCGGTGCTGCAGTGGGCGCAGCCTACGGCGGCGCTATGGGCATGACCACCACCTCTGGCCCAGGCATGGCACTGAAGGCCGAAATGCTCGGCCTCGCCGTCATGGTTGAGTTGCCACTCGTCGTCGTTGATGTGCAGCGCGCCGGCCCGTCGACTGGCATGCCCACCAAGACCGAGCAGGGCGACCTGCTGATGAGCATGTTTGGCCGCAACTCCGATTCACCGATTCCTGTGATCGCCCCAGCAACGCCAGCCGAGTGCTTCACCATGGCGATTGAGGCGTGGCGCATCGCGCTGCATCACATGACGCCCGTCGTCTTCTTAAGTGATGCCTTCTTAGCGACGGGTGCTGAGCCGTGGAGCATTCCGAACGTCAACGATCTCCCCTCAATCGCAGTGGAGAACGCCCCCGCCTCAGACAAGCCAGGATTCCGCCCGTATCAGCGCGACCCCGAGACGCTGGCGCGCCCCTGGGCGATTCCAGGAACCCCAGGCTTGGAGCACCGCATCGGCGGCCTCGAGAAGCTCGATGAGTTGGGCACCGTGAGCTACGACCCTGATAACCATCACCGCATGAACCTGCTCCGCGCCGAGAAGGTGGCGCGCGTCGCCCGCGACATTCCGCCAACTGAGATCTACGGCGAGGCCACGGGCGACCTGCTCATCTTGGGCTGGGGCTCCACCTATGGTTCCATTCGCTCAGCGGTGGAGCGCCTGCAGTCGCGCGGCAAGCGCGTCAGCCACGCCCACCTGCGCTACTTGAATCCACTCCCAACCGATCTTGGCGAGATGCTGAAGAACTTCAAGCACGTGCTAATGCCCGAGCTCAACGCCGGCCAGTTGCGCATGCTGATTCGCGCCAAGTACCTGGTCGACGCCGTCGGCTTCAACCTGGTGCGCGGCAAGCCGTTCCAGATCGGTGAGATCGAGGCGAAGGCCGAGTCGCTACTCGGCGAGAGTGTGGAGGCCGCGAAGTGACCCAGTCTGAACTCCCGGTGCTGACGAAGAAGGATTTTGAGTCCGACCAGGATGTGCGCTGGTGCCCGGGGTGCGGCGACTATTCCATCTTGGCGCAGACCCAGAAGACGATGCCCAATTTCGGTGTCGCCAAGGAGAAGATCGTCTTCATCTCTGGGATCGGCTGCTCGGGTCGCCTCCCGTACTACATGAACACCTACGGCTTCCACACGATCCATGGTCGTGCGGCGACGATTGCCACGGGGCTCAAGGCGGCGCGACCTGACTTGATGGTCTGGGTAATCACCGGCGACGGCGACGCCCTCTCGATCGGTGGCAACCACCTGATTCACGCAATGCGCCGCAACGTCGATATGAAGATGATCATGTTCAACAACCGCATCTACGGCCTCACCAAGGGGCAGGCCTCGCCAACCTCGCCGATTGGCAAGAAGACGAAGTCCACTCCGCTCGGCACCATCGAAACGCCGATCATTCCGCTGAACCTTGTCGCTGCCGCCGAAGCGAGCTTCATCGCGCGATCGGTCGATACGCACTCCGAACACCTGCAAGAGATGATGCAGCGCGCCGGCGAGCACTCGGGCGCAGCCTTCCTGGAGGTGCTGCAGAACTGCAACATCTTCAACGATGGCGCCTGGCGTGACTTCACCGACAAGTCGGTGAAAGAGGACCGCATGCTGGTGCTGAAGCACGGCGAGCCGATGATCTTCGGCGCTGAGAAGAACGAGGGGATCCGCCTCAACGGCCTGCAGCCTGAGGTCGTGACGATCGGCGAGAACGGCGTCAGCGTTGCCGACCTCTGGGTGCACGATGAGACCGACCCTGATGCCACACGCACGCAGATCTTGAGCCGCATGTGGTGGCCTGACTTCCCCGTGCCGGTCGGCGTCTTCCGTCGCGTGCCGCGCCCAACCCACGACCAGCTCTTGATTGAGCAGATTGAGGGGGCGAAAGCGGCGCGAGCCGCGAAGGGCCCAGTCGACCTACAGAAGCTCCTCGCCTCAGGGGAGACCTGGACGGTCGAGTGACCGCGCCGCGCCTCTTGGTGCTGGCCGACGATCTGATCTGGGCGACCCGACTTGAAGGACAGGGGCGCACCCTCGGCGCGACCGTCCAGCGCTTCACTACCACTGAGCCTCTGATCGCCGCCCTTGCCGCTGAGCCGGCCACCCCGACCGACCTGGTGGCGATCGACGCCACCGCCCGCGCCTACGACGCCGAGGCGGCGGTTCGCGCCGTGGCGGCGACGGGAGCACGGGTTCTAGCCCTCGTGCAGCATGACGATCCCGAGGGGCGGGCAACCTTGATCGCCGCAGGAGCAACCCGTGCCATGCCGTACCGCGCGCTCTTTGAGCGCGGGCATGGGATCCTCGCAGGGCTGCTCGACCTACCGGTCCCACCGGTGACGAGTCCAGCGACAACGACCGAGGGGGGTGCATGAGTAACCGAAGCGCCGAGATTACCGCCGCCTACGATGCCGCGATTCCAGGCATCGGCGCCGGTCACGCCCTAGAGGCGAAGCTCATCGGACCCGCCGCCTACGCTGCGCGACTCTCCGCTGCGCGCGACGCGGTGAACGACGCTGGCCTTGATGCGGTGCTCCTCGGCTTCGGCGCCGACATGCGCTACCTCACCGGGTACGCCGCACCAGCTCTCGAGCGACTCACCATGTTGGTGATTCCGGCAAACGGCGCACCCTCACTGATTGTTCCGCGACTTGAAGCGGGTATGGCCGGCGATGCGCCAGCGATGCGTGGCGGACACGTTGCCTGCACGACGTTTGGTGAGACCGATGACCCGTTTGCCCTGGTTGCCACTGCGGTGAAAGCTGGCGGCCGACCCGGTTCAGCTGCGCGTGGCGTGGCTGTCTCCGATCGACTCTGGTCTACCTTCTTGATTCGGATTGAAGCGGCACTGCGCACCCACGGCGCAATCAACCAAACGCAGCTTGCGTCGCAGGTGATTGGCAAGCTGCGCACGGTCAAGTCGGCTGAAGAGGCGGCACTGCTGCGCGGTGCAGGTCGCGCTGTCGACACCGTCGTGATGGCGATCACGAGCGGCAAGCTGCTCGGTCGCACTGAGAACGATGTGGCGCGAGAAGTTCGTGAGCGACTCACCGGTGCTGGGCACGAGGTCTCATCGTTCGCCATCGTTGGCTCCGGTCCAAACTCGGCCTCGCCTCATCACGAGGCCTCCTCGCGTGTGATTAGTGCCGGCGACGCAATCGTGCTTGACATCGGCGGTGTGTTCGGTGGCTACGGCTCAGACACCACCCGCACGATCTGGGTGACTGGACCGAATGGTGCGGTGCCACCAACCGATGACTTCCTTCGTCGCTTTGACATCTTGAAGCGCGCCCATCAGGCAGCCACGGATCATGTGCGGCCAGGGGTCAGTTGCGAATCCGTCGACGCGGCAGCTCGGGCGGTGATCAACGCAGCAGGGGAGGGGGCCAGCTTCTTCCACCGCACGGGGCACGGAATCGGCCTTGAAGAGCACGAGGATCCGTACATCGTGGCCGGGAACACCACGAAGCTCGTCCCAGGCCACGCCTTCTCTATTGAGCCAGGAATTTATGTAGAAGGGGTGAACGGTGCTCGCATTGAAGACATCGTGCTCTGCGGTGAGAACGGCGCGGATCAACTGAATCAGACAAGTCGCGACCTCTATGTGGTGGCTGGATGAACGACAGCCCAGTTAACGACGCGCAGCAGGTTCGTCAAGCGACACCGGCGCAAGTCCGTCGCATCGCCAAGGCGCGACCGTATGTTCCACTGCATGATTTGCGACGAACCTATGGACTCCCCGGCGATGAAGAGATCACCACGCGCATCGAGACTCCTGAAGGGCCAGCGTGGATCGGTCTCCCTGAGCGCGAGGCGCGCATCATTGAGGGTCTGGTACGAGAAGGCGAGATCGCGCTGATCTTCGCCGACTCACCGCGAGCGCGCGTGGTGCTCGGCTTCCACAGCCTAACGTTGCACGCCTAAGCTTCCACCCCTTCGCCGCGCAGCAGCGCGCGCTTGAAGGCAATCGGATCCGTTTCCCCAGGACGCCAGCTACTCCCTGCGCCGCCACCGAATCCGCCGATGCCGTTTGACGCCAACACGCGATGGCAGGGAATGAGCACGGGCACGCGGTTCTTACCGAGCGCACCGCCCACGGCTCGCGCGGCACGTGGCGATCCACTCGCTGCTGCTAGTTCGCCATACGTGACCGTGGCACCAAAGTGCACGCCAGCTAACGCACGGAACACGCGCTGTTCAAACTCTGTCGCCCACGAAAGATCCACGGCCGCGAGTCGCTCGCGTGCACTGAGCTTTCCGCGAAGTGCGGCGTTCAGGATGCGGTTCACCTCGCGTGCGCTCGTGATTGGCCCGGCAGTGCGACGCGCTACAGCGCCAGTGCCCACAGGTGTAAATGGTGCGCGTGGGTCGAGGGCGATGGCGCAGATGCGGCCGTTCTCCACGGCTACCGGAAGGGCTCCCCACGGGCTTGACCACGAGTAGATCTTCATGCGCGCAGCCTAGCCGCAGGGGCGTATCGCCCAAGTGAGGCGTATACTCCCCCTGAGTATGTCAACCGAACTCGTTCCTGTGGCACCAGCGACCCCCGTGGCGGAGATTGCCCTCCCTGTCACTGGGATGACCTGCGCATCGTGCGTGAACCGCGTGGAGCGATTCCTAAAAAAGGCCGACGGCGTGAGTGGCGCGAGCGTGAACCTTGCCACCTCAATGGCCACCATTCAATACGCACCAGAGGCGACCGGTGTTGCCGATCTTGCCGCCGTCATTAGCGCCGCAGGCTACGAAGTGCCTGCCGCAGCACTCGCCCTCGCCGGACGAGAAGGCGACGCCGACGCACAAGCGGCGCGCGAAGCGCTCGATGCCGAGCTCGTCGCCGCGCGCACCAAAGAGACGCGCGAGCTTCTTCGCGATGGGATCATCGCTACCGCCTTTGGATTCGGCGCGATGGCGCTCATGTTGCAACCGTGGTTCTTCCTCAGCATGGAGCGCATCAATTGGATCCTAATCGTGCCTTCCACCATCATTCAGTTCGCCGTTGGCTGGCGCTTCCACTCGCGCGCAGTGCGCGCACTGCGACACGGTTCACTCACCATGGAGACGCTGGTCAGCCTCGGAACCACTGCGGCATGGGGCTGGTCCGTAGCGATCACCCTCTTCCATCGGGAGCTCATGCGCATCGGCGTACCGGCACATGCAACCTGGGACGCGGCGGCACTCATCCTCGGATTCGTCGCACTCGGTCGCTGGATGGAGGCGCGCGCCAAGGAGCAGACCACCAGCGCGGTGCGCGGAATTCTAGCCTTGCAGCCAAAAGAGGCAGAACTGCTTGCAACCGCCGACGCACCGACTGCGTCCACCATCGCCGTGAACAAGATCATCGCTGGTGACCTCCTGCGCATTCGCCCTGGTGGACGCATTCCTGTCGACGGCATCATCGTGAGTGGACGCGCCGCGGTTGATGAGTCGGCGATTACCGGGGAGTCACTCCCAGTGGAGCGCGGCCCAGGGAGCCGACTCGCCGCCGGCACACTCCTCACCGATGCGTCGATTGTGATGCGTGCGACGCAGGTGGGTGCGAACACGACGTTGGCCCGCATCGTTGCCATGGTCGAGCGGGCACAGGGGTCGAAGCCTGCGATTGCCCGTCTTGCTGATCGAATCTCCGAGGTGTTCGTTCCCGCCATCCTGCTGATCGCCGTGGCGACCTTCGTTGGCTGGTACCTGCTCGGAGCCGAGCCGCGACTGGTGCGTGCCGTCGCGACCGCTATCGCCGTGCTCGTGGTCGCCTGCCCCTGCGCCATGGGCCTCGCCACCCCTACCGCCGTGATCGCCGGCACTGGCCGCGGCGCCGAGGCGGGGATCCTGGTGCGCGACGCCGCCATCCTCGAGGCGGCAGGGAAGCTGCGCACCGTCGTCTGGGATAAGACGGGCACCCTCACCCTCGGTCAGCATGCCCTCGTCGGCCGACTTGCCCTCGCCACCGGCCCGCTTGCAGGCGACACGGATCGACTACTGCAGATCGCCGCCGCCGTCGAGAGCCCATCGGAGCATCCGCTCGCCCGCGCGATCGTGCGCGCCGCAGGCACCGTCACAGCAAGTGCTACCAACTTCACGATGCACGCAGGGCACGGCGTCAGCGCCACCGTCAATGGCGCAACGGTGCGCATCGGCACTGAGGCCTTCACCGCCACCACTAAGCCTGAGATCATCGCCTGGGCAACAGCAGAGGCGGCCGCCGGACGCACGCCACTCTTCATCTCAATGAACGGCGAATCAGTTGGCGCACTCAGCCTTGCTGACACCGTTCGCCCAGAGAGCGCCGCAGCGATTCGTGCCCTGCACGCGCGCGGCATTGAGTCGTGGATTATCAGCGGCGATCGCCAGGAGGTGGTGAACGCCATCGCCCACGAGCTCAACATTCCTCCTGAGCGCGCCCGCGGCGGCATCCTGCCTGGGGGCAAGGGCGATGCGATCGCCGAGATCCGACGCAGCAGCAGCGGACCTGTGGCGATGGTGGGGGATGGCGTGAACGATGCGCCGGCACTCGCCGCCGCGGACGTGGGGATCTCGATGGGTGGTGGCACCGAGATCGCCATCGATGCATCGGCTGCAACGCTGAGCGGCGCAGACCCGCGCGGTGTGCCGCTCCTTGTGGACCTCGCGCGCGCCACCACACGCATCATCAAGCAGAACCTTGGCTGGGCCTTCGGCTACAACATCCTTCTCGTGCCACTCGCTGCTGGCCTAGCACTGCCGGCCTTCGGCATTGGCCTCGACCCAGCGCTCGCCGCCGCCGCAATGGGTGGATCGAGCGTGACGGTGGTGCTGAATGCGTTGAGGCTGAGGCGGTTGCCCTTGTTGCGAGATTCCGTGGCTTCTGCCCAACCAGTAGTTATCTGAATCTGATTCTGGTAACCTCACGCCAGCTCGATTTGGGCTGGGTACCTAGGAGGCCATTGACATGACTGTAATCTCAGCTTCGAAGCAGGACACCACCAAAGCGCTTTTGCTAGGCGTTGTCGGAATGGTCATCATGCCAATCTTTTTCAGTATTTCTGCGATGTACGTGGCGCGTCGTGGGATGCGAAATGGCGAGCGAGGCGCCGTCCTGGCGTTCCTCCTTGGAGTGATTGGAGTCTTTATCGGCGCCGTAATCTTGGTGCGAACGCTTCAATTCCAGTTGCAGTAAACGCTAAGGTCCAGACCGCCCCGTCACCCTAGAAACGGTCGCAGCTCCACCCGGCGATTACATGCGCGAGAGCCGTCCACCGCAAAGGCCTGCGCCTGCTCGGGTGATTCGGCGTTGATGATCCAGAAGCCACTGTAGTGCTCGGTGCCGGAGAAAAGTGAGCCAGCGGTGATGGCGCCGAGACCGTTGCGATTGTCGATCAGGGTGGCGCGGTTCGGTTCGGCGATACCCGCGGCGAGGATCAGGTGGTTGCCTGCGACGAGACGCTCATTGAAGGCGTCGATTGCCGCACCTTCGCCAGGGGTGGCAGTGTTGCTGCCGCCGTCGATAACGAAGATGACGAAGCGCATTCCTACCGAAGCTTGCCGAAGAGCGCCGAGGCGTTCTGGCCACCGAAGCCGAAGCCATTGATCAGAACGCGGTCGATAGCCTGATTCGTGCGCGCGGTGTGCGGCACGTAGTCAAGGTCGCACTCTGGGTCTGGCGTGTCGAGGTTGATCGTTGGTGGCACGGTGCCCGTCTCGATCGCCTTGATGGCGGCGAGTCCGGCAACGGCGCCCGCGCCACCCAAGAGGTGTCCGACCATGCTCTTTGGCGAGCTGATTGGAATCTTGTAGGCGTGATCACCAAGGGCGCGCTTGATCGCCTTCGTTTCGGTGAGGTCGTTGAGCGGGGTGCTGGTGCCGTGCGCCACGATGTAGCTGATGTCGTCGATCACGGCGCCGCCATCGAGGATCGCCTTGGTCATGGAGCCTGCAGCGCCGCGGCCCGTTGGCTCAGGGGCACTGATGTGGAAGGCGTCGGCGGTGGCGCCGGCACCTAGCAGCTCGGCGCGGATCGTTGCGCCGCGCGCCTTGGCATGGGCGAGTGACTCAATCACGAAGACCGCGCCACCCTCGCCAAAGACGAAGCCGTCGCGGTTCTTGTCGAACGGTCGGCTGGCGTGTGTTGGGTCGTCGTTGCGCTTGCTCAGGGCACCCATGTTGCTGAGGGCGGCAAAGGCCATCGGCAGGAGTGGTGCCTCGACACCGCCGGCAACGACCACGTCGGCCTCGCCGCTGCGAATCAGGCGGAGTGCATCTTGAAAGGCGAGCACGCCGGTGGCGCAGGCGGCGGCCTGGGTGATGGCGGCGCCGGTGAGGCCGTACTTCATGCTGACCATGCAGGCGCCCATGCTTGGGCTGAGGGCGGGAATAGCGAAGGCGCTCACGAAGCGACCGCCCTTCTCGCGATAGGCGTCGCTCCCCATGGTGACCTGCTCGATGCCACCACCGCCGGTGTTGATCACGGTGGCGACGCGGTCGCGGCGCTCCGGTTCCCAGCTGGCGATGTCGGCAAGTCCGGCATGTTCAATTGCCTCAGTAGCGGCGGCGATCGCGAACTGCACGAAGCGGCTCATGCGGCGCGCCATCTTCATGTCCATGGTGAGGAGGGGATCGAAGCCCTTCACCTCGGCGGCAATACGCACCTCATTCGGTGAGGCGTCGAAGTGGGTGATCGGGCCAGCGCCTGAGCGCCCGGCGATGAGTCCGTCCCAGTACTCGCCGGCGCTATTGCCGATCGGGGTGATCGCGCCGTAGCCGGTGATGACCGCGCGCTGTGTGTCGGTTCGTGCGGGGGTGGTGCTCATGGCTCCTCCTACTTTCCGGTCCAGCGTCGCAACACGATGGCGCCATTATGCCCACCGAGCCCAACGTTGTTGCTCACCGCGGCGCGAATCTCGGCCGAGCGTGTTTCACGGTT
>Ga0315906_10002902_pt1 | contig 23236 bp, 20 predicted proteins | sample LakEriMetagenome_4_FD_203526 | JGI IMG/M metagenome (GOLD analysis project Ga0315906, IMG submission 203526) | Freshwater fungal communities from buoy surface, Lake Erie, Ohio, United States - Buoy 2 MA122 | ecosystem: Environmental > Aquatic > Freshwater > Lake > Lake biofilm | place: USA...
CCATTGGCAGCGCTGGGCTTTAATATTCCGCTGCAATGCATTCCGGTCTTTTTGGCCGGAATGTTTTTTTCCTGCAAAAACGATATTAGGGAAATTACGGCGCTAACGGAAGATCGCGAAATAGCAGTTCAAACTACCTATAATGCGGTATACGATTACACGGAAAATGGTAAAATTAAAAACCGTCTGGAAGTTAGCCGGATGGACCGTTTCGAAGGGGAAAACAGGCGGATAGAAGTAAGCGACGGATTTGTGCTTATTTTTTTTGACAGTACCGGCACAGAAGAAGCCCGGCTGCGAGCTAACCGGGGCATTTTTCAAGAAGAATCCGGCATAATGAAGGCCATAGAAGACGTTGAGCTTCGAAATAACAAGAACGAGCAGTTGAACACGGAGGAATTAATCTGGTTGCAGGATAGCGGTAAAGTGTATACAGACGAATTCGTTAAAATAACGCAGTCAGATGGTGTTATCTTTGGTCGCGGACTAACAACCGACGAAACCTTTTCATCCTATTCTTTAAATGAAATTTCCGGAGACATTGTTGTTAAGGAAGATTCACTCACCACAAAAACACCCTAATCCACATACATGATTGAAAAAATGAACCGCGTTATGGAGCATGTCTGGCTTGGGCTGGCAGTTGCTTCAATGATTTGGGTAGGTATAGAAATTGGTCTTAATGGATGGGAAGTATCCAAACAATGGCTTCCTATTCCTATGATTGCCCTTTCTATGTTTGCTTTCCGCAGATTTTTCAGGAAACGCATGGAGGCCAGGACTCATAAAAACGTTAACCAAGAATAAGCGATATCTTCGCCTGCTTATTATGGACTTTCCTTCGGATCTAATAATAATTTTCATCAGCATTCTCGCTTCGGCTTTTTTTTCCGGGATGGAAATTGCTTTTGTAACGGCAAACCGTTTACAAATTGAGCTGGAAAACAAACAAGGAGAACTATCGGCAAAGCTTGTTTCCTTCCTCATTCGTCGGCCTAAGGATTTTATTGGTGCCATGCTGGTAGGGAACAATATAGCTTTGGTCGTTTACAGTATTTACTTTGGCAACCTCATTCTTTACCTTTCCGGCCTAGATGTTGCCCTAGACCCCACGCTATCGCTGATTGCCCAAACCCTTATAAGCACAATAATAATTTTGATTACCGGGGAGTTTTTGCCCAAGGCTATTTTCAGCAGTAATCCCAATCAATGGCTTAATTTACTTGCCATTCCTCTCATCGTAGTTTTCTTCCTCCTTTATGTTCCCGCGATACTCATCACGTCTCTTTCGGGTTTTTTATTGCGATACATTCTCCGGGCAAATATGAGCTCCGACAAGGTAGAATTTGGTCGGGTAGACCTTGATCATTTTATAAGGGAGGCTACCCGTAAAGTGAAGCATGAAGATGAGCTTGACCATGAAATTCAAATTTTTCAAAACGCGCTCGATTTCAGGAATCTCAAGGCAAGGGATTGCCTCATCCCGCGGAATGAAATTATTGCATTGGATTTAGCGGACCACATAGATGAGCTCAAAAACAAGTTTATCGAAACCGGTCTTAGTAAAATACTCATTTACCATGAGAATATTGACAATATTATTGGCTACGTTCATTCGTATGAGTTATTTCGAAAGCCGACTACCATAAAGAGCGTTTTGCGGCCTGTAAGTATTGTGCCCGAACCGATGCCGGCCAATGAGGTAATGGAACAATTTATCCGGCAAAAGCGCAACATGGCTGTGGTGGTGGATGAATTTGGAGGCACTTCAGGGATTCTTACAATGGAAGACGTTGTTGAACAGATTTTTGGAGATATCGAAGACGAACATGACACGGAAGAGCTCATTGAGATAGCAAATCCGGATGGTTCCTATGATTTCTCTGCCCGTCTTGAAATTGATTACATCAATGAAACCTATCGGCTTGGGCTTCCCGAGAGCGAAGATTACGATACCCTTGCCGGCCTGGTTCTTCATCTCTATGAGGATATACCACCTTCCGGCGCTCAAGTAAAAGTAAAAGACTTCATAATTGAAGTGGTTCAAACGAGTTTAACCCGTATAGAACTTGTGCATATCTCTAAACGCGATTGAATTAACTCTTTTTTATGTGGCAGAAGCATTGTATATTCGCACCCTTAAAATTTAAAGCGCTTTAAGATGGCAATGATTGACAAAATAAGGAAAAGGAGAAAACTCCTTCTCATAGCCATAGGTATTGGTATGTTAGGTTTTCTTATACCCTATGACGCAGTTATGTCGTTATTCGGAGGGGGGCAAAATGCCAATATCGCAACCATAGACGGAGAAGACATCAGGGTCGATGCATATCAAAAAATGCTTAGGGACCGCAGAGAAATGAAATACTTAAAAGATGATGGATTAACCACCGCCGTTTGGAATGACCTTATCGAAGGCATCTTATTGGGAGATGAGTATAGGGCTCTTGGCATGGCCATTGGAAAAGAGGAATACGATGAAATGCGCTTCGGAGAAAACATTTCTTCCTATGCCAAAAGTATATTTTATAGCGGTGGGGTGACCGAAGAAGGCCGCCAGAGTGTTCGTGAGCTCTTTTCCGCCTGGTTCAATGGCCCCCCCCAAGATCGCAAAATATGGGAAGGTTTTAAAAACGTTCTTACCAATAGAAGGCTGCGCGAAAAATATGATGCACTTACCAAGGCAGGCGTATATGTAAATAGTCTCGAGGCGCGCTTTGAAGATAAGGCCAAGAGTGAGAAATTAAACCTGAACTTCGTAGTTAAAAAGTTTACTGATATTCCCGACTCGGCCATTACCTATACCGATCGGGACATTAAGGCCTACTTCGAAAAGCATAAACACGAGAAGAAGTACGCTCAAAAAACCGGAAGGTCTATTAAGTACGTAACTTTTTCTATTGCCCCCAGTGCTGAGGACAGTGCTGCGGCCAAAGCGGAGCTTACCAACTTGAAAGGCTCTTTTGCCAGTGCTACCAGTGACAGTGTTTTTGTAATCGAGAACTCGGCAGTTCCGACCTACGCGGCACGCGAATATCGCGATGGAGGCTATCCCGGCATTGAAAATGCTGAAATTATTTCTGCCCCCGTCGGAACGGTTATTGGTCCTTTTTTAGAGGCTCCCGATTTAAAAATCGTTAAAATTACAGGTAGAAAGCAGGTGCCCGAGGTAAATGCCCGTCACATTCTGATTAAGGGCGCTGCTGATGGCAACATGGATGCTGCCAGAGCGAAAGCAGACAGCCTTAAAAAGGTGATTAAAAAGGATAAGAATTTTGCAGATTTAGCGAAGAAATATTCCGAAGATCCAGGTTCCGGATCGAAAGGAGGTGATTTAGGCTGGTTCGGTAAAGGTATGATGGTTGCCCCATTTGAGGATGCCTGTTTCAATGGAAAAGTTGGAGATATGCCTGTAGTAGAATCTCAATTTGGCATACATCTTATTGAGATTATGGAGAAGAAGAATGTCGACATTACCGTTCTTGCCGAGATTCAAAAAGCAATAGTTCCCTCTCAAAAGACCATGCGCAGTGGTTACCAAAATGCTAACGACTTTGCTTTTGAAAACAGTGAAGAAGAAGATTTCCTTCTAGTTGGAGATTCTCTTGGAATGAAGGAAGCCACCGGGATTGCTCCAAACGCTACCACGATTGCCGGTCTAACAGATCCATTTCAGGTAATAAATTGGGTTTACAAAGCTGAAGTAGGAGAAGTATCCAGTCCCCTTCCTTCCGGAAACCTCTATGTAGTTGCTTTGCTTACAGGCGCAACGGAAGAGGGTTTGCCAACGCTAGAAGCGGTTAAAACGCAAATGGAAGAAGAAGTGAAGAAAGAAAAGAAAGGAGAGATGTACGTAAAGATTATGTCTGAAGGTAAAAATCTAGAGGACATTGCGGCTGCCGCTAGTTCTAAGGTTCAAAATGCACCGAACATATCGTTGAGCTCTCTGGCACTTCAAGGAGCCGGAAACAACGAGCCCAAGGTTATTGGTACTGCTTTCTTCCTTAAAGAGAACGAAATGTCGCTGCCTATTGTGGGCGAAGCAGGAGTTTATGTTGTTGCTCCCGCCGGTCCTCCAAGTGAATTCACAGCCAAGGAAGATTATAGCGCTGATAAAACATCGGCAATTACCCGGGTGAAAGCCCGCGTAAACGGAGGATTAGGCATCTATAACGCCATGAAAGAGGGCGCTAAAATCAAAGACAACAGGAGTAATTTCTAATTAGTCCTAACGAAGATTAGTATTAGAAAAGGCCGGATTTTTCCGGCTTTTTTGCTGCCCAAGAGCTATTTTAAGGGATGAGCAACGAACTATCCCCGTAGCTTAAAAACCGGTATTGTGATGCCAAAGCATGGCTATATATTTTTCTCCAATCTTTTCCCACAAAAGCCGCCACCAACAAAATCAATGTGCTACCAGGCTGATGGAAATTTGTTACCAATCCGTCGCAAAATCCGAATTGATAGCCAGGACTAATCATAATGCCTGTGCTTCCTTTAATAAGTTGGTCTTCTGAGAGAAGCGCCTGTTCGCATAGTAGTTTTAACAGAGTATTTCTCTGTACACCGAAACGAGTGGTTCCCTCCTGAACAAAATCGGATTTCCATACCCCGCTTATATCACTAGCAATGGCGAGTTGATATAATGTTTCCAGCGTGCGCATGGCTGTTGTGCCGATGGGAATGATTCTTCCTCTGGTGTTGCTAAGAATGTTGAGCGCATCGAGCGTTACCGCATACTGTTCCTCATGCATTCGGTGTTTACGAATGTCTTCGGACTTAATCGGACGAAAGGTTCCTGCGCCTACGTGAAGCGTAATTCGCGCTATTTGAACTCCTTTAGCGCGCAAAATGGCTACTATCTCAGGGGTAAAATGAAGTCCTGCGGTAGGAGCAGCCACTGAACCCTGAAAAGCCGCATAAACAGTTTGATAGCGCTCCGAATCGCTCAGTTCCGCCTGTCTTTTAAGGTATGGCGGCAATGGAACCGCTCCCCGACGCAACAATATATCTGCAAAACTAGCATCGGGATCATTCCAAGAAAATCTTACTTTTCTCTCCCCGCCTGTTTCGTCTAAAATTTCAGCACGTAACTGAAGGCCGTCTTCTTCCGCTTCAAATACCCTTCCCATAGATGGCTTTAAACCTCCCGTAAGACAGACCCATATCACTTCCTTCCGGGCAGTCAGCGCCAATGAAGGATCTAATCGCTCCGCGGGCTCTAAACAAAACAATTCCACAGACTTTCCCGATCCGGAAGGGAAAAATAAGCGCGCATTGATTACCCTTGTTTCATTAATTACCAAAGTATCTCCTTCGGCAAGCAACTCGGTAATGTCGCTAAATTGTCTGTCTGCAATTTCTCCTTTTTGATAGTATAGTAATTTCGATGCATCCCGTTGCTCCAAGGGATAGCGTGCTATCCGATTATCCGGTAAATCATAGGTATAATTTGCTGCTGAATAAATATCCTCTTCCATATGCTATTCCTTAATCATAAAAACGCCCTGGTATACTTTACGATGTTTCTTAACTCAGAGAAATGATATTACAGTCCACCAAAGCTTAGTGAGGAGCATTTGACCAAAGATACGTCCACGAAGTCTGAACCAAATCTGTGCGGAGCCTTAAAACTGATCATAAATGCGTATCCCGTAAGAAAGATTCGGTTCACCAAGAAGGCTCTACTGGATTAAATACCTGTTGTTTCCGAGATTCTGGAAAGACAAATTCATAGAAGCGGCAACAATCGACAAGGCTTCCTCTGCCGACCCCTGCGAAAACATTCCAGTGAAGCGGCGATCGGAGCCACCTTCATAAAGAATGTCGACATTGAACTGACGCTCCATTTCCAAAACTACCTCGTTCAAAGGGGTATTTTCGAAATAAAAACTTCCTTGCCTCCAGTCTGCCTGTTGCGGGTCAAAACTTCCCAGTTCTCGACCCTCCGGGTTCACCCGAAAAGATTTTCCGGGAAATAAGACCGAGGATTGGCTTCCCGACTGAACCTCAACCTTTCCTGTATAACATTTTACCTCTAATACACTGCCAAAAGATTTGATATTGAAGGAGGTACCAAGCACGTTAATCCTCCCATTTTGTGTTTCGACAGAGAAGGTGCTTCCCTCTTTTACTTCGAAAAAAGCTTCGCCATCCAGCTTTAGGGAGCGCTCCTCTTGGAAGGATGCCGGTTGGTAATAAACAGCACTCGCTTTATTGAGTAACACCGTGCTCCCTTCCGGCAGCGCATGGATACCCACTTCTGAAATTTTTACTTCTTCCGCGGAAGAACCCGAACCATAGAAAAACACGAAAATTATAAGACATGCGGCCACGGCACCGGTTGCCCAAATGCGGTAGTTATTGGGCGTAAAAGGAGTGATTTTTACTTTTTTACCGGATGCAATTTTTTCCTGCACTTGTTCCCATGCCGCATGCTCAGACAGGCCTCCGGGCACTCGCCAGCTTTTCATCGCTTCTCTTACTACTTCTTCTTTCGATTCCGGTTTTTCCATCGTTCCAAATAAACCCTCTGGTAAGCTACACTACAATTTACAGACTGATAACCCTACCAACTATATTTTTATTGTGGTGAAATATAAAACATCCATTCCAACATATTCGCTCCGAAGAATAATCCGGTGCCTCCGATGATATTATCGGCGACAAGTTCTGATTGCTGCAACTGGGAAGAAAAATATACTTCCGCATAGGTTTTCGGAACACCGTAAATCCTTAAACGGTACTGACCATAAAATTGAAAATACCCTGCATACAACTGTATTCCCGGAGAAGTGAACGGCAGCCGATACTCCTCATTGAAGAGGGGAACGTCAGCATTAAATGGCACAGGATCCAAGGGATTACCCAAAAAATCCAGAATAGCGATATACTCAAGGCCTTGCTGTAGTGTCCATTGCGGGAAAAACAAAAGGTTCCAGGGATTTTCGCTTTGAATTACCATGGACGGGGGCAGGGGCGTTGTCCAATTGTTCGCAGGAGGAATAGTAGTAATCGCATGAAAGCTCAATTCTTGTCCTTTCGCCAGCAAATGGACCTCGGAGTCATTGTATGTAAATACCAGAGCAGAAGTATCTACATAATGTCCTGGGTTAGACTCAAGCAGTCCAAAAATACCATCCGGCGTTTCCACGGTTACCTGCAGATTTTCGGCCGGTAAAAGAGAGTAGGCACCGTCCATCCTAAATAGTTTAATCCCTTCTAATGGTTTACCACCAACCAGCAGTGTATTGATATAAATGCTTCGCTCCAACTGCTCTTCCCTATCCGGAATTTTTGTGCAGGAAAAGAGCCCAAGAACAAGCAGTACACCAGGAAAAAGAACGAGCGTTCTTGTAAAAATCAGAAGCGAGTAAGCGCGTATCATTCCCACATCCATTTTATTGAAAGACCGGGTACAATTCCAATATCTTCTACCTTACGCACTATTAGTTCATTAGTTATTGGATTAACCGAGTAGCGCCGATCCCGTTCATTCTTTTTGTTCATTGCATTTCGCACGAACACCCCTACTTGAAAAGACCGGGTGCTCTTTGGAGAAAAATCATGAAAAGCTGAAATGTCTATACGAGAATGCCTAGACAGCGATTCTGAAAATGCCTGCCCGAGAACAACAGAAGCTATGCTCTCGCCATTGATTAGGTCCGCGGTATACACTCCGAGTGCGGGAGTATGGCGCATACCGCTAGCTAATACCATGGTGACAGACAGGTCCCAACCTGCGCGTCGCCAACCAAAGAGCGCTTTAAACTGGTGGGGAATGTCGTACGGGGAGTAGGACCATTTTCCGAATGAAAATTGCGATATACGGAGTTGAGAGGATGAAAGCGAGTATGCGGCATGCGCCGTAAAACCTTTCTTGGTCCAAGAAAGAGATAAATCCAATCCAGTGAACCTACCGGAACCTTCAGCGAAACCGGAACTATTGCCGGAGCCAAGTGATCCCCGGTAAGTGAGGGCATCAGCTAACTCTCCCTCTGTTTCCCTAAAATACCACTCCGCCTCATACGAAAAGTTATTCCGCTTGCCTGAAAACATGAGGGAAACGACCGTCGAATTGAGGAGAGGTACTCCATCAGGATTAGATAGCTGCCAGACATCCGTGGTTCCCAAGTATAATTCCTGCCTTCTCAATCTGCGCAAAAACTGATGATGACGACCAAAAGAAAGTTTAAAACGCGCTTCAGGCAAAGCATTCCATTCAATATACACGCGGGGCTCACCCCTTAAATCTCCCGACAAATCGAAATAACTTAGTCTCAACCCTGCGGATGCAGAAAATGACCGCCCCAAGCGTATAATATCCTGCAGAAAAATTGCGTAATTATTTCCCTGTTGTTCAGATATGCTGTCGATTCTATTTGTTACTGACGTCAAGGATGAAGAGGTGGCAAGCGAAGACAACCAAATCCCAGCTGAAATGCGCTGGGAAGGCAGCGTAATCTCATGATTTACTTTAATATTCAAGTCACTCAGCTTTGAATCCTGAATAATGAACGTGCTGTCGCGGATAGAAAACCTGAGATCCTTCCGAAAATCCTGCTGTACAAGACCTGAGGAGTAATCGGCTACCGAAAAAGCCAAGTTGGTCTGGTTGGAGCTATTCCATCGATGATCCAGATGTGCACTAACACCTAACGTTCCCCATTGGGCGCTGTCATTCAACAGTAGTTCAATGCCGGCAATATCATCTGTTAATTCCGTATTGGAAGCTATTCTATCGCCAGTTTTGATTAAGGTTAAGCGAACAATATCCTTTTCTCCGGGCTCGAGCGTTAGCCTTGCAACCACATCGTAAAATGAGAATTCTGCGCGAGGCAGGCTTCGGTATATTGCCCGAGGCGCTAGCGCTGAATAAGCCGATGCTGATTCAAACATATCGAGATATATATTATTGAAGAGAAGCTCCGGCCACAGGTCGCTCATAGCCCTTCTGCCAGATAGAAGGAAACTGCCTTTGCCGCCCGGAAGCGGCGCGGAATAATATATATCTGAGGTATTTAAACCGAAGTTCAAGGATGTTTTTGGGGAGAATCGGCTTCCCTCCTTTCCACTGAACTCGAGGATAGCCGCGCTTACATCGGGGTCCGACGCCTGGAACGTACTACGCTTTACCCGCGCTCCGCGAATAATCTCTGGGTTCAACACTGAGACAAGTCCAAAAAAATGATCGGGTTGATGCAGGGGAATACCATCGAATAACACGACTGTTTGATCGGGCGAAGCTCCGCGAACGTTCGTTCCTAAACTGAGGGGCTGCGAAGCAGAAATCCCCGGACTTATTTGCAAGCTCCGCATCGGATCAAGCACGCCTGCGCCATTATGAATTCCAGGAAAAGAATTGGAGATAAAATACGCTCCAGACATCTCTTCGTATTTGATGGGAGAAGATTCCTTTGCTACCACCTCCGCTACAGGTAAGCGCTGCAAATCCGGTTTGAGGTAAACACGTACACCGGAACCGCTTCGGCTTTCGCTCACTCGAAAGATGCGACTTCGGTACCCGATATACTGATACTGTATTGCACAGGTATCGGAAGGAAGATCGAAAAGTACAAACCTACCATTCTGGTCGGCGGCAATTGTTTTTCCTGAGTAAATGATGGTTACCGAGGCAAAAGGAAGACTCTCTCCACTGCCAGCGTCCAGAATCTGTCCGGTATATTCGGATGAAGCCGGTCTTTTGTCCACGACAGGAAATACCGTATATACATCGCCAATTTTTTTCCAGGAAAACGGACTGCCTAGAAGCGCTGATCCAAGTATGGAATCAGGATTATTCCCAGTGCCGGGAAATGGAAGATACAATCCAGCCAATGCCTTGCTATCGTAGGCCAATTGTATATCGAGCGTACGATGAAGTATTCGGGCAAACCGGACAAAAGGAATGGAGTCTGTTGTGGTTCGCTGGCCCAGAAACAGGAGTGGCGAAAATATAAAGACGCCGAGGAATATGCTGCGGTACCTATACTTCAAAAGGGGTAATTACAGCTCCAAGTTAAGCCGGCGGCGGATAATTTGAAGTGCCTTGCTCATTCTTTTCTCAACGGCCTTTACGCTAATTCCTAATCGTTCGCTTATTTCCTTGTACTTCAGGTCTTCAAGACGATTCATTAAAAACACCTCCCGGCTTCCTTCAGGAAGTTCGGCAATTACGCTCATTACCTTATCTCCGTATTCTTTAAGGATGAGTTCTTTTTCGGGGCTAAAACGAGTAAAATTTTCCCCTCCCTCCGAAAGAAAACGATACTGCAATTGCCTGCGCTTAAGGAAATTAATGGCAAGATTTCCTGCAATGGTGTACAAGAAAGGCTTAACTGTTCGGGAATCGATCTTTTTGCGATTCTCCCATAGTTTTACAAAGGTGTCCTGGGCAAGATCTTCTGCGGTATCGACGTCTCCCAATTTGAAATACAGATAATTTCTTATTGAGCTATACATCTCCGTGAAAAGGCGCTGAAATTCGCGCTCGCTGAGCTCTCCTAGTTGCTTACCTGTATTGGAAAAACTAAAAATCAAAATGCATTGCTGGTATTTCGCGAAGATGGGCACATTAACCATAGATCCGCGTCGAAATTTATACCGAAATATTCATATCGGCGGTGAACAAACGAAGAATTTGATTGACTGCTGTTATAATTCTACCCAATTTCGCTTTTAGGAGATAAAAGCATATAAATGACCCTGAGCGCGCGAACAACTATTTCTAATTGAAGAACAGGGAACATATTGGAAGAGACTCCTTCCGCGCAGTATTTTGTTAATTTCGCACTATAAATAAGAGCATGAACAGGAGAATACTTGTTATCGGAGCGGGGGGGCAAATTGGCACGGAATTGATTCCTGCACTTCGCAAGGAATTCGGCGAAAGTAATGTAGTGGCATCAGACCTCGGAGTAACATGTCCCGACTCATTGGCGGGAGGTCCATATGAAAAGTTAGATGTTAAGGATCGTCCCGGACTGGAAGTATTAGTTTCCAACTACAAAATCGACACCATCTACCTGATGGCTGCGATGCTTTCGGCTACCGGAGAGCAAAAACCGCATCTAGCCTGGGATCTTAATATGAATGGCCTCTTTAATGTGCTTGAAATTGCGAGGGAGAAAAAGATTAAAGTCTTTTGGCCAAGTTCGATTGCTGTATTTGGCCCTACAACACCCCGGACAGAAACTCCGCAGTTTACTGTATGCGAGCCCACGACGATATATGGAATTTCGAAGTTAGCTGGGGAACATTGGTGTGCCTGGTACCATAAGAAATACGGACTGGATGTAAGGAGTATTCGCTACCCGGGGCTAATAGGCCACAAGAGTGCCCCCGGCGGCGGCACCACTGATTATGCGGTACACATTTTTTACGAGGCGATTCGTGCCAAGCATTATACCTGTTTTCTTGCCGAGCACACCCGGCTGCCCATGATGTATATGGATGATGCCATCCGTGCAACTCTTGAAATTACTGAGGCCCCAGCATCCAAAATACAATTGCGCAATGGATATAATCTTGCGGGCTTTAGCTTTACCCCAGGGGAATTGGCCTCCCTTATTAGGGAAGAAATCCCCGGGTTCACTATATCGTATACTCCCGATTTTCGGCAGGACGTAGCTTCAAGCTGGCCTGAGAGCATAGACGACAGGATTGCCAGGGAGCACTGGAACTGGAATCCGCGATGGGACTTGCGCGCCATGACCAGCGAAATGCTTCGGGAAATTTCAAAAAAAACACAGGAAAGCGCAACCCTCTAGCATTTTTATCGTATTGGAGAGCATAAGCAAGTAGAATTATGCACCCGATAACGAGAAAATCAGTTTTTATTATACTACTCCTTCTGGCTAATAATGCCTTTTTGTTTGCGAATTCAGATTATTCCAAGACGAATTACAGGGATGATCTGGGAAGAAGACAGGGGTACTGGATAATAAAAGGGCATATGCTCAATGATCCCTCCTATTCTCCGGAAGCCGTCGTTGAGGAAGGTAGTTATGTAGACGACCGTAAGGAAGGGCTTTGGAAAAAGTATTATACCAACGGTAAGCTCAATTCAGAAATAACCTATACCATGGATCGCCCTGACGGTCCTTATGCGGTGTACTACGATAACGGAAAGCTGGAGGAAAAGGGCACCTGGCTTCGAAATAAAAATACCGGGGAATTCAAACGGTATTACTCAAATGGCAATCTGCAGCAAGCATTCTTGTTTTCAGACAAAGGCTTACGAAATGGCATTCAGACGTATTACCATGAAAATGGCGCTAAAGCATTGGAAGTGAATATAGTAGAAGGAAAAGAAGAGGGAAAAATGCGGCGTTGGAATGAATCTGGAAAACTGGTAGAGGAAAAAGAAATGTATGGTGGCATTTTAATAGCCGGGAGTCTTAAGCGCTACGACAATGACGAAAAACCTGAAATTGCCGGAGGCTCAGGAAGCGCACCCATACAGTCAAAACCAACGCAAGACAAAACCAACGCCGCTGAAAAATTCCGACCTGATGGTTACAATGTATTGTACGATACGAATAATCATATAACCCAGGTGGGTGAGTTTAAAAACGGTCGGCTGTGGGATGGCAAGTGGCACCGATACGGCAGCGATGGTATATTGAAACGCGTTGAAATCTATAAGAACGGCACCTTCGTTGGAAATGGTGTGATTGAGGATACTAAATGAGTATTTTCTATAATCCAATATGCCGCCGGTTTTCTTTGCCGGCGGTTTTTTTATGCTTTTTCGTTTCCAATGCCGCTTTAGGTTTATTTTCGCATCATGACTGGCAAATTGTTTATTTATAACAGCATAACGCGTACAAAGGAAGAATTCAAGCCCCTTAACGCGCCTTATGTGGGGATGTACGTTTGCGGCCCGACGGTATACAATGATGTACATCTGGGAAATGTACGGACCTTCCTGACTTTCGACGTGATATATCGTTATCTGCTATTTTCGGGCTATAAGGTCCGATACGTCCGGAATATTACTGATGTTGGGCATCTAACGGGCGATACCGATGAGGGAGAGGATAAAATCGCCAAAAAAGCACGCCTGGAGAATTTAGAGCCCATGGAAATCGTTCAAAAATATACGAACGGATTTCATGATGTTATGCGTGTCTTTAACATTCTTCCTCCTTCTATCGAGCCTACCGCAACTGGCCATATCATCGAACAAATAGAGATGATACAGGAAATACTCACCAGAGGCTTTGCCTACGTTAGTGAGGGATCGGTATATTTTGATGTGCCAAAGTTCAACGAGCATTTCCCATACGGTAAACTTTCCGGTCGAAAAATAGACGAACTGCTTTCGAATACGCGTGATTTGGAAGGTCAGGATCAGAAACGGAGTTCGCTTGATTTCGCCTTGTGGAAAAAAGCAGACAAAGGGCATTTAATGCGATGGAACTCCCCCTGGGGAGAGGGTTTTCCCGGCTGGCACCTTGAATGTTCGGCCATGAGTACCAAATATCTGGGAACCACATTCGACATCCACGGCGGAGGAATGGATTTGAAATTCCCTCACCATGAGTGCGAGATTGCCCAAAACATAGGAGCAACAGGACAAGAGCCCGTTAAGTATTGGATTCATGGCAATATGCTCACAGTAAACGGGCGCAAAATGGCAAAGTCAGAAGGCAATGGATTTACCCCGGCAGAACTTATCTCCGGTAATCATGCCTTACTTGAGAAGGGCTATAGCCCTATGACTGTGCGTTTCTTTATGCTGCAGTGCCATTATGCCAGTACCCTCGATTTTTCAAACGAAGCCATGCAAGCCTCGGAGAAGGGACTCAAGCGCATGCTAAATGCCATTAGCAGTCTGGATAGTGTAAAACCATCGGGTTCATCCGAATACGATGTGCAAGATCTGATAAGGCGCTGCCGTGAAGCTATGGACGATGATTTTAACACGCCCATTCTAATTTCTGAACTATTTGAGGGGGTTAAAATCATTAATCAAGCCCGGGAAGGCAGCCTAAAACTTACCTCCGAAAATATCGCAGCCATGAAAGGGCTTTTCCAAGACTATCTCGTCCATGTTCTCGGTATTTCGGCGGAAGATAAACAGGAAGACAATGGACTCAGCGATGGACTAATGCAGTTACTGATTAGTCTGAGGGCTGATGTAAAAGGGCGGAAAGACTTCGAAACAGCGGATAAAATTCGCGAAGGGCTGAATAAATTAAACATCCAACTAAAAGACTCAAAAGAAGGTACTACCTGGGAGCATGCAAATCCAAATTAACTTCCTTACCGTTGCAGCCGTGGCGCTAATTATGGCCTCCTGCACCAACGATGAAAAAAAGCCGGGTGCGCGCACTGACTCCCAGCCACTTATCGACCCTTCTATCGCGGTGCCAGCATTTAATGCCGACTCCGCTTACCAATACATTGCTGAGCAGGTTGCTTTTGGCCCGCGTGTTCCGGGCACCGAAGCCCATACGCTGTGTGGAGACTATCTTGAAAAGAAGCTTCGGGATTTTGGTGCCGAGGTAGTTTCGCAGCGCGGCACAGTTACCGCCTATGATGGAAGCCAGCTGCCCATGCGAAATATTATTGGCCAATTCAATCCATCAAGTCCCAACCGTTTATTGCTCTTTGCGCATTGGGATACACGCCCTTTTGCTGACAAAGACAGTACAGACGTGAATATGCCTATTGATGGTGCCAATGATGGCGGCAGCGGGGTGGGTGTTTTGCTAGAAGTTGCCCGCCTGCTGGGTAAAACCACACCCAAATATGGCATAGATATTATCTTCTTTGATGTAGAAGATTATGGCGCTCCCGAAGGTGGCATTTCCGAAGGAAAATACACTGATTGGTGTCTGGGATCCCAGTATTGGGGTAAAAATCCCCACAAATCAGGGTATACAGCAAAGTATGGAATTCTCCTGGACATGGTAGGAGCAGCCGACGCTGTATTTCCCAAAGAAGGAACTTCGGTATACTTCGATGCGCGCCTGGTTCGTAAGGTATGGAATGTCGCAAAGGAATTGGGCTACGGCCATTTATTTATAGATGAAGTGAGCTCTGAAACTATTGACGACCATCTTTTTGTAAACCAGTTAGCCAATATTCCCTCCATCAATATTGTTCACTTCCATACCGGAGATTTGCCTCACTCGTACGGACACTTCCACCACACTCATAAGGATAGTATGGACATCATTGACCGCAAGACCCTTCAGGCTGTGGGCCATGTTGTAAGCACGCTGATTTATAATGAGAAGTGAGGAAACTTAAGTAGTTTCTGCGCCTGTAAACTGCCTGAGCATTCGGAGATCGTTTTCGAAAAACAAACGGAGATCTCCCATTTGATAGCGCAATAAGGCAATGCGTTCGATTCCCATACCAAAAGCGAAACCGCTATATTTCAAGGGGTCAATACCACTATCCTGTAATACCTGAGGATCTACCATTCCACAGCCCAGAATTTCAAGCCAGCCTGTACCTTTCGTAATCCTGTAGTCCACTTCTGTTTCCAGCCCCCAATACACATCGACTTCTGCACTGGGCTCTGTAAATGGGAAGTAGGAAGGCCGCATTCTGATTCGGGCCTTGCCGAAAAACTCCTTGGTAAAATAGAGCAGCGTTTGTTTCAAGTCGGCAAAGGAAACTCCCTCGTCGATATAAAGACCTTCAATTTGATGAAACGCGCAATGTGAGCGTGCAGAGACCGCCTCGTTGCGAAACACCCTTCCGGGCATAACAATGCGAATCGGGGGCGAGTTGGTTTCCATTGCTCTCACCTGCACAGATGATGTATGGGTACGCAGCAACATACCCTCTCTTCCCTGAATGAAGAAGGTATCCTGCATATCGCGGGCGGGATGTTCCGGTGGAAAATTAAGCCCCGAAAATACATGCCAGTCATCCTCTATTTCCGGACCTTCCTCAACCGTAAAACCTATTCGAAGAAAAATGTCCAGTATTTCTTTCCTCACTATGGAAAGCGGGTGCCTAGAACCGGGTGTAAGCCCTGCTCCCGGTCGGGTATAATCCATTTCGGATGAACCCTGAACCGCTTCGGAAAATCTGTCTTTATATTTTTCCAAGACTGACTCCACAGAGGACTTCAGTCTATTCAGATCGCTCCCAACTTCCTTTTTTCGGTCTACAGGAACCTCCTTTAAAACAGCATACAAATCCTTTAAAATACCCTTTCGACCCAAAAACCTAATCCTAAACTCTTCCAATTCGGCAGAGGAGGTAGGTTCGAAACGGGCTACTTCACCCAGGTATTGACTAAGGCGTTCTTCCATCTGAGGTTTAATCCCTAGTTGATTCGCGTAAGGGTCATTTTAATATCCTTAAGGGGCCTGCTTCGCGGATCGGTTTGTACCGCCGCGATTTTATCAAGGACATCCAGTCCTTCGATCACTTCGCCGAAAACAGTATAATCGCCATCCAAATGGGGAGTTCCTCCTGTTTCCGCATACACCTTCTTTTGCTCTGCATTGTATGAAAACGAAGGATTAGCAAACTTTTTCTGTCTTTCCAACTGCATTAGCATAGTTGAGTCCGTTTTCTGGCCCTGAGAAATATAGAACTGGCTTCCGGAAGAACGCTTCTCAGGATTTACTTGATCTCCCTGGCGAGCTGCTGCCAAGGCCCCTTTTTTGTGGTAAAGGGCCGTATTGAATTCAGCAGGAATAGTATATCCAGGACCACCCATTCCGAGCGCCGCTCCTGGAGCAGCTGTTTTGGAGTCGGGGTCTCCCCCCTGAACCATAAAACCGGCTATGACCCTATGAAAGAGGGTTTCATCGTAATATTTCTCATCTACCAGTTTGAGAAAATTATCGCGATGTTGCGGGGTTTCATCATACAGTAGAACGATCATATCGCCCATTTCAGTGGAAAGCTTAACTTTTGCTCCCATTTCCTTTGCAGTTTCCATTTGGTCGGTATTAGAGGGGTTGGTATTTATGGCGATGGTTTGTTCCGTTTTGAGCGAGGCGGCAGTATTTTCGGAGACAGTTTCCGCGCCCACAAGCTGGTTCTTTTGACCGCCATTACAAGACATCAAAAGTAATAATGCGCTTCCCAGAAGGATATGGTGTATTTCGTTCATCGGAAATTTTTTATACCTTGCGTTGTTAAACGACAATTTAGCGCGGCGAAATTAGTTAAAATAACCTGACGATGAAAGCCCTGATTTATTCCATTGTATTACTGGGAATCTCTTCTCTGATAAGCTCTTGTAATAAGGAAAAAGAGACCATTGCCACCATTACCGTACAGAGTGAGAATGGCGATATTATTCCCGGGGCAGAAGTTCGGTTATTTGCCGTTGGCTCACCGGATGTTCCTCAGATTAGCGAAATCCGATTTGACACCACTGCTTACACCAATGGTGCAGGTAAGGTAAGCTTTAATTTTAGCGAGTACTACAAAGCCGGACAGGCAGGTTTTGCCGTTTTGGACATAGAGGCAAGCAAAGGTTCGCTGGAAGGCACAGGTATTATTAAAATAGAGGAGGAAACAACTACCGAAGAAATTGTTATAGTAGAGTAATTTTCGCTTCAGTCTTCTTTACCAAAGTAGTTCATTACTGCTTTTTTCATTAGCATCTCCTGTTGTTCAGGGTTGAGTGCGGGAAGTTGCCCGGTTATTTCAAAATGAGGCCATCCCTCTTCGTCGCGGTGTGTAAATCGATAAAACCCATAGGGCTCTAGCACAGTGCAAATGGCAATGTGCATAAGGTCTAGCTTTTCGTCTTTCTTGAAGGTTCTGAACCCCTGCCCTAATTCCTGCACGCCAATTAGAAAAATCACGGCTTGTAAATCCAGTTCATCACCAAAATCCTCTGAAACCTTTTTCAAGGTTTGTTTCCATTGTTGTTCGAATACGTAATCCACGTTAACGTTCTATTGTTGATATAAATATCGCCATTTCCTTATTCTTCCGCGGCGCTGACGGTATTTTGCATTTCTAACTCTCATTGCCTCCAACCTAAGCTCTTGCATGAGGACCTCTTACTTATTTCTTGTTTTCACCGCCTGGTGTATTCATTTAGACGCCCAAACAATTGGAAAAGTCTACCTCAATACTTCATTGGAAGTTGTTTCGGAAGAATCTCTGGCCCAATACTACCGGGTTTTGGAAACCACTTCCGATAGCACCTTCAAAATAACCGTTTATTACCTTAATGGTCAGATAAAAATGACGGGCGTATACAGCGATGCAAATCTACTGAAGGAAGAAGGAGAATTCTCCTACTATTATAGCAATGGTCAGATTGAAAGCAGGGGAATGTATAGCGAGGGAATAAAATTTGGCATTTGGAAACGGTATGAACCCGACGGAACGGAGAGACCGGATAAACATTACACCGGAGCCAGTGCCGAAAGTATTACTCCGCTGGAGATTGATACAGAAGCTGCCTCATTTCCGGGAGGCGAAGATTCGCTGCAGGATTACATACGAACAAACCTCGTGTATCCAGCAGATTGCCTGCGGCAGGGAATTCAAGGATCCGTGTTGGTGTCCTTTATGGCAGATGCTCTTGGCAATATCAGCGAGGTTGGAATTTACGAAGGAGTAAATTACGAACTCGACAAGGAGGCAGAGCGATTGGTAAAAAGCATGCCGCGCTGGATTCCTGCGAGTAAAAACGGAAAAAAGGTGGATAGTAAATTTATTTTACCCATCACTTTCGTTATTGCGGGCGAGCAGAAACAATAGCCCGCCAGGGCCGGTTTAATTTTTTTGCCGTTCCGGCGAAATGTTTTACTTTCGCAGCCCATTTCGGGATGTAGCTTAGCCCGGTAAAGCGCACGTCTGGGGGGCGTGAGAGCGGAGGTTCGAATCCTCTCATCCCGACATATAGTTCTTTCGTAATATATCCCCTTTGAAAACACGGGATGTAGCGCAGCCCGGTAGCGCGCCACGTTCGGGACGTGGAGGTCGCAGGTTCGAGTCCTGCCATCCCGACTACTCAAGCCTCCTTAGCTCAGCTGGTAGAGCATTTCATTCGTAATGAAAGGGTCGCAGGTTCAAATCCTGTAGGAGGCTCTTTTTTTATTCCTGCAGTAAAGAACTCTTTTTTACCCCTTCCGTTTTTAATTTCACGCTACCGCAATTCTTCAAAAAACGAAGAGGCTGTTTCCCCCATTCTAGGAAACAGCCTCTTCTCACATAACCACATCCTGTAAGCAGGATCCTTCATCAAAGGTCGAGACCTCTTAAACCTACATCCACTCCTTTAGGAATCGCATATAGTCTGACCTCAGCTCCTTCCAAATAGTTACAAACGTGTTCATTCTATCTTCAAGCCCTGTATGATTTCGGAAATAAACATGATCAACTGCAACAGGCTTGTCTTTTGCATACTGAATAAGCTCATTCTCGCTCGACTTAATGTCGTGCCGCAATTGAACCAGGATGTCGCGCTCGCGGATAAACTGATTTTGAAAACGCTCTATTTGAGCTTTTACCTCAACGGAAGAGTTTCTAGAAGACACCTCTGCCAAGCGGTTTTCGAAAATCACTAATTCATCGTTATAAAACTTTATCGCGTTAAGCCACATATCGTTTTCAAAATGCAAATCTGCCATTCGGCGACGCTCACTAACCGGTATTTGTTCCATTTTTCTTTTATTTTGATTGATTTAGTGCTGCTAATTTCGTGTCAGGCCATGAACCAAGAGATGAGCGCTCTCATTCGATCTGCTGACATTTATCAGGCCGCATCATGTCCATTCTCTGAAGAGGTATGGAAAATCGCGTTTAACCCTCCTATGTATTACTTTTGAGCACTCGTATTCAGACATGAAAATATCGTATAACTGGCTTAGAGATTTTCTTAGCTCCGATCCCGGTCCTCAGAAAGCAGCCGAAATATTAACTGCTTCCGGACTGGAAGTAGAGGGTATCGAATTCCTCCCCGGAAAAAAATCTCGCCTAAACGGCGTTGTAATTGGTGAAGTTCTGGAAGTGTGGAAACATCCGGGTGCCGACAGACTTCGCCTTACCCGAGTTAACGCCGGAGGTACTGAGCCTCTTCAAATTGTATGCGGAGCTCCAAATGTAGCGGCAGGCCAGAAAGTGGCCGTTGCCACCGAAGGATGTATCCTGTATCCACTTTCGGGCGAACCAATAAAAATCTCCAAAGGCAAAATCCGAGGAGAAGTTTCTATGGGTATGCTATGCGCCGAAGACGAACTCGGACTTGGAGAAAGCCATGAAGGAATTATGGTATTGGATACCGAACTTGCTCCCGGAAGCCCGTTTTCTGCGCTCATATCCGGAGAAGATGACTGGGTTTTGGAAATTGGCCTAACACCAAACAGAGCCGATGCCTTCAGCCATTTCGGAGTAGCCCGCGACCTCGTAGCTGCCCTTAGAAATACCGGGGGAAACGGCCTTACTAATCTTACACTGGTTGCCCCTGGCTACAAAAAGCCTTCGACAAAAACAGCCATCACGGCGCCATCAGTAGAAATTCGCAATCCAGAGGCCTGCCCTCGATACTGCGGAATTCTGCTGAACAACATTCAGGTGGGTCCTTCTCCGGATTGGATGCAGGAAAGGCTGAAAAACATCGGCATAAGACCTATCAATAATGCCGTTGATATTACCAATTACATTCAGCATGAATTAGGGCAACCCCTTCATGCTTTCGATGCCGATAAAATCCAGGGGGATAAAATTATTGTGCGATTTCTAAACGAAGGCTCACCCTTTGTAACGCTGGATGGAATACAGCGAAATCTTAGCGCTGAGGATCTTATGATCTGCGACGAAACTAAAGGTCTTTGCATCGCCGGGGTTTTCGGAGGAATGGAGTCGGGAGTAACTGAACATACTCGAAGGATCTTTTTAGAAAGTGCAATGTTCAATCCGGTATTTGTGCGAAAAACAGTTAGAAGGCATGGGCTTCATACCGATGCCGGCTTTCGGTTTGAGCGCGGAACAGACCCTGCCATGCCACTTACAGCTCTGCACAGAGCAATAGCGTTATTTGAAGAATACTGCAAGGCTGAAGTTGCATCGGATATATATGACAGCGCGCCAGAAATTCCCGTAGACTGGGAAGTAGAATTCAACACCGAACGATGCACCTCCTTGCTCGGCCTAAACATCCCGGAACTAGTGATGGAATCCATTCTCAGGGATCTTGATATTGTGGTTTTGGCAAAAAACTCTTCCCAGTGGACTTTGAAAGTTCCTGCCTACAGAGTAGATGTTAAACGGGAAGCGGATGTCGCTGAAGAAATTCTGCGTATTTATGGATATGACCATATTCCGGCTCCTTCATCCCTTAGCTACAGCCTGTCCCATCAGTCCAGGCCCGACAGAGAAAAACTTAGACATGCCATTGCTGATCAGCTTTGTGCGCGAGGGTTTAATGAAATTATTACAAATTCCTTAACCCGCTCGGCATACGACGAATTATTGTTGGCACTTCCTGAAGCGGAAGAAGCTGTTTTCATTGCCAATCCGCTAAGTTCGGATTTGGGCATGATGCGTACTTCATTGATTGGAGGGGCTCTCGAAACGGTTATTCGCAACCTAAACTTTAGGCAGAATGACCAGCGACTTTTCGAATTTGGTAAAGCATATTCTTCTCTTAAGAGTAATGGTTCTTTCGTCGAAAAGGAGTTGCTCAGTTTCGTGCTTACCGGAAATTGTGCTCCTGAAAACTGGAATTCACCTTCACAGGGGCTGAGCATAAGCGATTTGACGTTCGAAATCCAGGGCGTGATGAATAAATTGCGCATCACGGAAAGGATAGAGTTTATAGAAAGTAATTCTCGTTTATTCCAGCAAGAGCTCTTACTTAAAGCCGGGCCTGTATTGATAGGAAAGGGGGGAAGCGTATCGCCCTCTCTGCTCGGAGCGTTTGATATACGGCAGCCTGTATTCTATGCCGAACTGGAAGTTGCTGCCTTACTCTCTCTGCTGCCTTCTTCTGCACTCAAGTACACTGAAGCTTCGCGGTTTCCTGCAGTGCGAAGAGACCTGAGTCTGTTACTCGATACTGCGGTAAAATATGCAGATTTAGAGAAGTCTGCCTATACGACTGAACCTAAACTCCTTAAAGAAGTAGGTCTTTTCGATGTTTATGAAGGAGATAAGCTGCCTAAAGGGAAAAAGTCTTACGCTCTTCGTTTTGTGCTTCAAGACGGTGAAAAAACGCTGAGCGATGAACGTATAGATAAGAGCTTGTCGCGGATTTTGGAAACGTTCGTGCGGGAGTTCAAGGCAGAATTGCGCTCATAATCGTCGTGCGAATGCTCGTTTAGGAATCAATAGTGCTTCCGAATGGTTTGCATTAATCGGGGTCAACCGCGGATTTTCGCCAAATGGGGCGAGCAAGTATATTCAGATATGCCTTGTTCAGACAAGGCGAGAACCGCCTTCGTATACGAAGTAATTAGAGCTTTTTTCTTCCTCGATAGTTGTGGAAGGGCCGTGTCCTGGCCATACGCGGTACGTTCCGGGAAGAGAATACAACCTGGCTCTAATCGATTTGTCGAGGGCAGCAGCATCGCCCCCGGGCAAATCAGTTCGTCCAACACTTCCCTGAAAAAGAACATCGCCACCAATTACGAGTTCCAATGAGTGATTTATCAAAACAACATGCCCAGGACTATGTCCAGGGGTATGCCTGACTTCCAGCTCCTCCCCTGCTAAATTCAAGCGTTGATTGTCTGAAAAAAAGAACTCTGGCTCCGGAGACTCATCGAGCCTCAGGCCGTAGATTGATGCGGAAAGCACTCCCCTATGCAACATATCAAGATCGGAAGGATGCAAATGCACGCCGATATTGAACGTTTCGGAACAGAAAGCATTTCCAAAAATATGATCGAGATGGGCATGGGTGTTCAGCAGCCATGCGGGTTTGAGATTTTTTTCCGAAAGGTATCTGAGGAAATGTTCTCTTTCGTTTGTATCATACATGCCGGGGTCGACTATGGCTGTTAGTCCATCCCGACATTCGAGGAGATAGGTATTCTCCTGAAACGGATTATATGTAAGAACATGAATTTTCATAGTGTGATCAGCACGGGTTCAACCGAAATAAGGGCCCATGAAATTAGTTATATTTACCCATCCTAGGGAATGTTGACAGAAAGAGCGACATATTTTCTGAAATTAGCTTTGGTGGCTATATTCCTCGCCAATGCCACCTTTTCTTCCGCTCAGTTCTATTCCGGCACGCAGATGGAGTTTGGAAAAAACCGTGTGCAGTATCGGGATTTCAACTGGC
>Ga0315906_10002904_pt1 | contig 23227 bp, 16 predicted proteins | sample LakEriMetagenome_4_FD_203526 | JGI IMG/M metagenome (GOLD analysis project Ga0315906, IMG submission 203526) | Freshwater fungal communities from buoy surface, Lake Erie, Ohio, United States - Buoy 2 MA122 | ecosystem: Environmental > Aquatic > Freshwater > Lake > Lake biofilm | place: USA...
ATCACCGTGGGCAACACGTCTTTCAAAAATGGTTCCTTCGAGCGAAGTTGCGTCCATGTGCGCATAGAAATTATCTCCGGAAACATTGGCAAAATTAACGATATCAGCTTCGCTAACTGTGTGTTTGTGTGTGAAAACGGTTTCTCCGACTTCTAGTTCTTCAAAATGTTTGCGGAACACATGTGGATTCGCTTCCGGCATTTCAGCACCAACTTGGAATTGTTGTGTAATTTTCGTTATGGTCGTTGGATGTCCTTGAATGGCCGTGCGTTGCAAATAATGCAATACACCACGTTTTCCACCCATTTCTTCTCCACCACCGGCTCTTCCGGGACCACCGTGTGTCAACAATGGCATTGGAGAACCATGTCCTGTGCTTTCCTTCGCACAATCTTTATTTAAAACTAAAATTCGTCCATGCATACTTGCCGCACCAACGACGTATTCAGTTGCTTCTTTGTCATTTGGTGTAACGATCGAAGACACCAACGAACCTTTACCCATTTTCGCCAACTCAATAGCATCATCCAAGGTTTTGTATGGCATGATGGTCGAAACAGGCCCAAACGCTTCAATTTCGTGAACATCGGTTTTCGCAAAAGGATTATCGTTCAAGAATAAAATTGGTGAAAAGAAAGCTCCTGTACTTTTATCTGCACCTGTCACTTCGAAGTTATCCATGTCTCCAAACAAAATTTCTTGTGATTGAGCCAATTTTTCAACATTTGCACGTACACGTTCCACTTGCAGACGGGTTGCCAGTGCCCCCATTCGAACACCTTCAACACTTGGATCTCCGATTTTTGTGGAAGCCAATCGTGCCGAAATACCTTTTTGAACTTCTTCAATCAAATTTTCAGGAACGATGATACGTCGAACAGCTGTACATTTTTGCCCAGCTTTTATGGTAATTTCCTTTACCGTTTCTTTGATGAATAAGTCAAACTCTTCTGTTCCCGGAGTTGCATGCTGACCAAGAATGGTTGCGTTCAATGAATCCGCTTCTAAGTTAAACGAAACACTTTCCGCTGCGATTTGTGGAAGTGCTTTCAACATTTTTCCTGTGGCTGCGCTTCCTGTAAAAGTAACCACATCGCGACTGTCAACAGAATCAATCAAACCGCGGCCCAAACCGCATACGAGTTGCAAAGAACCTTCCGGCAGAATTTTGGAATCGATGATGTCACGCACCATGACTTCGGTTAAAAAGCTCGTAAATTCAGATGGTTTCACAACCGCGGGAACGCCCGCCATGAGGTTAACGGCAATCTTTTCCAGCATTCCCCAAATTGGGAAGTTAAACGCATTGATATGCACGGCTACTCCTTCTTTCGGAACCATGATGTGATGTCCGATGAAAGTTCCGTTTTTCGAAAGAGGTGCCGCTACGCCATCAACGTAATAAGGTAAATCCGGAAATTGACGACGCAACGACGCATTAGCAAATAAATTCCCAATTCCACCTTCGATGTCAATCCAAGAATCTACTTTCGTTGCTCCCGTCCAAGCGCTAACTTCATAGTATTTTGCTTTGCGCTCCATCAGAAACAAGGCGAGTGCTTTCAACATTCTTCCTCGCTCTTGAAAAGTCATTTTACGCAAAGCGCGACCATGTTTTCGACCATACTCCAATACTTCTGAAAAATCAATTCCTATAGAAGATACAGTCCCAATTTGATTACCATTAATTGCATTGTAAAGATTCGTTTCTGCATCTTGACCATCTACCCATTGACCTAAAACATAGTTTTGATAACGTTGCATAATTCCTTTGATTTACCTTGTAAAGATAATGGATATTACGATTTTGAGAGGTTAAAATTATATTCTCTACCATCGAAAAATTCAAAATTGACCTTTTGATTCGAAGGGAAATGGAAGCCAATAGTGGTCTCTCCAAAATTTAGGTTAGATTAAGCGAGGTGGCTATAGGTTTTTTGATACCGTTTAAAAAAGTGTGTAAAGCCCAATAGTTGCGATTTAATCATCTCATAATTTCAAATCATCAAATCCTTATAATTCAATAAACTTGATTTATTTCGTATTCAAGGTTCGTTTTTGGTCAAGAAAAAGAAATGGATCGAGTGTAATTCTCAGCGTTTAATTTTCGAGTTTAGAATACTGCTAATTTTGTTTGAATAGATGTAATTTATGGGGGGTATTCCCAAACATATCTTAATGGATCAACTTAATCAAATCTTTCAGTCGGTTGGAATAACCAGCTTCATTGTCGTACCAACCTACAACCTTTACCAAATTTCCCACAACGGAAGTTAAATTAGAATCAAACAAACAGCTTAAAGGTGAATCGATAATATCAATTGAAACAATTGGGTCTTCTGTGTATCCGAGTATTCCTTTCAAATTAGTTTCGGATGCTATTTTGAACGCACGATTAATTTCTTCAGTTGTTTTAGGAGTAGGAGAGTATAGTGTTAATTCCGTTAATGACCCATTTATTACAGGCACACGAATACTTCCTCCCGTAACCTTTCCTTGAAGCTCAGGAAATACTTTTGAAATCGCTCTTGTTGCGCCTGTTGTTGTTGGAACAATAGAATTAGCTGCTGCCCTAGCTCTTCGCAAGTCACGATGCGGTGAGTCGTGCAGTCGTTGATCAGAAGTATAGCTATGAATGGTAGAGAAATGACATGATTCAATCGGAATTAGATCGTATAATACTTTTAACATTGGAGCCAGATTATTGGTTGTGCAAGAGGCATTTGAAATAATCTTATGCTTATGAATTATATCCAAATCAGAGACTCCTAGGGTCACAATTGGCACAATTTCATCTGCTGCAGGAGCCGAAATAATAACTTTTTGGGCACCTGCTTTCAAGTGCTCTTCAGCCAATTCTTTTGTTAGAAAGAATCCACTCGATTCGATAACTAAATCAACATTGTGTTTCTTCCATGGAATAAATTTAGGTTCTTTTTCATGGGAAAAATAGATCTCTTTTCCATTTTCAAAAACAACATGATCGCCATTAATTGTGAAGCCAAGGGAAAAAGTTCTATGAACACTATCGTATTTTAGCAAATGCATTAGCGTTTGGGTATCCGCCGGGTCATTTACAAGAGCAATATTCACTCCATCATCTTCAAGCATCAATCGCGTGAAATAACGTCCAATTCTTCCGAAACCATTAACTCCAACAACGTTCATTAATATTATATATCGTCAAATTATCAAAAGGGACTTACATTAATTATAACACCTAAAATTTCTTTTGGTATTATCGTTTTTAATCTAAGCTTAATTAAAGGTATACGTATTTCCGTTCACAGTAACAGTATACTGCGAGTCGCAAGTGTCATCTCCATAATTAATGGTGCGAACAGGTTTATTAACGGGAGTCAATTCAAGAACTCCTTGTGTTGGGTATCCGCACCCAACCCTAATTCGTATTGAAGTTGTTGTATTTGCAGTGTAGCCTCCACCAGTTGAATAAACCGCTGCGGTATTTCCAGAAATATCATAAACATCATCCATTCGGTTCAATGGAGTTGAATAACCCGAATTCCACGTTCGAACCCGAGTTGAAGTATAATTAACAACAGTTCCTGAAGTTAAAGTCACTTGTCCATTTATCTGGATATTAAAATAGGGTAGTCCGTTATTATTCAATCCCATATTCGTGACAGTTTTTGTCCCTTCAATTTTGATGTTATTCACATAGTAATTTTCAGTTGTGTGTGTGATAACTGTTCCTGAATCTAAATATGCACCGGTGTAGGTTGTAATTATTTTCCCTCTTCTCGTTTTCCCATCATTGCAATCGCAATTGGTTGTTCCGTAGTCTACGGTTAAAACTTTTTGGGTAGATGTAGTGTCATGGGTAATAATTACATTACATGGGGTTTTTTCAATCGCTTGAGGATTTAATACATCACTTATAATTATTTTACCGCTCTTGTAATACACCAATGCACCATTAACAGCTTGATCCGAAATATTTGTCATTTCATCAAATGCGGATTCAATTTTAAAATTCACGGCTGCCGATTGATCATTATCCCAATCTTTTTCCTTTTTTTCACAAGAACTTAATTCAATTAAACTGATTATAAAAATTGAATAATTGATTACTTTTTTCATATCAAAAAAATTATGGTGTTTATTTTAAGTTTAACTTAATTTTCAATTCATTAGAAATAGCATTCTTGTGTAAAAACACATTTATTGTTTTATATCGAAAATAGTGCTCGGAGACATACAAAAAACCTTTGGGATAATTATTTGTTCCCCACGAGTTTTTAACAAGGAAATATTTTACCCCATTTTGGTCTTTATATAACCCTACAATATGCATTCCATGGTCGTCAGTCGTAGTTTTATTATCATACCCCAATTGTCGAATAACAGGCGTAATCATTAATTCTTTTCCCGGATTTGTAAATTGATTCCCTGCTCGATCAGCTCCCGCGTCACTAAATCCTTTACTATCACGTCCACTCACTTCAATTTGGTTAGCATCAACAGGAACAATTGCAATACCGTTTTTAAAGCTAAATCCCTTTTCTGATACATCAGCCCCCCATGCAACGGTATATCCATTTTTCAAAGCATTTTCCGTAATGGAAAATAAATCCTCAAGCGATACATTGTAACTTTCACCCCAAGCCCAATTGTCTGGAATTTCCAATTGGCATTTTTGATACATCGGGTGGTTTTTAAATGAAGTAATGGAAACGTAATTATTCATATCTAACCCAAGTGACTCAGAATAGCTTTTTGGAGTATACGTTCTGCCCTCCAATTGAAATTCTTCAATGTCTTTTCCTAGGTTTTTGTCTAATAGCGACCTAAAATCTGATTTCCATTTCAAGTCAAGACCCTTGGGATTTGAAATTTTGCCTAACACACCATTCATGAATTTTTCAAATTCTGAAAACATTACGTCATGACTATAACCTTTTTCACTACTGTAATTACCATTATATATTTCGTATGGAACTATCCCAAAATTTTTTACGACCAATGGAATATCATGAAAAGCCCCGCCTTGTCCAAAATTAATTTTCCCATCCATTCGAATATACTTTTCAGCTTTTAACTCATAGGCCTTTCGAACGATATACATTTCAGATAAATTAACGGATGGCTTCCCCATTCTTATCAATTCGGACTCCAAAAAACTCAAACAAGAGAAACTCCAACACGTGGATGTTCTTCCTTGACTAAGAACTGGTGTAGGATCATAATTATAAATTTTCGTGAATTGATATTTGCTACCCTCAACATTTGTTGTTTGAGAATATAAAATCCCCACACTGATTGAAGCCAGAAATAGAAGAGCGGATAAATTAAACTTCATGAATTATTTTTTTAAAATCCAACCTTGGTAACCCAAACTATTGGCTTTAGAAATTGCATCTTGAAGTGAGTCCAAATCATTTGTTGCACCAACGGTAATTCGGATCAAAGATCCTGCCGACGTTTTATTTACTTCCAACCCGTTGGATTTCAGTTTATTGTAAAAATTTGTTGCATTCGTTTGATTAGCGAAACAGCCCAACACATATTGGTATTTTTTAGTGTTGTTTGTATAGTCGATCTCGTTATTTGGTTCCGTAATGATAGGATTGGTATTTTCACTGACAGTTGTGGTAAGTTCGATTTTTTCATCCATTCGAACGTTCAGTTTGTGATTGGAATCCAATTGGAAGTCTGCAAAATAAGAATTAGGTTTTTGGCTTATTTTTTCCTCAAATGATTTAGGCTGAATTTCTTTAGAGAATGTCAACGATTTTTTCTTGTAACTACCAACTTCTTGTTTGTAGAACGGATTAAAATCTTTGTGAGAAATCAATCCCGATTCGAGGACATTCGTTCTTGTTGGAATCCAAATGGAATAAAATGCTAAGGGCAATATACACGCCGCAGCTGCATATTTCCAAAGATTCCTTTTTCCTACTGAGATTGGAATTACAGGAGTTTCTTTTTCAATTTCAACTTCAGTCTTTTCGGCTTGTTGTTTTGATACAAATTGCACAGAAGTTAAGCCGTATGCATTTAGTAAAAAGTTGAAATAACGATCTTGCTCGAAATTGATATTCCCTTCAGCATCCAAATGAAAAACTCCTATTTTAGGAAGTTCATAATGTTTCGATACTTTCAGCTGATTATTAATTTCATCTACGAATGTTGAAACGCGACTTTCAGAATCTTGAAAGGACAACTTATTTTTTGTTGCTAGTTCATTTACCAAAAGGCCGTCGTTGGCGATAAGATGTTTATTGAATAGCAAATGTTTCGAAGGAGGAATTACCAAATTGCGCTCTAAATCAACTTTCGCGGAAGTTTGTTTCGCAACAAAACCGCCAAATTTTGGGATAATCACACACGAGTGATTCAACAATAGTTCGCAAAGAATTTCCTCAATTGATAACATTGAATCAAAATTACAAAAGTTTCGGGAAATGAGCAAGTAACTTACAAACAGGCCAGGACCTTATCAACATCGGCTGGAACATCAATATTGGGTGTTTCAATAACCGTTTTAACGACTCTGATTTTATATTCGTGGTACAACCAACGCAATTGCTCAAGTGATTCAATTTTTTCTAGCACAGTTGGTTCCAACTTTGTTATCTGTGTTAAGACCTCACTTCGATAAGCATAAAGTCCAATGTGGCGAAGGAAAGGATAAAACTCAAATGAATTCCCTGAAAAATTTTGAAAATTTGGAATGGCGCTGCGACTGAAATAAATAGCGTTGTTTGAATTGTCAAGAACAACTTTGATGCGGTTTGGGTTGTGAAAATCCTCCTGGGAAATATTTTCAGTTGCCAATGTTGCAATTTGCACCGAGGAATCAGAAAAAACTTCGATGAGTGAATCCAGTTGACGAGCGTCTACAAGAGGTTCGTCCCCTTGGATGTTGATAACCAAATCGAAATCACTATTTCTACTCAGAACTTCTGCGCATCGATCCGTTCCTGAAGGATGATTTTCGGAAGTCAATTCTGCCTTACCACCGAATCGTTCAACTTCTTGGAGAATTCTCACGTCATCAGTAGCGACGATAAGTTCTGAAATCAATTTTGACTTTTTAGCACCTTCATAAACACGTTGAATCATTGTTTTTCCCTTCAGGTCAATCAATGGCTTTCCCGGAAATCGAGAAGAACCAAAACGAGCAGGAATGACACCTAAAACGCGCATTAAAATTTCATTTGAAGTTGCGCCATGAAGTTTCTAGGTGGTTGGATATCACCCGGTCTGCTTGAATATTCCGCATTGAAAACATTGTTTGCGATGAGTCCAACTCGGAAGTTATCGTTGATTTTATATCCGATTCTAACGTCGAATACCAAGTTTCCTTTGTTGAACTTCTGGCGATATTGCTTAAGACCAGGCAGAATATATGTATTACCCGCGATAGGCTCTTCGAAAACTCTGTCGACATTTCTCATAAAGCTGCTGTAGCGATTCGATATCCCAAAACTAAATTTCCGCCAATTAGCCTCAATATCCGCTTTTACAAGATGATTAAAACGGTATTTAAGCATGTTAGTTGTCGAGTCAGAGTTGTAAACGGTATAATTGGGATCATTATTCAAGGAAATCGGATTCATGTAAGTATATCCGATTAATGAAATCAATTCTAATTCTCCAATTTTACCCATACTATTAAAAGAAATATCAACTCCTGTAATACTAGCTTTTTCAGCATTTGTTGCTCTAAAACCAATTAGGTTGTTAATTGTGTACCCTTGATTAATTAGATTTAAATATTCAGATAATCCTTCTTGGGTTGCTGTATTTAGGTAGTTGCCAGTTTGTGGGTTAAATAAACCAAAAGCGAACTCGATCATATTTGAATAATTATTGATAAATCCAGCAACATCAAACATTCCTTTCCAATCTCCAATTCTAACTCCTTGTTTGAATCCAAGTTCAGCTGCCCAGCCAATTTCGGGGGTTAATGAAGGATTTGGGAATATGTTTAATGCACCAACAGATGTCTGCGTATATCGCTCAGCAACTGACGGATAGCGAATTCCTTGTCCAATGGAAGCTCTTAAGTGGGTGTATTTAGCAAGTTCATAGTGAAAACCAGTTCGTAAAATTGGGTAGAAAGGCAGTAAAACAGAATCTTTTTTGTTTATCATGAAATCAGAGTCTCCGCGTTGACCATCCATTTGAAAATGCTCCAATCGAACTCCAGCACTAATATCTAATTTTCCAATGTGGTGCTCATATTGCGCATAAGCAGCAACGTTATTTGAGGTATGATCGCCAAAAAGTTCAGAGGTAACTACGTTGTATATGTTTGAAATTCCTGAAGTAAGTGTAATGGCTGTCCCAAAGTTCTTTTGAAATTGATAATCAGTAAAATAAATAACGGCACCATTACTCTGACTTGGGTTGTTAATATTTCCATTGTACGCATAATACATCCGTGTTTTTAAACTATGCTTGTTGTTATTTTTGTCAATGTATTTGATGTAAGGATCGATAAACAAGCGTTGACCCAAATTGTAAGTTAGCGTTGATTCTGCTTTACTTGTATCCGCTCCACCGCTCGGGACATAGCCTAATGAATCGCTTTGCCAAATTAAAAAGTTACCTGTTTTTTGCATTTGAAAGTTATACCCAATTCCAGCTTTCAATCGATTGATTTTTTGCGGCAATAGGTAAATCGTTCCACTCACACGTCCACGATATTCGGTTTCTCCTTGTCTGTAACCATCGTTGTGAAATAACGTGGTTGAGATGGTGTACCCCGTTTTCTTAAACATTTGACCGCGATACGCTTCAATTTGTTGAAACATCGGTGTTTTTGACCACCATTTTAACGATGCTCTAGGTGGGTTATCATAAAATCCACCCATGACTTTCACTTTGGTTTCTGGCTTCAGTCCAGGTTCTTTTTCTGCTAATGCAATGACTCCATTCAAAGCACCGCTACCATACAATACCGATGAAGCTCCTTTCATTACCTCGATTTGAGATGCTTGTTCCATCGGGATAGCATTCCATTGTGTATCCCCAGCATATCCAGAAAGCAATGGCATTCCGTTCCAAAGTAAAAGAACACGGCTTCCGGCTCCATAGGCAAAACCTGATCCACCACGTATACTCACTTGACCATCCATTGTAAAAACACCAGGGGTTTGATCAACAGCTTGTTCCAAATCAGTAATTCCTTTGTTGTCAATTAATTGCGGCTTGATAATTTCCATCGAAACGGGAACTTCTTCAATTGCCTGCTTTCTGCGACCTGCGGAAACGACAACCATGTCCAAATCTTTTTCAGGTTCACCTAGTTTTATGGTAATTTCTCCTGCTTTATCCACCTTGACAGTATCGGAAACGTATTGCAGTAAACTGATAACAATCGTAACAGGGAAATTTTTGCAGTCTAACTCAAATTTTCCGTCATAATCTGACAATGCTTTGGTTCCATCGGAAGCTATTAATTTTGCTCCAATTAGTGGCGAATTACTTGTTCGATCGACAACAATACCCTTCACTTGAGCCTGAAAATAAATGGGGAAAAATAATAATAATGAGAGAATAAATTTTCCTTTCATGTGCATGGTTTAGAATTCAATATTAGCAGAATTTTTTGGATTACTTACAATCTTAACATATTAATTTATGCACTAAAAATTGCACAAAAACTGTAAAATGAAATTGCGAGGAGGTTGAATATCACCTGGTCTTGAAGCGTATTCAGCATTCAAAAGGTTGTTAACGATAAAGTTAAATCGGTATTGTTTTTTGATAGAGTAGGCTACTCTTAGATCAACTACAAATGCTCCTTTTTTGTTTTTCTCTCTATACTCTTTAAGTCCTGGTAAAATTTCTTTAGGTCCTGTATCAGTAAGGATAGCGCCTTCAAATATTTGGTCAATATTAAACATCAAACTGTTGTAACGAGTTGAAAACCCAAGTTCAAAATTCTTATATCCCAATTGAATATCTGATTTTGCCATGTGTCTGAAGCGATACTTTAAAATATTGGTGCTCGTATCTGAGAAAGTCTCTTTGTATTTCGGGTCCGTATTTAAACTAATTGGATTCATGTAAGTATAACCGAGTAAGGAAGTTACCTCAATTGGCCCTATGTGACCTTGACTATTGAAAGCAAATTCGATTCCAGAAATCCTTGCTCGTTCAGCGTTTGTGGCTCTAAATCCTACACATTGTCCGATTCCCACTCCTTGAGCCACCAAGTTATTCCAAATTGCAGAATCTTCAGGTGATGCGACACCAGCTCCTAACCAATTTAGTTGATTTCCAGTTAATGGATTATAAACTCCGAAAGTAAACTCAGTCATGTTGCTGTATTCATTAATAAATCCTGCAACATCCATATAACCTTTCCACTCTTTTCCAATTTTAACGATTTGTTTAAATCCTATTTCTCCTGACCAACCTTTTTCTGGATTAAGATTCGGGTTTTTGAAAATAACCAATCCACCGACAGAAGTTGAAACGTAACGCTCTGCAATTGAAGGGAAACGCACACCTTGACCAAGTGACATTCGAAGATGAGATGCTTTATTTAAGGCATAATGCGCACCCATTCGAAATACTGGATAAACAGGAATGAAAAGCGAGTCAAGGTATTCGTAACGAGAATCGATCGGCATTGTATCCAATTTATAGTATTCTAATCGCATCCCGGCGGTTAAATCGAGTTTATTGAATTTTGATTCCAACTGAGCATAGGCTGCATAATTTTGAGAAATGTGGTCTTGAAAAACCCAACTTTTTACATTACCTACATTTGCCATAGCACCAGCAGTCAAATTGACTCCTGCGTATAATTTCTTTTGAAATTGATAATCCGTGTAGAAAAGTTGGGCGAAAGAGGCATCCTTATAATTTTGATCATTTCCTGTTGTTACAAGGTAGTAACGGGTCCTCAAATAGTGTTTGTTGTTTTTATTATCGATGTACTTAAAATAGGGGTCAATGTTGAAACGAATGGCCTTTTGTCTATTCAGCGTTCCATCCATTGGTTGATAACAGTTTGAATCGTTTTTCCAAAGAATGAAATTGTTTACATCCTGATATTGAAAATTATAACTCAAGCCCGTTCTAAATTTGGTCAATTTCTCTGGACGATAATAAAACGATCCATTTATTCTGAAACGTTTTTCACTTTCACCCTGGCGATAACCAGAATCCAAATAAATGTTTGCGCCGATTGTTGCCCCTACTTTTTTAAATGCTTTTCCTCCATAAATATCGACAAGATGAAATGTCGGGTTTTTATTCCACCATTTCATTGAACTTCTCCTTGGATTGTCATATATTCCTGACTGAACTTTTATAGAAAGTTTCCCTTGAACAGTTGGTTCTTTTTCAGTCAATGAAATGATTCCATTCAAGGCACCGCTTCCGTACAAAACCGATGAAGCGCCTTTTAATATCTCAATTTGTGATGCTTGTTCCATTGGTATTGCATTCCATTTTGCATCACCAATATCTGGGGACAACATAGGGACACCGTTCCAAAGAAGCATCACGCGACTTCCCGCACCATAAGCGTATCCACCACCGCCACGTATACTTACCTGGCCATCCATCGCATATACGCCAGGACTTTGATCAACAGCTTGTTCGAGGTTGCTGATTCCTTTATTATTAATTAATTCAGGTTTTATTATTTCCATGGAGATAGGCACTTCTTCTATTTCTTGAGAACGACGTCCGGCAGTCACAACAACCGTTTTAATCTGTATGGATTCTGTAGCTAAGTGTTTTGTGAATGAACTATCTTTTGTGATTTTCAGCGAGTCATCGACATAGCCTATCATTGAAAAATTGATTTGGATAGGATATTTTGTTGGGGTGACAATAAATTCACCGTTTGCATTTGTCTGAACCTTCTGTCCAGAAGTCAAAACAACCTTTGCACCTGCAATTGGATCTTGTGTTTTTTCATCTAAAATGACTCCTTTGATTTGTGAAAAAAGCACTAATGGAAAGCACAAAAAAGCTGTAAAAAATAGTTTTAACATGAAAATGATCGAATAATATTCCTTAACTTAAGGAAACGAAACTATAAAAAAAATGGAAATAACAGACGAAATCTTCAAAATAGCATTTGCGAATCTACACGGAATCGGACCGTGTCGAGGAGCTCAATTAATTTCGAAAATTGGGTCAGTTGAGGAGTTCTTCTCGTTAAAACCCAAGGAACTATTTTTGAGAACTGGAATTTCAAAAACAATCCTGCAAAATTTAAATCGGGACGAAGCAATGCGCGAGGCGGAACGACAACTTTCTTTCAATCAAAAACATGGAATTAAATCCCTTTTTTTCTTGGATTCTAACTATCCCAGGCGATTGAAGCAATGTCCAGATCAACCTATGATATTGTTTTCAAAGGGAAATTTTAACGTGAATAATGAAAAGATAGTTTCTGTCGTTGGAACGCGAAATCAAACGGATTATGGGAAAATTATCCTTGAAGAATTGATTGGTTCATTCTCCGAAATGAATATTATGGTGGTTAGTGGTCTTGCCTATGGAGTGGACATTTCAGCTCACCGTTTATGTCTAGAAAATAATATCACAACTTTGGGAGTTTTAGGACACGGATTGGATCGAATTTATCCTGCTAAACACAAAAATACGGCGCTCAAAATGCTTAATCAAGGAGGTTTGATTACAGAATATGGTATTGGAACAAACCCAGATCGTGAAAACTTCCCAATGCGAAATAGAATTGTAGCCGGTATTGCAGACGCCACAATAGTAATTGAAAGTAAGCTCAAAGGTGGTTCGATAATTACCGCAGAATTGGCAAATGATTATAGTCGTGATGTTTTCGCGTTTCCGGGAGATGTAAATAGACCTTACTCGGAAGGATGTAACAAGTTAATTCAACAAGAGAAGGCTCATTTAGTAACAAACGGAGTCGAATTTTTAAATTTTATGAATTGGAACATTAAGGAATCGAAGCCAAAACAGAAAGTTCTTTTTGAACATTTTGATGAACAAGAAAAAATGATTTTGGAAATTCTTTCAAATCAAAGTGATCTTCACATGGACGTTCTTTCCATTAGAACTGGTATAAGTGCTTCTAAAATGAATGTGCTGTTATTTAATTTGGAAATGAAAAGCGCAGTTAAACAACTTTCGGGAAGGCGTTACAGACTTTCAACAAGCGTATAAACACGAGGGATAAAAATTATTAATCCAATCACAATTGAAAATAATGAGGCAATCAAAACAGCCCCTGCGGCAACATCTTTAATAATTTTTATTTTTGGATTTATGTTTGATTCCGTTAAGTCGCAAAGTTGCTCAATTGATGTATTAATTGCTTCCAGACTCAAAACGATCATTGAACAAACTAAAAGGAAAATCCATTCGTATTTGGATAATTGGAAATAGAAAGCTGAGAATAAAACCAAAATGAAAACCGCAAATTGAATTTTAAAATTTCGTTCCTTCTTGATAAGATGAAAAATCCCTTGAAATGCAAAACCAAAACTTTTAAGTAGTGAATTCATTTTGAAATAATTATCAAAAATAAGTTCTTTTGAAGGAATTTCTTTCGTAAAATCCCATTTAAGTTGTAATTTTGTTTCACGTTCATTTAAATAAACTTATAAAGAAAGGTGGAGGGACAGGCCCTTTGAAACCTTGGCAACCTAGCTAAATTTGAAAAGGTGCCAAATCCGATTTCGTTTTTCAACCGGAAAAAGATAAGTTGACAGTTCACTGTTTCCCATTCTTTAAAGTTATAAAAACGAAATATGAAAAGAAACATACAAGAACTTTTAAACGAGAGAATTCTTATTCTTGATGGTGCAATGGGCACAATGATCCAACGGCATAAATTGGAGGAATTTGATTTCCGGGATGGTGCATTTGAAAATCACGTCAAGCCGCTTAAAGGAAATAATGATTTGCTTTCAATAACGCGACCAGAAATAATAAAAGACATTCATCGACAATATTTCCAAGCAGGAGCAGACATCGTTGAAACAAATACGTTTTCCGGAACATGGATTGCACAGGCAGATTATGGCTTGGAATCGGCGGTTTATCGAATTAACTATGATTCGGCCAAAATTGCGCGTGAGGTTGCAGATGAATTTACGGATAAACCCCGTTTTGTTGCTGGTTCAATTGGACCAACAAATCGTACGGCTTCCATTTCACCGGATGTGAATGACCCAGGCTATCGTGCAATTTCCTTTGATGAATTGGTAAACGCTTATTCAGAACAAGTGGAAGCGTTAATGGATGGTGGAGTTGACATTTTATTAGTGGAAACAATCTTTGACACACTCAATGCGAAAGCTGCATTATTTGCAATCGATGAGGTTTTTGAAAAGCGTGGTGAGAAATTGCCAATTATGGTTTCTGGAACTATTACAGATCAGAGTGGACGAACCCTGACGGGACAAACTACAGAAGCATTTTTGATTTCATTATCACACATGCCGCTTTTAAGCATCGGATTAAATTGTGCGCTTGGGGCAAATTTAATGCGTCCATATCTACAAATTTTGAACGACAAATCTCCTTTCGCGGTAAGTGCACATCCAAATGCTGGACTTCCTAATGAATTCGGAAAATACGATGAAACAGCGGAACTAATGGCCGCTCAAATTAAAGAATTTTTGGATGAAGGGTTAATCAATATTATTGGTGGTTGTTGTGGCACAACTCCTGATCATATAAAAGCGATTGCTGACATGGCAAAGAATTATAAGCCGAGAGAGTTGAAAGTTCATTCTGAAATTTAAAATTGATAATGCAAAATGCAGAATTATTTGCAACATATTAATTTACGGAAGAGCAATTTTTCTTAAATTAAAGTGAAAATTAATAAATGAAAGACAACATTCTAAAATCAAAGAGTTATCAATTTGCACTTCAAACAATTGGGATTTGCAGAAAATTACAAGAGCAAAAAGAATTCATTTTGAGTAAACAATTATTACGTTCTGCAACTTCAGTAGGAGCAAATGTGAGAGAGGCTAACAACGCGCATAGTAAGGCTGATTTTATATACAAATTATCTATTTCTATCAAAGAATGTGATGAATCGAAGTATTGGTTAGAATTATTAAAAGACTCCTCTTACATTGAACAAAATGTTTTTGAAAACCTCCACTCAGAAGCTATACAAATTCATCGTTTGCTAACAAAGATAATTTTATCAACTAAGAAAAACATGAAAAACTGACATTGTACATTTTTCATTTTCAATTATAAATTATAAAGTGATGTTAAAACTCTCCGGCCTTGAGCCACTAATAGTAACCCCAGAAAGTAACTTTGTAAATGTCGGTGAACGAACCAATGTGACCGGTTCAAAAGCCTTTTTGCGCATGATCAAGGAAGGTGATTTTGAAGCAGCTTTGGCTGTTGCCAGGGATCAAGTAGAAGGTGGCGCGCAGATCATCGATGTCAATATGGATGAAGGGATGATTGACGGAAAAGAAGCGATGGTGAAATTCCTGAATTTGATTGCTTCGGAACCGGATATCGCTCGAGTTCCTGTAATGATTGACAGTTCGAAATGGGAAATCATCGAAGCAGGGTTGAAATGCATTCAAGGAAAAGGGGTCGTGAACTCTATTTCATTGAAAGAAGGAGAAGAGAATTTCATTCGTCAGGCAAAAACAATCAAACGTTATGGAGCTGCGGTTATCGTGATGGCATTTGATGAGCTTGGACAAGCTGATTCCTATGAGCGCAGAATAGAAATTTGTAAACGTTCCTACGATATATTAGTTGAAAAAGTGAATTTTCCAAATGAGGACATCATTTTTGACCCCAATATTTTTCCTGTGGCAACGGGGATGGAAGAGCACAACAACAACGCACTTGACTTTTTCAGAGCTACCAAATGGATCCGTGAAAATTTACCTGGAGCGCATGTGAGTGGAGGTGTTTCAAATGTTTCTTTTTCTTTTAGGGGTAATAATAAAGTCCGTGAAGCCATGCATGCCGCATTTTTGTATCATGCGATTTCAAACGGAATGGACATGGGAATCGTCAACCCAACCATGCTTGAGGTATATTCGGATATTGAACCTGATTTGTTAATCCATGTTGAAGATGTTTTATTAAACCGAAGACCTGATGCCACCGAACGACTTTTGGAATTAGCAGAAACCGTAAAAGGAGACGGCAAGAAAAAAGAAGTTGATTTATCGTGGAGAAATGCATCTGTTCAAGGTCGCTTGAGTCATGCATTGGTAAAAGGTTTGGTTGAATTTATTGATGAAGACGTCGAAGAATGCCGTAAATTATATTCCCGACCAATTGAAGTGATTGAAGGCCCGCTCATGGATGGAATGAACATCGTTGGAGATTTATTTGGAAGCGGAAAAATGTTCTTACCACAAGTCGTAAAGTCTGCACGTGTAATGAAAAAGGCAGTGGCATATTTACTTCCATACATTGAGGAAGAAAAAGGTGGTAAATCGTCTTCAGCCGGAAAAATTCTAATGGCAACAGTCAAAGGTGATGTACACGACATAGGAAAAAACATTGTTGGAGTCGTTTTGGGCTGCAATAATTATGAAGTAATCGATATTGGTGTAATGGTTCCTGCAGAGAAAATAATTGAAACCGCGATTAAAGAAAACGTTGATGTCATTGGATTAAGTGGGTTGATTACACCCTCGCTCGACGAAATGGAGCATGTTGCCAAAGAAATGGAACGAGCCAATTTACAAATTCCCCTTTTAATTGGTGGTGCAACTACTTCCAAGGTTCATACAGCTGTAAAAATTGAAAAACATTACACCAAAGGACAAACTGTGCATGTGTTAGATGCGTCGCGATCTGTGACAGTAGTTGAGAGCTTGCTTGGGTATAAAAAAGAACAATTCGTTGAAGATTTAAAACTTGAATATCAAAAACTGCGAGAACACCACGAGAAACATCGTGGAGCAAAGCAATTAATCAGTTTGAATGAGGCACAAGCAAACAAATTTCAAATTGAATTTGATCAAAATGATATTACAACACCGAATTTTCTTGGTGTTCAAGAATTTAGAAATATTCCTCTCGAAAATTTGGTTCCATTTATCGATTGGACGCCCTTTTTTCAAACGTGGGAGCTCCATGGACGTTTCCCTAAAATTTTAGAAGATGAAATTGTCGGTTCTGAAGCAAAAAAACTGTATCAAGATGCACTGAACATGCTCAACGAAATGGTCTCAGAAAAATGGATTGAAGCGAGAGCAGTAATAGGCTTGTTTCCAGCAAATTCGAATGGCGACGATATTGAAATTTATTTTGATGAACAACGAATTCAAGTAATTGGAATTCAGCACACGCTAAGACAGCAAACGAAAAAAGTCAGTGGTCAACCGAATTTGGCACTTTCAGATTTTATTGCTCCGAAAGAAACAGGAATCAAGGATTACATTGGTGGTTTTGTTGTTACCACGGGAATTGGCTTGGAGAAGCATGTTGAGCGTTTCGAAAAAGATCATGATGACTACAATTCAATCATGGTGAAAGCACTAGCCGATCGTTTGGCAGAAGCCCTTGCGGAATACTTGCATCGTGAAGTTCGATTAAAACATTGGGGATATTCGTCGAATGAAAATCTTTCTAATGATGAACTTATTCAAGAATCTTATAGAGGAATTCGACCTGCCCCAGGTTATCCAGCATGTCCCGACCATTTAGAAAAAATTGGACTATTTAATCTTTTAAATGCCACCGAATTAACAGGTGTTTCTCTTACTGAAACCTTAGCCATGTTACCCGCTTCATCTGTCAGTGGCTGGTACTTTGGCCATCCGCATGCAAAGTATTTTGGATTAGGAAAAATAAATCAAGATCAATTGGAAAACGTTGCTCAAAGAAAAAATATGGAAACCTTTGAGCTAAAAAAGTGGTATAATAGTTTTTTATATGATTAAGGGTTAAAGCAGCGAATTCTTGTTTTCAGCTTCTTTTTCATATATTAGTGCCACAAAAACACAAAATGACGAAGTTTTTTACTTTAATTTCTTTTGTTGCGTTTATTACTACATTTTCCTTTGGACAAACTCCTACTGCGCAATTTACTGCAACTCCCTTAATTGTTTGTATTGGTGAACTCGTTACGTTCACAAGTTCATCAACACCCAATGGTACTTCCCCAATTGTAACTTATGTTTGGGATTTTGGTGATGGGTCTTTTGGTAACGGACAAATTGTTACACATTCATATTCATCTTCAGGTAATAAAAACATTACACTGACTATTGTAAATGCCGCTGGATTTAGCGATTTCGAGTATAAACCGAATTATATTACAGTCAAACCTACACCTGAGGTGAATTTTTCAATAAGTGGTCAGGGTTGTACAGTTCCTTTGACATTGACTTTTAATAATCAAACAGCAGGCGCAGCGACTTATTCGTGGGTCTTTGGAAATGGACAAAGCTCTGATTTAGAATCTCCACCATCCCAAAATTATACTTCGGCCGGAACATACAATGCTATTTTGACGGCAACATCATCCAATGGTTGCGTTTCTTCTGATACACAAGAGGTTGTGGTATCCAATTACCAAACAGCTATTTCAATTCCAAGTGTTGCTTGTGTCGGTCAATCTGTAACTTTTGAAGATAATTCAACAGCTGGAGCTAATTCTTGGAGTTGGAATTTTGATGGTTTGGGAACGAGTGCCGAGCAAAATCCTACCTTCACTTTCACTCAATCAGGAACTTACACTATTTTCCTTTCATCTCAAAATACAAATTCAGGTTGTTCAGGTAATGGAAGTCAACAAATTACAATTGATTCCACACCAGAACCTTCTTTTTCGGCAACTCCTACTTCAAATTGTGCCCCTGCTTTAATCAATTTCACAAATACTTCCCCCGGAGGAGCATCTTATATTTGGGATTTTGGAGATGGCCAAACGTTTAATGGCCAAAATCCAGTTCCTCATACTTATTTTCTTAATGGAACATATGACGTTACTTTAACGATGATAAATTCAAATGGATGTTCGGGTATTACAACGCTTGAAGACTATATCGAAATAACGGACGTTCAGGCATTTTTTAATTCTGATGTATCAGGAGGATGCAACCCATTAACGGTAAATTTTTCTGATAGTTCTATCACTCCTTCTGCCAATAATCCAATAGTTTTATGGAATTGGGATTTTGGTAACGGTCAAACACACATTGGACAGTTTCCGCCGGCTCAAACATACACGAATGGTGTGTATAATGTTTCATTAACCGTTCAAACACAATCAGGTTGTACAGGAACAATTACAAGTGAAAATTATATTACAGTTGGTGAAATAAACAGTATAAGTTTTTCTGTGGATACGATTATTAATTGTATAAAAACAGATTTTGAATTTTCTTCAAATGTTGTTACCACTCCAATTGTAACCGATTCAACAGAATTGAATTATTTTTGGGATTTTACAGATGGCACATCAGAAGAGCCAAATCCGAATTATCAATTTACATCAGACACTGGTTTTTTCGACGTTCAATTAGTTATTGATTTCAGAGGTTGTAAGGACACCATGGAAATTGATTCGTTTGTTTATATCAATGCGCCAATTGCGAAATTTACACCGGAAAACACGTTATATTGTAATCAAGGCCCGAATCAACTTATTCTGTTTCAAGATGAAGCTACACACGGAAAACCTACTGACGATCTATTAATGGTTTGGCAATGGGAGTATTCTGATCTCGTTCCGAGCGACACCCTAGATGATGCGCAGCTAGACGATTCCGACGCGGGAAGCATGACTCACTCATATAACGGCTACGGATCATACGAAATACAACAAATAATACATAATTATACCACCGGTTGCAGCGATAGTACAACCGCATCTGTAGATATTTCTATGGTCACCCCAGCTTTTATAATGAGTAACGACTCGATTTGTGATGGCGATTCTTTAGTTTTATTTGATCAAAGTTCTTCTTGGTCGGAACATCCTTTAGAAAGTTGGTCTTTTGATATGGACAATGGCTCAGTTGTAACTGGGGATACTGCTTATTATGTATATAATTTACCAATATCCAATGTAGTTGGAAACTACGATGTTGCTTTAACGGTAACAAATAGTGTACAATGTTCAGCAACGATCCCTCATCCAGTAACAGTTTTACCAAAACCATTTCCACTTATTGGTTTTAATCCTGCAACCGTTTGTGTTGGTAACTTTGTTGCATTTACAAGCACCGCTTTTCCAGTAAGTGGAATACCAATTAGTTCATTTGAATACTTTTTCTCAGATGATAGTACTATTGTTCAAACACTTCCTGATGATCAAATCAGTCACACATATAACACGAATGGAGTGTACTTCACGGATGTTAAAATTACGGATGAATTCGGATGTAATGTAATTCAATCAGTTCCAATAACTGTTATACAACCTGTTTCGTTTTTCACCGTTGAAAGTGTTATTTGTAATAATGATTCCGTTTTTACAACTAATTCATCTACAGGTCTTGATCCCTTAAGTTTTGAATGGTTGATTGATGCAAGTCTTTATTCTTATGAAAACGAAATAGACACGATACTCAGTGAATCAAATCCAACAGTTGGAAATCCAAGTAGTGGTCATACTATTTCTCTTATAACAACCGACGGATTTGGGTGTAAAGATACCATGACCAATACGGTAACTATTTCTATTCCATGGGCTTTGCCAAATTATTCGTTTACAGGCGCTGAACTTGGGCCAAATGGGGTTTATGTATGTCCACCGTTGTTTGGCACTTATGCTGATTCCTCGATATCTATAGGTCAAATTACAACTTGGGCTTGGGATTTTGGTGATGGAGATGTTTCATCGTCTCAAAATCCGAATAACTCATATGTTCTTCCCGGAACTTACGACTTATCGCTTGAAGTCACAGATTCTTATGGCTGTGTTTCAGACACGATCTTTCCTCAATACGTAAGTATTGGTGGTCCGAGTGGTGAGCCAGACTGGAATCAACAAGTAGGTCAATGTTTGCAAGGGGCACTTTTCACAATTGTAAATCCAATTAATGTTGATAGTACATTTTGGGTTATGGGTAATAACCAGACTGTAAGTGACTCCCTGAATTTCTTTTATAATTATTCCGAGCCAGGAACATACACTCCTGGTGTCTACATTTTTGATGACTTAGGTTGTGATGTTTTTTATCCATTAGATGATATAACGGTGCTTGATGACGGAATAGAAGCATTCTTCATGGCTTCTCCTAATCCTGTAGAACCTGATGAAATTATAACTTTTATCGACGGATCAACCTCTGCATCTTCCTCAATTATTCAATGGGAATGGAATTATGGTAATGATACTATTCTATTTAATTCGAATGCATCGCAACAATATTCATATTCTAATTCAGGAGTTTATCCTGTAACATTAACTGTAACAGATGCAATTGGTTGTCAAGATTCTTATTCCACAATAATAAATATTATAATTAATGATCAAGACCTTTGGTTGCCTAATGTAATTACATCAAATAATGATGGATTAAATGAATTGTTTGTTTTACCATTTGATGTTTTTAAAAATTACACTGTTACCATATTAAATCGTTGGGGTAATGTTATGCGAATTGGTGACCGTGACCCAGCAAACCCTTTGTTTCTTTGGGACGGAACCGATCAGAATGGGAAAATCTGTACAGATGGTGTTTATTTCTATAGAATTACTGGAGAAATGCTAGGTGGAACCATGGTTGATAAACACGGATTTGTAACCGTAATCGAATCAAAATAAAGATTCACTTCCCCCTTCCAATTCAAAGGTTTCATCAATGGTTGTAGGATTTTCAGAGGCAGCCTTGAATGCTAATTCATCACAACGCTCATTTTCAGGGTGGCCTGCATGACCTTTCACCCAAACAAAAGACAAGTTAAATTTTTCATGAAGTTGTAAATAACGCAACCACAAATCCTTATTTTTCTTCCCCTTAAATTGTTTTTGATTCCAGTTCCATACCCATCTTTGTGTAATTGCGTCGATTACATATTTTGAATCCGAGTGAATTATAATTGGATATTTGTTAGTATTTAGATTTTCTAAAGCCACACAAACGGCCATTAATTCCATTCGATTATTCGTAGTTAATCGAAAACCCGCGGAGATTTCCTTTATTTTATCTCCGAACTTAAGAATAATCCCATAGCCTCCAGGACCGGGATTTCCACGGGAAGAACCATCCGTATAAATTTTGATCGTTGACAATTTTTTAAATATTTTGTTCTTCTTCTTCTTCGTCTACAACATGCAATATATGTAATAAACGATGTGCAATTGGAGATAGGAAAATAGCAACAGTGGTTAAAAAAATCACACCAGAAAAAAGGGCGTAAAATGAAGCAAATATTTTTGCGTCAGAGTCATGTAATGGATCTACCGGCCCCATTCCACCTAATATCATGGAAGCATTCAATAAACTGTCCACCCAACTCAGATGTCCGAGCCAATGATATCCAAAAACACCAATAGTCAATGAAACGATTCCAATAGATGCCGCAATAAGAAAATACTTGATTAATCTTCGGACAAAGAGATGAACGGGAAGAATATTTTTATTTTTCACATTTTTCTTCATGACTTTTTGCGATTGGGATTTTGACTCAAAAATGCTTTCCAACTGTTTCCTCCAGCTTTGTTATGTTCACCTATTCCCTTCGAAAAATGATGACAAACAGCAACAGCTAATCCATCCGTTGCATCTAAATACTTGGGCATTTCATCAAAATTCAATAATTTCTGTAGCATGGCAGCCACCTGCTCTTTGGATGCTGCACCACTTCCCGTTATTGATTGCTTAATTCTTCTCGGTGAATATTCTTCGAAAGGAATGTTGTGATTCAAACAAGCTGCGATAGCGACACCTTGAGCACGACCCAATTTCAACATTGATTGAACGTTTTTCCCAAAGAAAGGAGCTTCGATAGCCATTTCATCTGGTTTATACTCCGTAATTAATCCATTCAAACGATCCAAAATTCGTTTCAACTTATCTGGTTGATTTGCTAACTTACTCAATTGAATAATTCCAAAATTTAACATGGAAAGTTTACCCTTTTGAATATGGATAATCCCATAACCCATAACGGTTGTTCCGGGGTCAATTCCAAGAATTATCTTATCTTCAACCATTCAAATTAATTTCCTTGTTTAAAACTACTATTTTTCGCTCGAAATGGACACTTTTATTCAAAGGAATCCTTTTTTGTTGTTTTCTTTATCTCCTTTTTTATCGATCTAAAAAGCTCGATTTTT
>Ga0315906_10002910_pt1 | contig 23171 bp, 13 predicted proteins | sample LakEriMetagenome_4_FD_203526 | JGI IMG/M metagenome (GOLD analysis project Ga0315906, IMG submission 203526) | Freshwater fungal communities from buoy surface, Lake Erie, Ohio, United States - Buoy 2 MA122 | ecosystem: Environmental > Aquatic > Freshwater > Lake > Lake biofilm | place: USA...
CACCTTAGCCATATAGTCTACGAACCTGCCTATTGAGTTGGGGTCAAACATATTGACACCACTAAACTTACTGATGATAGCTGCCGTTTGCTTGGCTGTAATGAATCCTTTGTCTGCCATAGTACGCAAATACTTAACAAGCTCTCCGCTTGTGCGTACCCATAATTTAATAGCATCCTTGGCTCCCTTTGCTTGGTCAGCAAGCTGCTTTTTCAACAGCTCGTACTCTGACATTGTAATCTCATTCACATCTTTAGTCTCGCCAAAAAGTTTCTGAGGCTTAGGAGCTGCCTTCTCACGCTTACCAAATCGTTTGCGTATATCACGCACCATCTTCTCACGCTGCGTATCTGAGGCTGTCTCATATACTCGTGAGCCTTGCAGGTAATCAATGGCGTTCTGCATTGCCTCCTCATTTGTATTGCCACGCTGCAGAGACTTTCTAACAACACCCTCAAGCTCAGTCATCATCCTATTAAATCCGGGCAACTCCATCTCTGTAGTATCTTCCGGCTGTGCTTGAGCTTCACGCTGTTGAGCAAGGGCATTGATGGAATCAATTACATCTTGCTCGCTCACATTGTTCTGTGCGGCAGCTCTTGTGATAGCTTCTTGCAGTGTGATACCTGTAGCGACAAGAGCCTTCACTGTTTTGATAATGGCTTTCATAACCGGTATAGCTATGTTGATACCGGCAGTTTCTCTACCAAACTTGGTAAGGTCGTTATCAAGTTTATCTAAGAAATCTTTTACTTTCTCAAGAGTTGTAGCATCTTTTGTGTCTGCTGTCATCAAATCCTCCTCAACAGCAGGAGCCATATCGCCTGTATCTGTCTCGTCAATCTCGTAGAACTCTGCAGGTAGAAGACCAATCTTCTGATCAGCGAACTTAAACTTCTCGTATATCTGCTCCTCAATCTTACGAGCCTGTGAGTTAAGTCCTTCTTCACGAAGGGCACGTGCTTGCTGACGCAGTTCTTTAAGCGCCTCATTCTCTCCTGAGAAGTTAACGTATGAGTTCTGACCACGTGTCTCTGTGGTCATAGCTGCACGTGCAAGTGGTGAGTACATACGTGCGTGTACGTTCCAAGCGTTCTCCTCACCTTTAGGACCAAATGAATTGCCAAGCTCAGCGTGTCCAAAGAAATCGTGGATGGCACGGAACACATCATTCACGAGCATAGTCTGCCCGTTCACATCTTTGAATCCTGAATCTCTTAGTAATGGGTTCTCTGCACGCTGCTCCTCATTAATAGCAGCGTCACCAAATCCCGACTCAGTTGAAAAGATTTTCATACGCTGATTGTTTCTCAGGTCGTCAATCATTTCCTGAGAGTTAGCGTATGGTTCTTCGTTATTTATTTCAACAACATAACCGGCATCAAGGAAATCCTGATATTGATCAAGGGTTTCCTTAGCCATCGCTTCGTATGCAGCTCTGACTTGGGGGTCAGTTGGGTTGTGCTGCATAGCAGCAAACGCATTAGCTATGCGTCTTGCTCTTGCTTCGTCTAACCTTTGCGATCCGTTGTACCTCGGTCTTTTCTTGCCGAAAACTCTTTGATAATATCTATCCGCAATTTGCGCAACTCTCTCGAGGGGCTTATTGAAAAGTCGGTTGCCGGGGCTTGGCTTGAAATACTCTCCGCTATCAACGCCTTGGAACTCGGCATCCCTCCTGACTGCTTCTTCGACTGCTTGAAGAATGTTTTGCCCACTCGGTCCAAGTTCGGACCCTTTAGCTTTAATTCTTCCAAGAATTTTTTTCCTGCTTGCAACGCCAACTCTTCGGGAATCGACCGGACGGAAGTCTTGTTGTTCATAATTTATTCCTTTTGATTTAAGTAGTTCTACAAATGTACCAATGTTTTTCTGTAACTGTGGGTCAGCAAAGTCTAATACGTCAATGAATGATACCTCACCTGTCTTCTCGTTGATACTAAAGTCAGTGATACCTGCTTCCTTTAACGCATCTATTGCACCATCTACATCAGATACTTTAACGCTATACTCATTGGCGTTGTGCGTCTTACCACCCTGTTCGGTATACTGTGCAGCAATGGCTGCCTCCTGCACCTGTGGAGCAAATGCACTTACGAGTGCAGCATATTCTTCAGCCTGCTCGATGGTAGCACCCTCAAGGTCTACAGCGTTTGATATTTCTACAATCCTTTCACCTTTATTATTCTCATACCCACCAATAAACTCAAGGACGTTGGTCTTGATACCAAGTAAACTGCCAATATCTGCAAGTGTTTGCAGGTATCCCTTATACGCAGGAGACTCTCTTAATGCTGCAGCTTCTGAGGTAGACCCAACTTGTGTGTTAAAGAATGGAGCTACGTTTACCCGTGTCTTTGAAGACACTTTTTGAAGAGCATCTAATTCGTTAAGAGCTTCATCCACTGCTATGGTTTGATCTCCAATGGTGATGGTCTCTTGATCATCTTCTACAGCAGCGAGCGCTTTGATTAGCGCATCCTTCCTTTCTTGTTGTTCGGGGCTGAGGACTTTTTCACCCTCTTCGGTAATGACTTCAAGTCCTGCTTGGGGTTCTCCTTGCGCCAACGCTTGGCTATCTCCGGTTGTTGGCTGTACAGATACTTGACCTGCTGCTTGCTTTTGAATGGCATCTTGTGATATTTTAGTTAGTTGTTCATTAATTGCTTTTACTCTTTCTCTTTGTGGTACGGTAAGCGCTTCATCCTTCCCATCAATCTGACGCTCCAAGTCACGCTTCTCTTTAAGTAAATTCATAGCCTCCTTCTTTCCTTGCAAATCAAGGTTGGGAGGAAGTGAATTGAATAAACCAACAGCATTGCGGTAATCATTGAGCGTCTCTTTGGCTTCTGCCATAGTAAGCTCACCTGTATTCACCTTGTTCTGAAGGCTTATGATAAATGCTTTCTCAATCTTTGTATCATTTGCTGCAGCTTCAAACAGCTCAAACTGTGTGTCGCTCATACCCAAAAATCCCTGCTTACGATAAGCAGCAGAAAATCCCGGCAGCGTTCCAATGATAGCGCCACCTACCGCCTCTTGTGCACCGGCATACGCCATATTTCTTATGTAATCCGTAACAGTCTCAGGGGTCTCAAACATTTGCTTACCCTTGATAAGGTTGTATACATCTTTAAGAGATGACTCAGCAAATTCTTGTGCTGCACCGGTCTCTGCTTCAGCAAGAGTTGCACCGGCAACAACAAGCGTTCCACGAGCAAGACCACTCTTTACCTCGTTTTTTATTAGTTCATTAAAAGTTTTTGCAGATGTTGTACCACCGGCTTTGCCCAATGCTTTTACAACAAGACCATTAAGTAATCCTTTATTCGCTAATACATTTCTTAAGCCTATTGACTCAAGCGCACCAACTGCAGCAGCTATTGGAAGAGTGATTGCAAGCTTTTCATTCTCTGAGATGTTTTCAAACTCAGGGTTATTAGCCATCTCCTCATTAATGTTGTCCATTACTTGAGCAGACATTTGAGCTGTACGCTGTGCCCATCCTACAGGACTTGAGGTTCCCATCATTGCCGGAATAGACTTAGCAAGACCCAATACAGCACCTCCCCAAAAACCTTCATTTTTTAGATCAGTCCATTCTACTGTAGTGTTAGGGTCTCCAAAAACAACTCTGTTTCCTTTTCGTATATATTCAAGCCATCCACCTTCACGCTTACCTGTTTTAGGATTTATATCTCCATATAAAACAACCTTCTTTACCTCATCTTCTATCTCATCATCAATATCATCCATTGTACCACTTGGTATTTTATTTTTCCAAGCATCAAACTCTTCTTGACTTTTTAGTGCACCAAGAGAAAGCTTAGGTGGAGCAACACCATATTTTTTTGCACGCTCTATTACAGCATCTTGATATTCACCACGCCCCATCAACATCTCTTTCGGCATAAACTCTGCCTCTAAGTTTGCCATCAAAGTAAAAAAACCTGCTGATATTTGTGACCCACCTTCCCAAAAAGAATTTTTAATACCTCCCCACCAAGTACCCTGTTGAGCTTTTTGCTCAGTATACTTTCCTATAGATTGATTGAGGATAGCCATCCGATTTTTAATATCGGTTTCGGTAGCCATAGCACCGGTTACTTCTTTATTGAAGTTTATTTTATCTTGATTTAGTTTTTGAAAACGCTCTTGAAAGGCAGGGTTATTTCTCTGCGCTGATGGTGTAGAATTGATGGCGGATTCTTCTGCCTCTATCTCCTTTTTTCTTTTTAATATCTCTTGTGTTCTTAATCTAAAAGCATACTCTTCCTCTTGCATTTTCTTAGTGACATCATCAACCTCTTTTTCTGTAGTATACTTTTTATTAGCAGCAGTATACTCTTTTTCAAGAGTCTGCAAGTTGTTTATTGTAGCAGAGTTCTCTCTTAAAAATTTTCTAAGAGCTTCAGACTCTTCCTTGTTTCCTGCTGAAGTCCAATTGTTTAATGATACTCTTGCCTTCTTCCCATTAGGAGCGGTAACATCTACATAATCTCCTCCGGCTACAGCCTGATCAAACTTGAATCCCATAGGACCAAACTGATACTGCAATTGAGGAACAACATATTCCTCTTCCATATCAACTAAATCAGGCGTAATTGCAACGAGCTGTTCTTCAACGAAGTTAGGAAGCTTCGTAGGTGATACCAATGAACCACCTGCCGAAGGTAATCCCGTAGTGACTTTTTTTTTAGAAGGGTCCTCTGCTGTTGCAGCTACTTGAGGAGTAGCCGGCATAGCAGATAAGTACTGCTTAGTAAAATCAGTCTTAGGTTTTGTGTATAAACCATCTCTATTGAGAACACCGTACACTTTCTCTTGATATGCAGCATCTTTGAACTTTGTCTTAAAAGCTTCATAGTCTTGAGTAAAGTACCCTTTTTCTAAAAGTAGGTCATATAGTTTTTGTAACTCGTCCATTTGAATTTTTTTGTTCTATTAATCCAATTCGCCTTTTAAGATTCCTTTACCTTGAAGACCTTTCAAGAATATTACTTGATCCTCAGCAGAAGCGCCCGGAACATTTGATAGCATAAACGCTTTTATCTTTTCGGCTGCTTTTGCAGGATCACTTAGGTATATTGCAGAAGATGATTTACCATCTGAATTTGTTATGACAATTGCGTCTTTACCTACGACAGCTTCTCTGACACTGAATCCAAGCTGATTAAACTTCGCTTCATTTGCAGAAATGAAATCACTTTCGTCAGTGGGTTGGTCTGCTCCTGCCGCATCTTTACCTGTAAATGTAGTGTTTAAGTAGTCTGCGTATACCTTGTTTGGATCTGCCGATTTTTTAGGACCTGTTGAAGTTGCTTTTGCCTCACCTGCTTGGAACTCAGTTGTCTTAGTTTGAAGCGCACCTTTAACCACTTCGTTTATGTCAACTGTTCCTCCAAGAAGCAGAGGAGCCCCTGAACGTACAAAGTCCTGCTGAGTCATCATCTCTCCGGTGTTAGCGTTCTTGAATGGTATAGACTTGGTTGACCCATCATTAAATGTAATGCTAACGCCATCATTATTTCTGCTGACATCTTTAACATTTGGCATACCATAGAAGTGGTTGATTGCCGCTTGTTGTTCTGCAGGTGTACCACTGTATAGTTTAGCCAACATATTACCTGATGTCTGAGCACTTTTCTTTTCATCACCTCTTCTGTAAACATATTCAGGAGGATAATACGTAGGCTCTTTACGTGGCTGACTGAATGGTTGCACTTCAGTCTTTTGCTCAAGCATACTACGAAACTTATTCTTAGTATATTCTTCAGCAGTTTTATATTGTTCTTTTCCGTTTGGCGTGCTTTCAAAGTCAGGCTGAAACACGCCATCTTTATAGGACCATAGGATATAGTGAGAGCCTGACTTGGCTACATTAACATCTGTTGTGACCTGATACGCCTTACCCGATTTAGGGTCAATGCCACCCGTCCAATCAAAAAGAACTGAAGATACGTGAGATGGATTAGAAAGCTGTGCCTCCACAATAAGCTTTTCTGTTTCTATGTATTTATCAATAGCTTGTTGTCCTTCTTGACTAAGTCCTTTTCTTTTAGTAGGGTCAGTTACTTTGGTAAGAAATCCTGTTTGAGTGGAACTACCTGTAGAAGAAACAACCTCAGTTACAACGTCTCCTAATAATTTTGATTCTCCTTCAAGAGCTTCATTAAGTTGATACTTGTCAATCTTTTCTTTTATACGATTGCGCAATTGGTTAACCGTCATATAATTGTCGGGACCTTCAGCAAGAGTCTTAACACCATTTTTATCTACCATCTTACCAATGCTGATAGCACCGGTAGTTGGATTAATTAAAGCTTTAGTTTGACCAAGATTTGCAAACCCCTCAACCATTGCCATAAACTGCGTTTCAGCAGCAGAGCTTTGGTCTTTTTGTCTACGCTCTGTCTTTACAGAAAACTCATCTTGATATTCTTTAGCAAGATCAAACATTCTCTTAGTGCCATCCTTGCTGTTCTGACGAATAAGGGCATAGTCTTTTGGCTTAAGCTGACCCGACTTTAGAAGTCTGTCTGTAAGAAGCCTATACTGCTGCATATCACCTGCATAGTCTGTGATGTATTTATTCACATCATCAGACATTCCTTGTGGTGCGTTCTCAAGCTCCTCACCAAATTGGCGAGACGCATCATCGAGCGCTTTCTTTTTTGCCTCACGAAGTAAAGCCTCTTGCTTTAAGGTATTCGTCAATTGACTACCAACCTCTGACCAATCTATCTGATTCTTGGCTTCCCGTTCAGCGTATTTGTAATATGTTGCCATTCGTATTTATCTTTTATTCTACAGGACCAATAGCTCCTACGCCCGGTATAGATTGAGTATATATTCCTGTTGGGTTAAATGATTTCATCAAACTTTTCAAATAGTCAGGACTAAGACCTCCCATAAATGCTTGAAATTCCATAGGGTTCATTCCACCTACGCCTGCTAAATTTCCGAATGTTGGATTTTTTGAACCAAAATCACTAAGTTGTTTTTGGAAAGCTTCTTGTGTAAGACCTGCTTTCTCAGCGCCTGCTGCTAACTTACCAAATTCCTTTGCTCCTGCAGACTTAGAATATAATGGAGCCATACTCGCTACCTGACCCGCTGCACTTACCACTCCTTCCATTGCTTGTTGTGTTGCTAATTGTGCTCTCGTTTCTGCTTCTCTTGCTTTTAACTGAGCTCCTTCAACTTCTGCAAGATCAAGACCCATTCCTATATCACGAAGTCTGCTTTCTTCAGCGGCTTCAAGTTTGTCAAGAGCTTGCATCTCACCACCCATTTGAGTAGCAATATCACGCTGTGCTTTTTCAGCACCTAAGAACACACGACCTGCAGTAGCTGCAGAGCCACGCTCACTTTCTTGACCTGCCTCAATTGCTTGCGCTGCGGTAGATGTTACTGCTTCACGTGCAAGCTCATAGGGTTCCTTCTGAATACCCAACTGCTCGTAAAAGTTTACGTCAAGTTTTTTACGGGCATCAGCCATAAATTTCTTTGCATCTGCTTCAGCTTTTTTCTGAATCTTTTTTTGTTTTGATGCCTGCGAAAATGATGCCGCAGTAGTTCCTGCAGTAGCTGCTAAGCCTATACCTGCTGCAATGGTTGTGAAAGCTGCCATATTACAATACTTTTATTAGTTCACCTATGTACCCATCTCCTAAGATATACCCTAATTCTTTATAGGTATCCTTAAGACCCGGGTGTTTAATCAAAGCATAACTATATCTATGCCCTGTATTTCTACAAATATTAGTCAATGTTTCGACTAACAATTTTATTGCTTCTCCCCTCTCCGGTTTCTTTCTGTACTCCTTGTTGGATATTATCCAATCAACCCACGCCACCTTTGAGTTTGTAGTATATATAAACCCTGCACACACCGGCTCTTCTCCATCAAGCACCATTATACCGCCCTTGCCATCATCAGGCAGGAAATCTCGTTGAGCAGGCTCCCATCCCCATTCCTTCCACCACCCTACTAACGTAGAATCATAATCATTTTCGTTCAATGGTCGTACAATAAATGCCATCTATACAAAGATATTGAAAAATTAAGGATAACTTTTCATCACTTCTGACTCTACGGCAAAGAGTTCTACCTGACTAACACTATTGTTTTCAAGGTTGAAAACGCAGTAGTGCCCGAGGACACCGTGCGATTCTGCCACAGCGTTTTTGATAAACATTATGTACGGGTTCTGTATAGCCGGGATGGTAGCTCCGGGTATGGTCGTATCCACCGTAATTCTGTTAAGGTTAGATGGATAGTTCTGCTGAATATTGGTCACCCTCCCGAATAACAAAGGTGTATTGTAAGTTGGGGGCAGGCTGTAGTATAGCATATCCCCAATACTTATGATACTGCCAATAGATATAGGGCTTGCCCCAATCGCAAAGTTGACCTGAACGGCAGCACCTGTACCTGTAATAGTTGTGCTCCTGCCTATCCCATTGGTAAGCCTAAGAGCGTACTCAGATGGCTGTGCCGGTGTAGTACCTGCGTTGCGGACAAAGGCAAAGAAAGAGGCTTCCTTCTTCTCGAAGTATCCGCTTTGGATAAACCCATCGTCCATTAAGTCGGTCACCATTGTTACGGACCAAGGAGCATCACCTTCTAAGTTGATGGTCTTGAACAGCTTGTTCTCAAGCGGAGACTCATTGAATACGCTTTGAAGGCGAGAAGGGTACTGAACTCCATAGAAATTATTGCGAGTGTTATTCACGTTATGGCGATACAGGTTTCCCCCCTTGAAAGTATAGAAATAGTTATTCATCCCGATCATCCAATCAGGCAAAAAGGAATAGAAGGATGCCCATCCTTCTACCCCTTCACTATATGTTAGCGTATATGCTGCCATAGTTTAACATTGTATTGATGAGTAAGCTACAATTATACCATTCCCATCCATATCCCAATTGGCGTTAGCAAACACAAACAACTCTGTAACAGGAGACTGTAATGCTGCATCCCAATATAATCCGCAACCTGCCGCAAGAGATAATGCAGGGCAATCTGAGTAAAGTGTTTTTGGATTACTTGCTGCATCAGAACAAGAAGCTGAAATACTACTACCAACACCGCATCCACCGATAGCGTAAGATGGCGTACAAGTAATACATATACCCGTAACCGTTGCTACAGGGTTTCCATTAGTTACGCTTACTTCAAGACTATATCCACCAAAAGAGACGTAGTAAGTTCCGGTTGCGGCTGCAGAGAATATAGCCCCCGATAAAGTAGTGCAATCGCAGAACGTAGGGTCGTCACCCGTAACTGTTCCTGAAGCTAAGAAGTTACAAGCATCTTCAGCAGAACCGCCAAAGCCTACTAAAAACTCGTTGTTACAAGATGGGCACGAGACTTGCGGAAGCAGTGCCCCCGAAGATTGTTCACGTGAGATTACTCCGTCAGAGTAAAAGCCATCAGCCGCAACCGTTGTAAGGTTGGCATCGTCATAAATCACCGAAGCTGCGCTGAGCGATGGTGCATCTAAATAATAAGTTCCTTGTGTTGCCATTTTATTTTATTTTATAGTAGTAAGCATCCGCAACAAGAGTCAAAAGCACTTGTATTGGAATAACAAAGTGATACCAATGTGCCGCATCCTGAGCAGGCTGATTCTGTTTGTAGCACTCCTAACACTTGTTCACGAACAATACTGCCGTTTCCATAGAAGCCGTCAGGCGCAAGTGTTGTAAGACCTGCGTCTGTGTAAACAGCAGTTGCCAATGTGAGTGTAGCAGCGTCTAAATAATAATTTCCTTGTGTTGCCATTTTATTTTATTTTAACCTATTGGACAATTACAGCACACATCTAATGCGCTAATATCTGAATAACATAGTGATGTCACAGGAGCATCGCACCCACAACAAGAGTTCCAAATGTCCATATCCGAATAGCAAAGATTGATTTCAAATCCGCATCCGGGACAACTATCTTGCTCTTGTAATACCCCACCAATCTGCTGACGGACAATACCATTTTGTGAGTAGTATCCATTTGGCGCAGCTACATCAAGTTGGGCATCTGTATACACTCCAAGTGCTGATGCAAATGTTGCTCCATCCAAGTAATATACCGCTTGAGTTGTGCAATCACAACAAGAACCTGATTCGTCTACACTTGAATAACATAACTCTTCTTGAGTAGGTAAACACCCACAACAAGAGTTTTGTAAATCAACATCAGAATAACACAAATCAAGAGGCAAAGAACTTCTATAATCCCATATTAAATATAGGTATTGTCCGCTACTTGGAACAGTAAAACTTCCTGTGTAATAGCCTGCTGCCCCTGTAGGCGCAACAACTGTAGCCGCAGCAAGTAAGTTGTTCATACCTACTTGCGTATTTGGATACAATGTATTGCTTCTTAAGTATCTAAATTTGTTTGTAGCCGGGTTGAAATTAAATGTATCAAATCCCTCCTTATTTGAAATCAATTCCATTGTTGCCCCTGAAGGAGGAAATCCTCCTGTGCCTTGCGGTCCAATAATTATATTGTACTCTGAAACCACAGGACTTTGAGAAGAGGAATCAAATGTTACAAGTGTAGATTGAAGCGGTGATACAAATGCTCCATCTGTATATCTGTACTCGTTATGTATAAACTCTCCTGCATTGGGGTTGCTTGTTAAACAAACATTTACAATTCCTATCTCTGTTACATCAACACAGTTTACTATAACACTTACATTAACTGCATCAGTGGCAATGATATTTACGCTTAACTGATTAATGCTATTGCTGTTTTTGTCTATTATTAATGTACCTGATGTAGTTACTGTGCCTGATGAAACAACAACAATTCCATAAGTTACAATTACTTCAAACTCTGCTGTTGAAGATGGGTCTACAGTATATGCTACAATACAATCTCCAACTGCAGTATCCTCAAATACCACATCGTACTCTCTGCTTGAGCTTGCTTCAATAGTAAAGTCTTGCTCAATACCGCAGCTATAAATAATGGGAGGAATAGGCACAGACCTATCGTTGGTGGTGAGTACGTACTCATTCATATATGGGTCAAACCCACCAAGCTTTTGAGTATTAAAGGACTCAATAAAGTTGTCTCTAAACCAAGTCCGCATCCCCTGCTCCGACACCACTCTTAATTGATCCGAACTATATGAGTTCCCAATAAGTTGCAGTACAGCCCCACGCTTTACGTCTGTAAAATATCTGTAGTACCCCCACTGCACATAGCTCTCAGGATGAAAACTAATACCATACTTTTCAACTCTTGCAATCTGCGTACCTAATACTTCAGGAACTGAAGTGATGGCACCACCGGCTGCAGCATCTGAGAGTAAGTTCTTACCTGCAAGTACGTATGAAATCTTATCTTCTTGTAGCGTAAGCACGTCAGTCTCTCGTCCATCTAACTTATAGATAGGACCGAACGACACCTCTAAATACTTATAGTTAAGTAACCCTAAATTGAACTCATTTAATTTATTAACATTTGACTCAAAGTTATACACACCGCTGTATGTGATGTCGGCAAAGCGCCTTGTTCTCTTGTATTGCTGTACCGATATGGACGTTACACGGTTGCCAAGATTAAAAGTTTTACCAATAATTGAGTCACGAATCTTATAGCTTTCAGCACCATTACCAAAACAGAAACAGTTAAAGAACTCTGTATCTATTATTGCCGGTAAAGATGCAGTTTGGTTTTGTATGTTACCCAAGTGTCTACCATTGGCATCAATGCCAAAAGATAAATGATTTTCAAAAAATACATCAGGCAATGAATCAACAGGTTGTGTCTCAAATATCAAAGTGGTCTCAGCCCTAAACACCTCAATGTTTACAGTAATTGAAGACCTACGTTTTTCTCTTGAAAGAACTCCACCGCAACGAAGCGTACCACTGACAATAAGTGTCAATTGATTGTTAGCACCATTGCGATAGAACCTATAATAGTTTGTACATAAAGCAGTTGAAATATCTGTATTGTTTGATGCAAGGGTTGGTATAAATTCATTTTCAATAGGACATTCGTTACCACCTACCTCTTGGTCTCCATCATCAAGTATCTGCTCTACATTATCCCCAACCCACCAATCCTGCATATTATCATAGTTAGCGGAAGCAACAAGCGTTTTCTCTAAAGTATAAATACGCTTTTCGCAAGCACCATTACCCTGACCAACACCAAGACGCTGAAATTTGAAGCTCATCTTAATACGGCTACCTGCAGGTACAGTATAATCAACCCAAGCATTTGTTGCCGTATCAAACCTGTTCATTGGATAATTCAAAATAGGATACTCTCCTGCTTCGTTTTGATCTACTTGTTGCGTACCGGGAGCAATAATAGATAGCTCATCCTGAACAACTGCAAAGCTGTTAGGATTAATTTTCATATATACTCCTGAAGGAACAGGGATATTTACAGCAGGGTCAAGCACACTTGGTATCTCAATGAATCCTGCTTGCTTCGCTTCTTTCTCAAGCACTGTTGCATATACGCAATTATTTGTAGGTCCACTTGTGTCAGCCTTTACAATAAGCCTGTCACCTTGCTGTATCTTACGTGCGTTCTCGCCTTCAAGTAAAAAGTATGCGTTAACGCTTTGAGGGTCATCAAAGAAGATACTACTATATATGGTATCGTAGTTTTCCTCGTCAGGCTTAATAACAAACTTATATCTCTTTGCCCAAGCCGGAGCTCTTTGAGTAGTAGGAATAGTTACTCTAATTGAGTTCTTGGTATCGGATGCAGAACAAGGTACGTGTACTGTGTTTCTTGGGCTAACTAATGCTGTAGTAGAACGACCAAAGTCATCCATATACACAATACCAATCTCATACCCACGATTGCTATGCAAGCTGCGTGGTGAATTTATTTTTTGATAGAAAGCTTCTGCAAAGTTTACTGAGTAATACTCGTACACATTTATTGTTGGTGTAACAGTATTGTCAACATATCTCATTGCAGGAAACTGAAGACCAATTATCTGACTTGCCGGTGTAGTAACAATACTTATTGGCTGACCTGCAGCAGAAATACCACTCTGAAACTTTATTAGTGCATCTAAGTTATTTGGTAAAGCGCAGTTGAACTGATCAGTAAATGTCGTGCCATTGCAAGAGTTTGCTACAGGTTGAATGTTTGCAATTGTTCCAATAACATCTTGAAATGCTACGCTTGTAGCCATCTGATAAACAGAAGTATATGTTGTTGGAAGTGTAAACGTAAAAGTGAGATTAATATTCTCACTTGTTTCTGTAGGGAATGGAGTGCTTCCGGCAAAGGTATTATGCGTAAGCCTTACCTCTAACGTAATTGAAGAACCTGCAATAAGCTGTACACCCGTGAGGTTAATGTTTACAGTTGCATTTGGAATAGTTTGGCTACTTCCAAAAGTATATATTCCTGAAGATGTAGTATCGGGTAAACTTGTAGTGCCAACTAATTCAGAAACTAAAGAGGCAACATATTCAAGTTTTGTAAAATTTCCATTCAAATCAACTAAGTCATATCCCTCAACATAGTTACCATACATTAAACGATTACCCATAATGGTTTGAGCTCTCGCAAGAAGTGGTACATTGTCGTACAACCTGAGTAACTCTGACTCAGGAAGCACTGTAAATATCTTACTATTTGTAAACGTGTATGTGTAGTTGGTATTGTTTGCAAGACCAAGCTCAGCTTTGTCAAGCTTTTCAATAACTTTTACAATACTTGTTCCTGCCTCCTTAAATAACAAGTCAATACCAACAACAAGCGCACCGCCTGTATTGTATGTAATGATAGCAGTATTGTTTATGTTGACCATCCCCTCATTGAGGTAGCTATTAATACTGAACTCAAATGGGTTTGGTGAAAATGCAGGAGCAGACCACTGAGATGTTGCTGAATATTCACCATCTTGATAACGATAACGATATGCAAAGCAGATAAACCTGTCTTCCATAAAGTTATCTTGCTGACCTGTTCTTATCTCACGAATAGCAGGAGCTGCAATTGGCGGCTTCTTAATAACAAGAAGTGACTCTGCGCTAAATTGGTCTATGTTCCCAACAGGGTTGGCATAGTTTCTTGTTATATTAAATACCCTTGGAGGGTTGTAATTGTCAGTAAAAAATATCAACTGATCAATAAGGTCAACACCTGTAATTAAAAACTCAGGATTAAAGTTTAGTGTAGTATTTACACCACCTCCATCGTTGATGCTTATTACGTGATAAGTAAGTGCACTTTGTGTTGTGTTGTATGACACAATCATATCGAGCTTACCGGTTGCCCCTACAGGAAATGTGGGGTCGTGCACAAACCAAAAGATTCTTTCATTTGCGCTATCTTCAATAGCTCCAATACATTTTGCGTTTGCGCTAAGTGGTGTACTATTGATATACCGCAGTTGAGTCAGCGCTACATTACCTTTTGTATTTTCTATTACACCAATTTCAGCCTGCTCAGTAGACCCCATACGGACGTTGAGCGCATCAATATACTCTCCGTTTGGAACAAGTCGCTCGTCCACGACCTTGTTCATCCTACCTGATATGAAGTTCCTTGTTATGTTTGGCATATTATTTCAACCACTTGTCCATACCACGCAGGTTCATAAGAAGTCTGCCCGGATGAATGTTACTCATTCTAATTTTTGCGTTGCGAAGTAAAGCCGCTTTTTCTTTACGAGCACGAGCAATAATGTACTCTTGTACACCAAGCTTTGAATTAAGTATCTCGTATTGAATATATGCGTATATATACTTCTCAAATAATTTATTAACGCTGACAATTGAATCATCACCATTCTCCATACCATCAGAGATGTATTCGAGAATGACAGATTGATTATACATATCAGAGTTAAAGTTGATAACCCCCATTCTCTGATCAATAGCAAACGTAGGGTTGAAGTTTGCGGTCTCTGTATTAAGACCATAGCGCTCACCGAGGCTATAATCAAAATACCAAACCCCATCTATATCCCATCCATACTGCCCGTAGTATGGACCGGGATTTAAGTAGATACTTTTTTTGATTCCATCTAATCGCTGCAAGTCAATCTGTGAAAACTGAGGAGACAGCGCATTACCATTTTGGTCAAATAATATTTTTCCTGTTTGGTCTTGCAAGTATGCAAGAGATGACAGGATTTGAATGTTCTCTGTAAGTGGTCTTAGGTATCCGTCTTTGTAAAGATTAACCCTTACCCAATTCACATAGTCGGATGGAAGAATATAACGAAGCGTATCATCAACTGTAAGCTGCAATACTTTTATCTGCTTGAACGCATCGTAGTTGAGCTCCTGTATGGCACGCTTTGCGTGAAATAATATTTTGTAACGCTCTTCATTATTTACAAGAGAATGATTGCCTGCATACATCAACATAAAGTTGTTGACAATATCGAACAGGCTTACGTATTGGTACGAACCCCAATTGACATCTGTTGGTGGTACACCATTATTCTCGTAATATTTATATTGAGTAATGTATGCCATAATTATTGCGATTGTTTTTGTTCTTCAGCAGCACCGAATTGAACAGCCATTATCTCACGAATAGACATACCTGCGTATTGAAGAATCTTTGTTACAAGCTTGAACTCATCTTCTGCAGGAACTTCAAAGTCTTGATAGTCGGGCTGCGATTGGTCAAATACCGGCTCGCCACCTGTTAAAGAAACGAATGTCCATTTAGGGTCTTTCGGATACCTAAAATAATTTGCATCAACTTCATTCGGTAGGTTGATGGTAGATGGAAATACTGTAAGTACGCCACCCTCCTGCGTATATGCAGGATACTGTTCTGTTGGAGCCGTAAGATTTGACGTAGTAAGCATTGTGATTTTATTATGCGTTACCTTCTCTGCCTCTCCCTTGAATACACGTGGAGATACAGATGCGTCATAGCACATAATCTTATTAATCATAAAATAGTCAAATCCTGTAGTAGTAATAGACGGAAGAAAAAATCTGTTTGTTGCAGGCGCAACTTGCGTAAGCGTTGAGGTTAAAGCAAAAACTTCCATCGCCTCTTCTATAGGCTTTCTTTGATCAGCGTAATCTATACCGGACTTTCTTAGGTTCTCTAAATTAACTACGTTGTTGTATTCAGAAAAGTATTCTTCAAATACTTCAAGCTGAGACTGCTTGGCAAACAGGTTAAAGTCTGCCGGTGATATATACCCGTAGTTATTTTTATTGAGAATGGAAAGTACCGTATTTCTGACGGAATTTATCATTATAGTCTTTTTACAAATATAAACAAAAAAAGAGGGTATAGAAATACCCTCTCTACCTAAACACTATGAAACCATTAACCTATGCTAAGTTACTTTCAAGCATCTTAAGGGCATCAATTCCTTCATCGGTCTTCAGGAACTCCGCAACGGTAAAGTAGGGGTCTTGCGCATACGGAATGGTCAACATCTTCTTCTTATTGGACCCCGTATTAAACCATACTTCCTTCTGTCCGTTCCTGAATGTCAATAATTTATTCTCAAAGAACACGTGTACGTTTGACTGTAGCTTCAGCATTGGGTCCCCGAGTACGTTTAAGAACCCTTGGGGGTCACGCTTGGCATAAATCAGTACATCTCTTTTAAGCTCAGACGTTGTAAACCTCGATGGGTCTTTCCCAAAGAGCACTCTTGATACGCTCTCAAGCTGCTCCAAAGAGAGCTGACGAGCTTGAATCAAGGCATCCACCTCCGCACTTAAACTCTCTACCTCTTTCGCAGCATCTTTCTCGTGGTCTACCTCAACAAATGTCCTACCATTTAACGGGTGGTAGTACAAGAACTCCTGTAGAACAGGATTACTCTTAGGAACCCTAAGAAACCCGTTCTCGAATATAACAGGTTCGACAATGGCATTACCGTCTTGCTCGTCTTCAAAAGCGGTCTTTTGGTTGATAGCGTATCGCAAGGGGCGGTTGACATTGTTTTCTTCATCGAACCAAAGTAATGGGTAACGTCTTGTATTTCTTGAAGGTAGCGTATACGAAAGGGGGGCTACGTCCCCTTTAAGCTTGTAAATCCTGTCGGCAGGAACCAATTTCTTTTTCATTAGATTTTAATTTGATTAGATTAAAAATAAGGGGGAGTGTCTTTGAAGACACCCCACCCTTTATTGTTTTTCTTCGGATTATGAACCGTAACGGAACAATACGAAGTTGTTAGCACCCAAGGTACAAACGCAACGCTCAGAGAGGAAGTTTACCTCCATTGCATCGAGGTCGCTTGTTTGAGCACCACCGGCAGAACCTGTGATCCAAGTCTTGTATCTACGGTCTTCTGTTTCAGAAGCACGGTAGCGTACGTGTAAGAATGGACGCTTAGCGTTCTTGCCAAGGATTTGGTCGTACACGGTAGTAGAACCGGCAGGAACCAACAGACCTGTTACAGTGCCTGCTGCTTGAGCACCTGTAGGAAGACCACCACGCATAGTAGGATCGTTCAGGTACTTCCAATCAGACTTGTAGAAGTCATAACCTCTGCGGAAACCGCTGAAGCCAAGGTTCAAAGCCATATCCTTGTCGTTGTCAAACAAACCGTAAGATGTACCGTTTGCTCCGTAGCTGTTCTGAGCAGCGAGCATATCGTCAATGTCAAAGCTGAAGGCACGGTTAACGAAGATTACGTTCTCTTCGATAGAACCTTGCTTGTCAAGACGAGAGATGATGCTGTCGAAATCAGCAAGTGTGGTTGGGTTTCCACCGCCCCATACGTTACCACGGCTGTTTACTACGTAGAAGATTCCCTCAGAACCTTTGTTACCGTAGATTGGGTTCAAAGAAGCGTTAGCAACACCTGAACCTGTCTCAGCAGGAACAGCCTCAATCATCGCAGTCTCAAGGTAGTCCTCAAAACGCAGACGAGTTTCGTGCTCGCTCTTCAAATACCAAAGATATCCGGTAGCACCGTTCTCAGTGGTTACTTCAACCCATCCAATCTGAGCCATATCAGAACCGCTTACAGCGTACTTGTCCTTGATGATGATTGGAGAGTTATCGAAGATTTCATCTTCTGCTTCCAAAGAACCGATCATTCCAACAGTTCCTTTCTTGAACTCAGAACCATAAATCCATACAGACAAGGTTGCAGAGCTACCAAAAGTTTGACCACCGGCTTCGTAGTAAGCAACATCGAAAGTACCTGCAGTGGTGTTCACAGCAGTAACGATGCCCTTGTTAGAAAGACCGTTAGCGTTGTCAGAAATAAATACAGTCTGACCGGCACGGATAGCGATACCACTTACGTTAGGGTCGCTTACAGTGATGGTTGCAGAATCTGCAGCAGCAGCCGCAGAAGAGGCGCAATCTACATACTTAGTATGCAAACGTCCTTGTTCAGCCCACTTAATCATATCAGAGTTAGAAGGCATTTCAGCTCCTACCAAACGAAGGAAAGAAGCTACAGTACGATTACCGTAACGCTCAAACTCCTTCTCATAAGTATCAGGAAGATACTGATTCAAGAAGTTGAAGTTGGTAATGTAGTTAGTCGAAAGGGGCACTTGCTCCGCACTTGGCTGAAGCTGATACCCGGGTGATGGTAATACTGCCATTGTTGTAAATTTTTAATTTATATTTTTTTAATGCTGCGGATTTTTAGACTCCTTCCGGAATCCGGTGCTACCGCCTTCACCTGCATCCCCCCTTTATTTACAACTTCAGGCGCTCTACGCTCTGACATATTTATATTTTTAGTCTTACGCATTACGTCCTCTGTTGCGTCTGCCTGTCCTTGTTCATAGAAGTACTTGGCAAACCTATCAGGGTTCATCGCTATGGCTAAAGCCTTATGGTATCCTGCAGCGTCTTTAATCAGTCCGCTCTCATCCAAATACTTGTTGATAAAGTTTAGTGGAGTCGATTGAGACTTCTTTAACTCTACAGCAGACCCGGGAGAAAACACAATCTTCTTGTCGTCAATGGCGAACTCAAAACCTTTGAAGTCTTTACTAAAGACCTCTTCGGACTTTTGGTCAAACCATTTGCGCTTACGCTCGTTTTCCTCCTGCAAGGTTTTTGCCTGTTGTGTATACTGACGGTACGCCTCAAACTCTTCATTGTCCTCGGGAGATAAGCCATTTGCTCTTGACTCAAGAGGCAGCTTGTATTTCTCCTTTTGTTCATTGAAGAAGCTCTTAGCTTCCGCAACAGCCTTTTTACGTGCTATCCTTACCTTCTTAATTTTAGACTCATCATCGATGTCCTCATCGTATTTGTAGTCCTCCATCAACACATCAATGTCTTCTTTGTCAAGACCTTTCTGTGTAGAGGCAAGATATTCACGAAGAACTTGATCAGGGTCCATTGAATCGTAGTCCTTGTTAACCTTAACAAAGTCATCGAATCCACGCCCTGTCTCCTTCTTAAATTTCATATAAGCAGCCACATCTTCGGGAAGGGGCTCAGACTCTTGGCGTTCTGATACCAAATCATCGAAGGAGTTAATCTGCTTATTGTAGCGTTTTCCAATATATGAAAGAACTTGCTCCTCTGTTAGCTCAGGCTCCTGTGCCGGAGGCTCTTCTGTTTTCTCAGCAGGAGGCTCTATGTTTGACGTGTCAATCTTGACATCATCTACAACCTCACCATTCAACTGCTTCTCGTGCTTCTCAAGAAGTTCTTTTTCAACTTCCTGTACACTTTTGCCCTCTGTCGTATCAAGTGCTCTTACTTTAATTTCCATTAGATTAGATTTAATTTGTTACAAATTTATACAAAAATTGCGAAAGTTTTAGCGAGGTTCAAATTCAGCTAAGTCAAACCCATCAAGGCTGTCCTCATTGGACTCAAAGTCCATAGGGGGCAGATTGTTCTTTCTTTGGTTTATGAGCTTAGACTGTTCGCTATTCTGTTGACTTATACGTCTTGCCTTCTCCTTTTCCTTCATATCCTCCCTGCTCATTAAAGCGGACTCCTTGAGACCACCTAACTGCATTTGGTATTGGAACTCCTCGTTCATTAGCATCCGCTTCATATCAGCCTCAGCCTTGAGTCTCTCAATATCAAAAGCCACCTCAGCCTGCTTGATTTGCATCTTAGCCTGAGCCTCGAGTTGTATCTTTTGCATAGCTGTTTGAGCAGCAATCTGTTGCGATTGCAATTGTTGCTGAGCCATCATAGCCTGCTTCTGCATTTCCATCTTTTCCTCACGTTCCTGCTTCTTCATTCGCTTGACCTTCAGAAGCTGATTGGCAAGCTTAATGTTTTTAAGCTCACGTATGTCGATGGCATCCTCAAGATTGATGTCGCCCTTAGAAAGAGCCATTTGAATGTTCGCCTCAAGCTGAGCCTTCTGCTCTTCGTCAGGAGATACCTCTACAAATATGCCAAAGTCATATATGTACAAGTCGCTAATATCATTTAAGATGGACACGTTATACTTGCCAATCTTATTGGCAAAGTCGTCCTTGAAGTCAGCGTACTCTAAAATGTCTGCAATCCGGTAGGTAAGGGCTTCAGCAAGCGACCTGTAGATGAATAAGCCTCCCTCAAGAATGTGGCGTGTAGCCGTATTGGAGTTAAGTGCAGCGAGCTTTTGGACCCCTACCAATGCGTTAGGATCAGGCGTAGACCCATCCCTTGCCTCGTTAAGTCCGGTCACAGACCGAATCATATCAAGGTAATGGTTGTAGTTTGCTATTAGCATCTGTGTTTTAGAAGCTCCTGAGTTGGAGGTTAGCTGCGTAATAGGAACTCTTGCATTGTTGAAGTCACCCTCTTGGGTATAACTACGTCCGATAACACTACCTGTTTGGAAGTATAGCCTCAAGGCATCTTCCGGGTTATAGGCTTGCCCTGTTCCAAGGTCAACCTCATTGAGACCATCGGCATCAATGAACACACCATCAGGTACAGTGCGTGCAATAACCTGCTGTAGCTTTAAGTGGGTTAGCTGAATCAAATCTGCGAATGGAACCATTCTACGGACAAGAGACTCAATCACACCCTTATACATACGAGGCGCTACTGCCACGTAATTTGGTAATGCGTGTTGAGAAGTTGATTTAGGGCGAACCATATTTTCAGCCATCTGCCACTTGAGCAAGATGTTGGTTCCCATCACCATCACACCCTCATACCACACATCAATAGTCTTTTCAATTTTTTCAAACTTTCCTTCCTCCATCATTTCAACAGGAGGATTAAACTGATCATCTTTTTCAATTACACGAGAGCCACCTGCTTCAAGAATCTTTTTCTTGTAGACCATTTTCTTTGTGGTCTTGTAATTGAAGTAAAGGATAGTTGCAGTATCACGATAGAACAAACTGTTCTCATAGAAACGTGCTACGTTATAGTAGTCGTACCAACTCTGAGAGTACATTGAAATTTCCTGCAACTGCTCACGAGTAAGCGTTGGGTCAATCTTTACAAGCTCAGTAATTGGAAGCGTTTTAATTTCTCCCCAATAAAAACAATCTTGGAAGAATGGGTCTTCAGTATAACTGTATACCACATTCGCAGGATCAACGTATGACACTTGCACTCCTGCACCGGGAAGAAACTCGTGCTTTGCTACGCCAATACCAATAACAGCTAAATCGTAATCTATTCGTTTACGTGTGTCTTGATAATGGTTTTCATCAAGTATAGTATTGATAGCTTCCTCTTCTGCAATTTCAATAGCAGGCTTATAGTTAAGCTGCATATACAATGAAAGCTCTTCGTCTGTTTCCGGAAGCTCATCAGGGTCCATAATAAAAGGGTCAACACCTGTTGACTCTTGTATCTGTGTAAGTACATCTTTAGCTGCCATCTGCCCCTCAATCATATCTTGATACTTACTTCTCTTTGCTTGCGACATTGCATCTTGTGCATACGTCTTTACCTTGAATAATCGGTCAGACATACCATTCACAACAATATCAACAAACTTTGGAAGAATAGGAACGGGTGTCCAATCTAAGTTCAAATAGGAAAGGTCACCATCTATAGCAAGCTCATTCTTATACTTCTGCACAGACTGCTCTCCACGAGCATATAGACGAAGTCTATTAAAGTCACGCCATTGACTGTAATACCTGCATTGATTACCATCTTTGCGGAACCACTCGTATTGGATGGCTTGACCTACCTGTAGACCAAACGCATCAGAGGCTTTCTCTGCGTCAGATACAAACTGACCCGGAAAACCTGCTGCGGATATATTAACTTTTACATCTTTCATTTAATAAGTTCACTTAGTGTTCCACTATTAGTGTACCTTGCGAAATTAATACTAATTTTCGACTCTTTTTTGTCAGGTAAATATACATTTTTTTGATTTGCCATTATCGCTAACCCCGAACTAATTGTTGCGTCAAACTTTGTTCTGTCACTTATATCAAATCTCGCCCAATCCTCGAGCGTTCTTGTGAATGGCATTGTCCCTATCTCATCAGCCGGTCTATAGGTACTCGTTAGGTCGAAACCTATAAACTTTTCAATGTATGTCTCAATAGCTGAAGCGTGCGCCTGCTTCACCTCTTCAGAGGAGTTAGGGATACCGCCAAGCTCACGCTCGGTCTTGCTCAGCTTATTGAGTGTACGATCAGGGCGGTTCATACAGAAGTGTCGATACCCCCTGTTTTTGAAGTGGTATAGTAGTCTTGGTTTATTGTTCTCCGCAAGCACCGGCATACCATAGAACACGCAAGCCATCAGCACCTCCTCAAAGAATATCTCAGCCGTTTGAGGACGGGCTATGTATTCTAAGAAAAACTGATTGGTTGGCGCATCGTCCAAATGATATTTGGTCATACCGTGCAAAGACCCATTTGACCCCCTACCCCCAACTACCGCTGAGATGTCGTATGGGTCACAGCCAAAGGACCCGAGGTGTTCATTGCCGGGGTACTTAGCTCCGCTCCTATTGATGACGTTGTTCTGCATATTAGTGGGTGGAACCCAACTGATTAAGAACCTTCCCCTCGGGTCAGGACTCCATATCACTCGGCTATCTTTTTCACCATCCTTCCAATGAAATGTTCCACGTGAAACATTATGCGCCTGAATCTGTGAATCATTGTAGTCAATCTGATGATATATCTTGGTCAGGTTAAATAGCGCCTGCTTGCTCTCATCCCTAAAGGCGTGGCTTTCGGTACGAGGGAACTGCCGGTAAAACTCATTGAGCGCATCGGCATCGTTTTTAAGCGACTCAACCTCAGCCTCCCAATAGTCAATGGC
>Ga0315906_10002911_pt1 | contig 23165 bp, 19 predicted proteins | sample LakEriMetagenome_4_FD_203526 | JGI IMG/M metagenome (GOLD analysis project Ga0315906, IMG submission 203526) | Freshwater fungal communities from buoy surface, Lake Erie, Ohio, United States - Buoy 2 MA122 | ecosystem: Environmental > Aquatic > Freshwater > Lake > Lake biofilm | place: USA...
GGGCATTTTTCAGTCTGGCGGAGCGAGAGGGATTCGAACCCTCGATGAGGCTCTACACCCCATACTCCCTTAGCAGGGGAGCACCTTCGGCCACTCGGTCATCGCTCCAAGACTTGGATTATGCCTCAATTACCAATGGTATCGGCCGCTTTGTCCAGATCAAATTCGCGGTGCAAAGCGCGCACGGCCAACTCCATGTACTTCTCGTCGATGACCACCGAGGTTTTGATCTCGGAGGTGGAAATCATTTGAATATTGATGCCTTCGGTGCTCAAACACTTGAACATGCGACTGGCCACGCCCACATGGCTTCGCATACCGATGCCCACGATGCTGACCTTGCAAATCTTGGCGTCACCCAGCACATCGGCTGCACCCAATTTGGGCACCACTTGGGCCTTGAGCAGGTCCATGGTTTTTTGGTAGTCGTTGCGGTGCACCGTGAAGCTGAAGTCGGTCTTGCCTTCTTTGCTCAGGTTTTGAATGATCACATCGACTTCGATGTTGGCGTCGGCCACCGCACCCAAGATTTGGTAAGCAATGCCGGGGGTATCGGGTACGCCCAACACCGAAATTTTGGCTTCGTCGCGGTTGAACGCGATGCCAGAAACGATGGCTTGTTCCATGTCTTCGTCTTCCTCAAATGTGATCAGGGTGCCAGAGCTGGCTTCTTCGTTCAAGTCGATGTCCCACGGCGTGAAGCTCGAGAGCACACGCAGCGGCACTTGGTATTTGCCGGCAAATTCGACCGAGCGAATTTGCAGCACTTTGGAGCCCATGCTGGCCATTTCCAACATTTCTTCAAAGCTCACGCGCTCCAAGCGCTTGGCTTCGGGCACCACACGCGGGTCGGTGGTGTAGACGCCGTCCACATCGGTGTAGATCAGGCACTCGGCGGCTTTGAGTGCCGCGGCCACGGCCACGGCCGAGGTGTCCGAGCCACCACGGCCCAAGGTGGTGATGTGGCCTTCGGGGTCCACACCTTGAAAGCCGGTGACGATGACGACTTTGCCGGCGTTGAGGTCGGCGCGCACACGGACATCGTCGATCGACTCGATGCGGGCCTTGGTGAAGGCGCTGTTGGTTTTGATCGGCACTTGCCAGCCGGCGTAGCTGACGGCGTCGATGCCCTCGGCTTGCAAAGCCACGGCCAACAGGGCCGACGACGCTTGCTCGCCAGTGGCGGCCAAGGCGTCAAGTTCGCGGCTGTAAGCGGTGCCGGGTTGGGCGGGGGCCAATTCTTTGGCCAAGGCGAGCAAGCGGTTGGTCTCGCCGCTCATGGCGCTGGGCACCACCACCATTTGGTGACCGGCCCGGTGCCATTTGGCCACGCGTTTGGCCACGTTGCGGATGCGTTCGGTGGACCCCATGGAGGTGCCGCCGTACTTGTGAACAATCAAAGCCATGGGGAAATGTCTGAGGATAAAGAGGTTTGCGCCGCCAAAATAGCCAGCAGCGCAGCTGCAAAGCCCGTCAATTATAGGGGTGCTGTGTATTGCAAATGCTGACGCTGGCGCTCAACCCTGCCCGCGCCAACCTTCAATTCGATCTGGTGACCGCGGGTGGTGCACGCCCGAATTTGCAACAACAACGCCGCCATTTGCGCTTGACTGGGCGCCACGCCGTGCTCGCTGCGCAACCAATATCGAAGGACATTGGTTTGCCGCGCCGCCGACAAGGCCTGCAAGCCGGCAATGCTCGGCGGCACGCCCACGCGCTGCAAATCGATGTGCGCCAAGTCGTCGAGCAGGCTTTGGGCCTGTGCGGCGTGTTCGGCGCTGCGCGCCAAGGTGCCTGCGTAGGCTGGGAAATCGCGGCGCCAAGCCTGCAGCAAACCGTGGCGGATGCGGTTGCGCGTGAAGTCCGTGTTGTCGTTGCTGGGGTCTTGAACCACGGCGACGCCCTGTCCGTCCAGCCAATCCCTCAAGGCCTGGGGGTCGACCGTCAAGATCGGTCGAGCAAAGCGCACACCGTGGCGTTCAAAGTTTGAGGGCATGGCCGACAGGCCGGGCAAACCAGCGCCTCGGCTCAAGGCCAGCATGAGGGTTTCAACCTGATCGTCGGCGTGGTGACCGAGCAGAACGTGCGAGGCACCCACCGATTGGGCCAACTCGGCCAAAGCGCGGTAGCGCCCTTCGCGGGCCGCGGCCTCGGGGCTTTGCCCCGGTGAATGTTGGGCTTGGATGCGTTGGACGTGGCAGGCCATGCCCCAGCGTTGGCATTGCCCACGGACGTGCGCTTCAAAACCATCGGCGGCGGCTTGAAGGCCGTGGTGCACGTGCAGCGCGACCACATTTCCGGGCCAACGATCTTGGGCCGCCAAGGCCAAGGCGGTTGAATCGGCACCACCACTCAAGGCAACCGCCAACGGCCGTCGCTCTAGGTCGGCACCGTTGGCCCAAACCGCCAAGGCCTCATGGCAAGGATTGGCGGTGTGGCTCACCTCAACGCTTGGTGTCGGCTTTGGTGTCGGTGAATCGGCCGTAGCTGTTGATGCGTGCGTGACGGCGATCGATCAGCTCTTTGACCTTCAGGTCCGAGACTTGTCGGTAGGCCTCGGTCAGCGCACGCTTGAGTTGGGCGCCCATTTGCGCGTGGTCGCGGTGGGCCCCGCCCACAGGTTCACTGACGATTTTGTCGACCAGGCCCAAGGATTTCAGTCGATGTGCCGTGATGCCCAAAGCCTCGGCGGCGTCTTCGGCGCGATCGGCGGTTTTCCACAAGATCGAAGCACAGCCCTCGGGGCTGATCACCGAATACACCGAATACTGGAGCATCAAGACCTGATCGGCCACCGCGATGGCCAAGGCACCGCCCGAACCACCCTCACCGATGATGGTGGAGATGATGGTCACTTCGAGCTGGGCCATCTCAAAAATATTGCGGCCAATGGCTTCGGACTGGCCACGCTCTTCGGCGTCGATGCCAGGGTAAGCGCCGGGCGTGTCCACAAACGTGAACACGGGGAGCTTGAACTTCTCGGCCAGCTTCATCAGGCGCAAAGCCTTGCGGTAGCCCTCGGGCTTGGTCATGCCGAAGTTGCGCAAACCACGCTCTTTGGTGTCGCGCCCTTTTTGGTGGCCAAGCACCATGCAGGGCTGGCCGTTGAAGCGCGCCAGGCCGCCCACGATGGACAGGTCATCGGCAAAGTGGCGGTCACCGTGCAGCTCCACGAAGTGGGTGAAGACCTCGCGCACGACGTCCAGTGTGTAAGGACGGTCTTGGTGGCGGGCGATCTTGGTGATCTGCCAAGGCGTGAGGTCGCTGTAAATGTCTTTGGTCAGCTGCAAACTTTTGGCGGACAGCTGATCGATCTCATCGGTGATGTCCACGGCCGACTCGCTTTGGACGTAACGCAACTCATCGATCTTGGTTTCCAACTCCGCAATGGGTTGTTCGAAATCCAAAAAATTCTTCTTTGACAAAACTCTCTCCTGTGTGTGTTCGAAGCTCAAGCCTTTGCGACTCAGCCCCAACTCAATAGGCGACTGGTACGGGGTCCAGCGAGCGCCAAATATACCAAGTCGCGACGCTGCGGTAAGGCGCCCAGGGTGAGGCGACCTCGCGGGCCTCACTGCGACTGACCGGATCGCCCGAGAAATAACAGCGGCTGATGCCGTTGATCAGGCCCACATCGTCCAGCGGCAACACGTCGGGGCGCATCATGTGAAAAATGAGAAACATCTCGGCCGTCCAGCGACCGATGCCACGAATGGCCACCAACTCAGCGATGATGGCCTCGTCGTCCATCTCGACCCAATCTGATTCTTGAACCTGGTCGTTGGCAAAGTGCAGCGCCAAGTCCACCAAATACTCCACTTTGCGCGCCGACAATCCCGCGGCACGCATGTCATCGACCTTGAGTTTGAGGACTTGGGTCGGCGTCAGCGCCTGGGGCAAAACGGCAAAACGGTCCCACACCGATTGGGCGGCTTTGACCGAAATTTGTTGTCCCACGATGCTGCGCGCCAAAGTCACAAAGGCATCTCCGCGCGATTGCAGGCTCCCGCCGGGGTGCTGCGGAATCAGGTTTTTCATCACCCGGTCGCACTTCATGAGGTGCTTGCAGGCCTCGGCCCAGTAAGCGGGCGTGGTGGACTCCTGCACGGTGCCGCTCATCACACGCGCTCCCACGTCGTGCCCTGAGGGCCATCTTTGAGCACCACGCCTTGGCTGAGCAACTGCTGGCGAACGGCATCGGCTTGGGCAAAGTCTTTGGCTTGTTTGGCCGCTTGGCGTTGCTCGATCAAGGCTTGGATGGCCACTTCACTCAAAGCCCCCTCACCCGCCCCGGCTTGCAGCCAAGTTTGCGGATCGTCTTGCAAGAGGCCCAGCGCAGCACCCAAGGCTTTGAGCAGGCCGCTGACTTGAGCGTCACGCGATCGGTTGGCCTCGGACGCCAAGTCGAACAGCACGGCCATCGCCTCGGGCGTGCCGAAATCCTCGTTCATCGCGGCCGCAAAGCGTTGGGCGGCGCCTTGGCTCCAATCGATGGTCACGGCGACCGGCGGCACGGCTTGCAAGCAGGTGTAGAGGCGACGCAGTGCGGTGCGGGCGTCATCCAAATGGGCATCGCTGTAATTCAAGGCGCTGCGGTAGTGGGTGCGGATGATGAAGTAGCGCACCGTCTCGGGGTCGTAGCGCTCAAGCACCTCGCGGATGGTGAAGAAGTTGCCCAAGCTCTTGGACATTTTTTCGTTGTCCACTCGCACGAAGCCGTTGTGCATCCAAACACGCGCCAAGGGCTCACCATTGGCGCCTTCGGACTGCGCGATCTCGTTTTCGTGGTGGGGAAACTGCAGGTCGGCCCCACCACCGTGGATGTCAAACGTCTCGCCCAGCATCTCGCAGCTCATGGCGGAGCATTCGATGTGCCAACCCGGGCGGCCCGTGCCGTAGTCGCTGGCCCATTGAGCCTCAGTAGGTTCGTCGGCTTTGGCCGCCTTCCACAAGACAAAGTCCAGCGGGTCTTGTTTGCCGTCGTTCACCGACACGCGCTCGCCGGCACGCAACTCGTCCAAGGACTTGCCAGACAACTTGCCGTAGCCCTCGAACTTGCGCACGGAGTAATTCACATCGCCGTTGCCGGCGCGGTAAGCCAAGCCTTTGGCTTCCAAACGGCCAATCAGGGACAGCATCTGCGGCACGTACTCGGTGGCGCGTGGCTCGTGCGTGGGCCGCTCGATGCCCAAGGCATCGGCGTCTTGGTGCAAAGCGTCGACCATGCGATTGGTCAAGGCGGTGATGGTTTCGCCGTTTTTCAGCGCACGAGCGATGATTTTGTCGTCGATATCGGTGACGTTGCGCACATAGGTCACTCGGTAGCCCGAGGCCTTGAGCCAGCGCTGCACCACATCAAAAGCCAACATGGATCGGGCGTGGCCCAAGTGGCACAGGTCATAGACAGTCATGCCGCACACATACAGGCGCACATGCCCTTCTTGCAATGGCGAGAAAACCTCTGCCCTTTTGGACAGGGTGTTGAAAATACGCAGGGTCATGGGAGAGAAAGAGGAGGACGGGTCGGGCCCAGCACACCCTCCGAGGGCGTCAAGAGCCTCGGGGATACAATGCTTCAGTATATCCAGACCCACCCCAAATGCCAATGAAACATCGACCGCTGACCCTCGCCACCCTGTGTGCGGTTTTCTTTTTATCGTCGGTGTCGGCTTGGGCCCAAACCGATCCTTATGCATCGGTGAACCGCCTGATCCGCGCCAAGCAATTCGATGCGGCACTCAAGGCCATTGAAACCAACCTCAGCACCAACCCGCGCGATCCCCAAATGCGCTTGTTGCAAGGCGTGGCGCACACCGCAAACGGACAACTCGAACAGGCCAAAGTGGTTTATGTTCGCCTGACCCAAGAGTTTCCCGAATTGCCCGAACCCCACAACAACCTGGCCACAATTTACGCGCAAGAATCCAAGTTTTCCTTGGCGCGCGAGTCTTTGGAAATGGCCGTGCGCCTCAACCCCAATTACGCGGTGGCGCATGAAAACCTGGGCGATGTCTACGTCAGACTGGCCCGTGAAGCCTACGCAAGGGCTGCATCCTTGGACCGAAGCGCTGTGACCATTGGCCCCAAACGCGTTCAACTCGAAACCGTGCTGCGCCCACCCGCCCCTGCGACCCCCACCCCCGCCAAACAACCATGAACAAACGCCACACCCTGGGCCTTTTGACCCTGAGCGCAGCCCTGTTTCTGCCTTTGGCCCACGCCCAATCGGCGCCCAAAGTCACTTTGGAAACCTCGATGGGCACGGTTGTCGTGCAACTCGACCCGGCCAAAGCCCCCCTGTCGGTCAGCAACTTCTTGCAATACGTCAACGACGGTCACTACAACGGCACCGTGTTTCACCGCATCATCCCCACCTTCATGGTCCAAGGTGGCGGCTTCACCCCCGACAACCGCCAAAAGCCAACGCGTGGGCCCATTGCCATTGAGTCCAACAACGGCCTGAAGAACAACCGCGGCACCATCGCCATGGCCCGTACCATGGACCCGAACTCGGCCACCGCTCAGTTTTTCATCAACGTGGTCGACAACGACTTCTTGAACTACCGCGCCCCCACCAGCCAAGGCTACGGCTATGCCGTGTTTGGCCAAGTCATCTCGGGCATGGACGTGGTCGACAAGATCCGCGCCACCCCCACGGGCGCTCAAGACCGCCCCCTGACACCCGTCACCATTTTGAAAGCCACCTCGGAGAAATGAACATGGCCAACCCCCAAGTCGAATTGCACATCGCCGGTTTCGGCACCATCACCTTGGAGCTGGACGCCGACAAAGCCCCCGCCTCGACCGCCAACTTTTTGGCCTACGTCAACAAGGGCCACTACAACAACACGGTGTTTCACCGCGTCATCCCCGGCTTCATGGTTCAGGGTGGCGGTTTTGAGCCGGGCATGAACCAAAAGCCTTGCGAGGCCCCCATCAACAACGAAGCCAACAACGGCTTGAAGAACAACAACTACACCGTGGCCATGGCCCGCACCAGCGACCCGCACTCGGCCACCGCGCAGTTCTTCATCAACGTCGCCGACAACGGCTTCTTGAACCACACCGCGCCCAGCATGCAAGGCTGGGGCTACGCCGTGTTTGGCCACGTGATCAAGGGCACCGAAGTGGTGGACCAGATCAAGGCCGTGAAAACCGGCCGCAAGGGCTACCACGACGACGTGCCACTGAACGACGTCGTCATCGAAAAAGCCGTCGCTCTTTGAGCCTGACGCGCAGCGCCATGCCCGACGCGCCGCCCGCGGCCCATCGGCCCGAAACTCTTCGGGCGCCCAGCGAATGGCGCTGTGTGGACATCATCTCGGACCTGCACCTGCAGCCCAGCGAGCCCGCCACGTTTGACGCTTGGCGGGCTTTTTTGCGTGGGCAGGTGTCGGGTGCGCCCGACGCTTTGCCGGTGGCCGATGCACTCTTCATCTTGGGCGACCTGTTCGAAGTCTGGGTTGGCGACGATGCACTCAGCAGCAACGAGGACCCCGTGGCCGCTTTTTGGCGCGACTGCGCCGACGCATTGGCCGAGCGCGCCCGTTTGGGGCCGGTGTATTTCATGGCGGGCAACCGCGACTTCTTGTTGGGGCCGGTGGCCAGCGAACGCATGGGCTGGCAGGTTTTGAGCGACCCGACCGTGCTGTGCATGGGCGAGCAGCGAACCTTGCTGAGCCACGGCGACGCACTGTGCATTGACGACACGGACTACCAAGCCTTTCGCCGCACCGTGCGCCAAGTCGACTGGCAAGGCCACTTTTTGAGTCAAAGCTTAAAAGAACGCTTGAGCGTGGCGCGCGACTTGCGCGAACGCAGCCAAGCGCGCAAAGACCGCCAAGGCCTCGACCCCAGCCTGTGGGCCGATGTGGATCACAGCGCCGCTGAGCAGTGGCTCTTGGGCGCCGATGCCCGCGTGCTCATCCACGGCCATACCCACCGCCCCGGCCAGCACGCATGGACCGGCGCCAACGGGCACCTGTTCGAGCGGCACGTGCTGAGCGACTGGGAGCTGAGCGGCCAGACGCCACGCTGCGAAACCTTGCGACTGCACGTGAGCGGGGAGCTCACGCGCTGGCTCCCCCAAGCGCTTTAGCGCTTGAGCAAGGCCTTGAGCGCCGTCTGCAAGCGACGCGCTTGTGCGGCGTCGTGCGGCTGTGCCAACACCCGCGCCACGTCTTGCGCCCACGTCTGCGCGGGCGTGGGGTCGTTGCGGCGCGTGAGCAACAGCAACTGCAATTGACGGCGCTCGGCGAGCTGCTCAGCGGGTGTGGGCACCTCGGCGGCCATTTCCAAACGCAACAAGGCGCTGGCGTCTGTGGCCGAGGCGCTGCCACCCAAGGCTTGCACCCAGGCACTGCGGCTAGCCGCATTCACTCGGCTGCCCAGGGCCTGGGCCGTGGGCACGGCATCGGGCTGGCGTTGCTCCCACGCGCTCAGGAGCTGCGTCAAGACCTCGCCGTGGGCCATGGCGGCCAAACGGCGCATTTGTTGCTCGGCTTGCTCCAAAGCTTGGCGTTGGGCACGGAACGCCGTGTCACCCAAACGGGGGCCGCGCGGGGCGCGCTCTTCGCGCTGACCGAAACGGCCCTCATCACGGCGGCCATCGCGGGCGCCGCCGAATTTGTCGTCGCGTCGGGGTGGGCGCGAGCGGTCGACCGCGGCGGTGGCGCTGCCTTTGGCTTGGCCCGGACGGTCATCACCGCGCATGGCCACCAGCTTTTTGGGCGCGGCGGCGGGCACCTCAGCGGCAACCACGGCGTCGCTCTCGCTCTCAGTCACGGGCTCAGGGGCTGCGGCAGGGGCCAGGGCTGGTGCAGGGACTGGCGCACCTTCGCTGGCGGCGTGGAGGGCTGCCACCGCTTTGGCAATCGCCGCGGCATCGCCGGCGTCACACGCAGCTTGCACGGCCTGAGCCGCCTCGACCACCCGGCGGTCGTGATCGCTCAAAGCCTCGGCGGCGGGCGCACGGGATGTGGTCTTGCGCGAGAAGGCCTCGTCCAAGGGCTGTCGGAACGCGTCCCACAGCTTTTGTTCGTGCTTGCGGTCCAGCGAGATGCTTTGGGCATCGGCTTGCCAACGCTGTTGCAGCGCCTTGACGGCGGCCACGCGCAGCACGGGCTCGGCGGCCAAAACCTTGGCCTCTTCGATCATGGCTTGGCGACGTGCCAAGGCCTGGTATTGCGCCGCTTGCAAAGGCGCATGGGCCTCGTGCATGAGGGTTTTCCATTGCGGCTGGATGGCGGCAAAGGCTTTTTCGCCCATGTGACCGCCGTTGCGCCAGCGCTCCGCAAAGGCATGCAAATCGCGGGCTTGTTGCTTCCAGTCTTGGCTCTCGGCGTGCGCCAAGGTCCAGGCACGCACCTCGTCCATCAGGGCTTGGCGCTGGGCCTTGGTTTGTTCGGACTGCTCTTTGACTTGCTTCAACCAAGCGTCCACCCACTGGTGCAACTCAACACAAGCCGCGTCGAAGGCCTTGAACAAGGTCGCACCCGGCAATGCGCCGTGCGCGGAATCGGCCCGCTTCCATTGCTCGCGCAAACCGCGCAGCTGCTCTTGGAGCTTGCGCCCGCCCACGCGCTTGCCCTCAGGCGCCATGAGCAGGGCCTGCGCTTGGTCGAGCAAGGCTTGGTGGGTGGGCACGGCCGCGGCCTTGGGGCTGCTGGCGGGGACCGCGGCGTTGGCCGCCGGCGGGGATTTGGTCGGCTCGCTGCCTTGACGCAGGGCCTGGATTTGTTCGGCCCACACGGGCACCGCGGGTAGCGGCGCTTCGGGGTCGGCGCTGGCGGCCTGTGTCAGGGCCAGGGCGGCGCCAAACGCTTCCCACACCAACTGCAACTGAACTTGCGCCGTCTCCAACATCTGGTGGAATTTGGGTGCCACCGCTGGCCAAGCCTCTTGCTGCGCCAAAGACACAGACTGCGCCTGCCAATGCGAGACATCGCCACCCAACGCGGCCATGCCGATCAAAGCGTCTTGCCAAGGCTTGGTGGACAACACCTCAATGCGCTGGGCAATCAAGACCGAAGCCTCCCGCTCCACTTGGATGCGGTGCTGCAAATCCTCAACGGCTTTGATGCGGTTGACCAAGGCTTGTCGACATGACGCCAAGGGCTCACGCGACAGAGCTGCACCGGCTTTGGCCGCATCGCGCTGCCATGCTTGGGCATGTTGCACATCAAATGGGGTTTGGCCGAGCAACTGCTCAGCTTTGGTCACCCACACGGCGTTCATGTCATCGGGGGAGTGGGCTTCGGCGGGGGTCGAGGTGGTGTTCACAAGCGATCGAATCTGTCGGTGGAGGTTGCGCGCGCGCCAACCAAAGGTGGGTATTGTCGCCGCTGACGGGCCACTTGGACGTGCAAAAGTGTGCTTTTTCTCCGACAAAAATCCGGCTCACGGCAGCTTTTTTAGGCTTACCGACCCAAAAACACGACCGTTCTATTTGTTAATTTTTGCAATTCTCTCATCCACCCGTCGTACCCCAATCGGGCGTTATTACCCAACATAATTACTTTTTAAGTATTAATAAAAACAAAAAAGCAACTTATCAATTAATTCCAAAAATCTCAATTTTATATTCTTTACAAATCTTAAGAATTTGGAAAACAACGATTTTTAGAATTTCCAAACCCCTACCATGCCCCCAGTTCTTTGAACCAAGGGTGACCTTGTAACAAAGCCGCTGTCCTGACCGACGGCTTGCCCTGCATAGGAGTTCATGCATGACAACCAACCGCACTCAACGCTTCAAACGTATGGAATGGAAAGACCTCGCCAAACGCCCTATGGCCCCCTGGCTCGCGGCCGCATTGACGATCAGCCTTCTGCTGACCCTCTGGTTTCGGCTCTCAGGCCCGCTGGAGCTGCGCGCCCTGAATTGGCTCCAAGAGCGCCAGTCGCAATCCCAAAACGACTTTGGTTTGGCCTCTGCGGCTTCACTGGAGTCCTTGAGCGAGCCACAGGCCTTGCTGGTCTCGTGGCTCAGCCGCAAATACCGCGTGGCCCCCGAGCCCTTGAGCGCGATCGTTGTCGAGGCGTTTGAACTGGGGGCCCAAAAAGGCTTGGACCCGGCCTTGATTTTGTCGGTCGCGGCCAACGAGTCGCGCTTCAACCCCTTGGCCCAAAGCCCCGTGGGAGCCCAAGGCCTCATGCAGGTGCTGACCCGGGTGCACTCTGAGAAGTTCGATGACCACGGCGGCACCGACGCTGCCTTTGATGCCCTGATCAATTTGCGCGTGGGCTCCAAGATCCTTCAAGACAACATTCGTCAGGCCGGATCGGTCGAAGGTGGTTTGCGCCGCTACGTGGGTGCGGTGAAAACGGACGGTCGAGATTACATACACAAAGTGGTGGCCGAACAAATGCGCCTGCACAGCGTGATGGCCGGCAAGAGCACCTCGTTTTTGGCCCTCCCCGCGGGTATGCCCGACCTTTCTCTGCCCGAACCCGAGCTGGTGGCGGGCATCGACGAGCTCGAGAACTGAGCCGCTCAGTTACACTCTCTCCCGCACGCAACTGGCGATAGGCGCCCGCCCCAAACCTGGGCTGGGCAGCTGACGTGGCCCCCCAAAGCAGCAGGCTTTGGGACAACCACTGGGAAGCGTGCCACCCCTCGGGGTGTTTGGCCGTTCGCCTGGGCAGCCCTTGTCACCCATGACAAGGTTCCATCATTTGAAGGACTGCCATGTACAACCGCAACACACCGATTGAACAAACCGACCCCGAGCTGTTCGCCGCCATCCAAGCCGAGAACGCCCGTCAAGAGCACCACATCGAGCTGATCGCCAGCGAGAACTACGCCTCGCCCGCCGTCATGGCCGCGCAGGGCAGCCAGCTCACCAACAAATACGCCGAGGGCTACCCCGGCAAGCGCTACTACGGTGGCTGCGAGCACGTGGACGTGGCCGAGCAACTGGCCATCGACCGCCTCAAACAGATCTACGGCGCCGAAGCCGCCAACGTGCAAGCGCACTGCGGTGCCTCGGCCAACGTGGCTGTGTTTTTGGCCTTTTTGAAGCCCGGCGACACCATTTTGGGCATGAGCTTGGCCGAAGGCGGCCACCTCACCCACGGCATGGCGCTCAACCTGTCGGGCAAGTGGTTCAAGGCCGAGTCCTACGGCTTGGACAAAAACGAAGCCATCGACTACGAGGCCATGGAAGCCAAGGCGCGCGCGACCAAGCCCAAGCTGATCATCGCGGGCGCCTCCGCCTACAGCCTGCACATCGACTGGGCGCGCTTTGCCAAAGTGGCCAAGGAAGTCGGTGCCATCTTCATGGTCGACATGGCGCACTACTCCGGCCTGATCGCCGCGGGCCTGTACCCCAACCCCGTGCCGCACGCCGACATCGTCACCTCGACCACCCACAAGAGCTTGCGCGGCCCACGCGGGGGCATCATCTTGATGAAGGCTGAGCATGAGAAGGCCATCAACAGCGCCATGTTCCCGGGTCTGCAAGGCGGCCCGCTGATGCACGTGATCGCGGCCAAGGCGGTGGCGTTCAAGGAAGCGCAACAACCCGAGTTCAAGGCCTACCAGGCTCAGGTGATCAAGAACGCGCAGATCGTGGCGCAGACGCTGACCGAGCGCGGCCTGCGCATTGTGAGCGGGGGCACGCAAAGCCACGTGATGTTGGTGGACCTGCGCTCGAAGAAGATCACCGGCAAAGATGCCGAAGTGGCTTTGGGTGCGGCGCACATGACGATCAACAAGAATGCCATCCCCAACGACCCCGAGAAGCCGATGGTCACCAGCGGCGTGCGCATCGGCACACCGGCCATGACCACCCGAGGCTTCAAGGACGAAGAGGCACGCGCCACCGCGCACCTGATCGCCGACGTGCTGGACAACCCCCGCGACGAGGCCAACCTGGCCGCTGTGCGCGCCAAGGTGCACGCCTTGACCACGCGCTTCCCCGTCTACGGTTGATCGGAGACCGCCATGACCATCAGCACCTTTGATTTGTTCAAAATCGGCATTGGTCCGAGCAGCTCACACACCGTCGGCCCCATGAAGGCGTCTGCGTTGTTCGTAGCTGCCTTGCTGGCCCATCCTTTGGCGGCGCAGGTCAGCCGCGTGCGATGCGACCTTTACGGATCGCTGGGCGCCACGGGCAAAGGGCATGGCAGCCACAAAGCGGTGATGCTCGGTTTGCAAGGTGAGATGCCCGATCAGGTCGACGTGAAGACCATTGCGCCCAGTTTGGCGGACATCCGCGAGAACCAACGCATCACCTTGGGAGGCAAACACACGGTGGCCTTTGACGAGGCCCGTGACCTCGTGTTCCACCGCCGAGAGACTTTGCCTTTCCACTCCAACGCCATGATGTTGCAGGCCTTTGACGCTCAAGACACTTTGCTGCTGAGCAAGACCTATTACTCGGTGGGCGGTGGATTTGTTGTTGACCACGATGCGCAGGGTCAGGCCCATTTGGTTCAAGACCCCACGCCAGTGGCCTACCCCTACAAGAGCGGCGATGAGCTCTTGAAGCAGTGCCGCGAGCACGGCCTGACCGTGTCGCAGCTGATGTGGGCCAACGAACAAGCGTGGCGCAGCCCCGAAGAAATCCGCTCGGGCTTGTTGCGCATTTGGTCGGTGATGCAGGCCTGCATCCAGCGCGGCATCGAAACCGATGGCGTGCTCGAAGGCGGCATGAAGGTGCGCCGCCGCGCGGCCGAGCTCTACCGCAAGCTGTCGCAATCGCCCGAAGCGGGCTTGCGCGACCAGCTCACCATCATGGACTGGGTCAACCTGTACGCGATGGCGGTCAATGAGGAAAACGCCGCCGGCGGTCAAGTGGTGACCGCCCCCACCAACGGTGCGGCGGGCATCGTACCGGCCGTGCTGCAGTACTACGTGCGTTTTTGCCCCGGGGCCAACGACCAGGGCGTGATCGACTTTTTGTTGACGGCGGCCGCGATTGGCATCCTTTACAAGGAAAATGCCAGCATCTCGGGGGCTGAGGTCGGCTGCCAAGGCGAGGTGGGCGTGGCTTGCTCCATGGCCGCAGGGGCATTGGCTGCGGTCATGGGCGGTACGGTCGAACAGGTGGAAAATGCAGCAGAGATTGGTATGGAACACAACCTGGGCTTGACCTGTGACCCCGTGGGCGGTTTGGTGCAGATCCCTTGCATCGAGCGCAACGCGATGGGCTCGATCAAAGCCATCAACGCTGCACGCATGGCCTTGCGCGGCGACGGTAAGCACCACGTGAGCTTGGACAAGGTGATCAAGACCATGCGCGAAACCGGGGCGGACATGAAAATCAAATACAAAGAGACCTCGCGCGGCGGTTTGGCCGTCAACGTGGTCGAGTGCTGAGAGGACTCCAAAGATGCAACACTTTTCTATCTGGTCATTGCTGCGCAACAGCATGTCGTACCACGAGGGCTGGGAGCGCCAGTGGCGCTCGCCCGAGCCCAAGCGCGAATACGACGCGGTGGTGATCGGGGCCGGCGGCCATGGTTTGGCCACCGCGTATTACATGGCCAAAGAGCACGGCATGCGCAACATCGCCGTCGTTGAGCGCGGCTGGCTAGGTGGCGGAAACACCGCGCGCAACACCACCATCGTGCGCTCGAACTACCTGTGGGACGAGTCCACGGCCTTGTACGAAAAAGCCATGGTGCTGTGGGAAGGTTTGTCGCAAGACCTCAACTACAACGTCATGTTCAGCCAGCGCGGCGTCATGAACTTGGGTCACACGCTGCAGGACATGCGCGACATCGAGCGCCGCGTCAACGCCAACCGCCTCAACGGTGTGGACGCCGAGGTCGTCACGCCCGAACAAATCAAGGAGATGATCCCCTTCATCAACTTGAACACCCGCTACCCCGTGCTCGGCGCTTCTTTGCAGCGCCGCGCCGGCGTGGCGCGTCACGATGCCGTGGCTTGGGGCTACGCCCGTGCCGCTGATGCCTTGGGTGTGGACATCATCCAAAACTGTGAGGTCACCGGCATTCGCCGCGAGGGCGGCGAGGTCACCGGTGTGGACACCGCGCGCGGCTTCATCAAAACCAAAAAAGTGGCGATTGTGGCGGCCGGGCACTCCAGCGTGGTGGCCAGCATGGCCGGCATTCGCTTGCCCATCGAGAGCCACCCGCTGCAAGCCTTGGTGTCCGAGCCACTCAAGCCGATCTTCCCCAACGTGGTCATGAGCAACGCCATCCACGCCTACATCAGCCAGTCCGACAAGGGCGACTTGGTGATCGGCGCGGGCATCGATGCCTACAACGGCTATGGCCAGCGCGGCAGCTTCCAGACCATCGAGCACACCTTGCAGGCCATCGTGGAGATGTTCCCCATCTTCTCGCGCGTGCGCATGAACCGCCAATGGGGTGGCATCGTGGACGTCTCGCCCGACGCTTGCCCCATCATCGGTCTGACGCCCGTCAAAGGCCTCTACATCAACTGCGGCTGGGGCACCGGCGGCTTCAAAGCCACGCCCGGTTCGGGTTGGGCCATGGCCCACACGGTGGCCCAAGACCGTCCGCACGCGCTCAACGCCGCGTTCTCTCTGGACCGCTTCCACACCGGTCATTTGATCGACGAACACGGCGCTGCGGCCGTGGCGCACTGATCCACCCGCCCATTTCGACAGGACCATTGCATGCTCATCATTGAATGCCCTCACTGCGGCAAACGCGCCGAAACCGAATTCAGCTTTGGCGGGGAGGGCGGCATCGCCCGCCCCTTGGAAACCGAAACATTGACTGATGAACAATGGGGCGACTACGTCTTCATGCGCAAAAACCCCAAAGGCTTGCACCACGAGCAGTGGAACCACGCCACCGGCTGCCGCCGTTGGTTCAATGCCTTGCGCGACACCGTGAGCTACCGCATCGTGGCGGTGTGGAAGGTGGGTGAGGCACCACCGCCCGAAGCGCAAGCTTGGATGGACAAACAAGCCCAGGGGGTGCAGGCATGAGCCGTTCAGCACAACGTTTGGCGCAGGGCGGTCGCATCGACCGCAGCCAACGCCTGTCTTTCCAATTCAACGGCAAAACCTACGAGGGTTTTGCAGGCGACACCTTGGCCTCGGCGCTGTTGGCGCAAGACGTTCGCATGGTCGCGCGCAGCTGGAAATACCACCGCCCACGCGGCATTTTGAGCGCGGGGGTTGAAGAGCCCAACGCCTTGGTGCAGTTGTTCGACGGCGCCCGCACGGTGCCCAACGCCCGCATGACCGAGGTGCCTTTGGTGCAAGGCCTGAGCGCACGCCCGATCCACGCCGAGCCCAGCATCGACTTCGATTGGCGCGCGGTCAACAACTGGTTTTCCCGCCTCTTGCCGGCTGGTTTTTATTACAAAACCTTCATGGCCTCGCAAAAGGCGTGGCACTTTTTTGAGCACCACATCCGCAAGGCCAGCGGCTTGGGCGAGTCGCCCACCGAGAACGATCCCGATCGTTACGAACGCCGCTTTGAGCACTGCGACGTGCTCATCGTGGGCGGTGGCCTCACCGGCCTGAGTGCGGCCTTGGCCGCGGCCCAAAGCGGCGCGCGCGTGGTGCTGGCCGACGAACAAAACGAAATGGGCGGCTGGCTGCTCTCCAGCGAGACGACCATCAACGACGTCTCGGCATCGGCGTGGTTGAAGGACACGCTGGCGACTTTGCGCGCCATGCCCGAGGTGCGCTTGTTGCCGCGCACCACGGCGTTTGGCTACCAAGACCACAACCTCGTGACCTTGGCCGAGCGCTGCACCGATCACCTCGCCCCCGGCGCGGTGGCGGCCCAGGCCCCACGCGAGCGCCTGTGGAAGGTGCGCGCCCAACAAGTGGTTTTGGCCACGGGTGCGATCGAGCGCCCCTTGGTGTTCTCCAACAACGACCTGCCTGGCGTCATGCTGGCCAGCGCCGTGACCACCTACATCCGCCGTTACGCGGTGCTGCCAGGCCAACGCGCCGTGGTCTTCACCAACAACGACATGGCCTACGACGCCGTGCTCGCGCTGCACCAAGCCGGCGCGCAAGTGCAGGTGATCGATGCGCGTTCACAGCCCGTGGGCGACCTGAGCGCGCGTGCCCGTGCGTTGGGCATTTCGGTGCTGGCGGGCCACGTGGTCGTGCAAGCCCATGGCCGCACGTCGGTCGATTCGCTGCAAGTCCATCCGCTCTTGGGCGAAGGCCAGTTGGGCCCCGCCCTGCCAGCCGTGGCCTGTGACCTGTTGGCTGTCTCGGGCGGCTTGAGTCCTGTCATTCACCTGTTCTGCCAATCCAGCGGCAAAGCCGTGTGGCAAGAGCAGCGCGCCTGTTTTGTGCCCGGCGTGTCGGTGCAGGCCGAGCGTTCGGCCGGTGCGTGCCGCGAGCCCATGAACCTGGCCTCGTGTGCCACTGAGGGCTGGCAAGCCGGTGCCCAAGCGGCACAGCTCGCCGGTTTTGCCGCGCCCAGCGGTGCCGCGCCTCAGCTCAAGGCCGTCGACATCGGCAGTTTGTTGCCACTGTGGGAAGTGCCCCACCCCGCCGGCACCAGCCGCGCGCCCAAGAAGTTCGTGGACTTCCAAAACGATGTGGCGGCCAGCGACATCCATTTGGCGGTGCGCGAAGGCTTTGAGTCGATCGAGCACGTCAAGCGGTACACCGCCATGGGCTTTGGCACCGACCAAGGCAAAACCAGCAACATCAACGGCATGGGCATTGCCGCGCAGTTGATGAGCAAGACCATCCCGCAAGTCGGCACCACGACCTTCCGCCCCAACTACACACCGGTCACCTTCGGTTTGTTGGCCGGTGGCGAGTTGGGCGATTTGTTCGACCCAATCCGCACCACCGCCGTCCACGACTGGCACGCCCAACACGGCGCGCTGTTCGAAGACGTGGGTCAGTGGAAGCGCCCTTGGTACTACCCCCATAACGGCGAAGACCTGCACGCCGCGGTGCGCCGCGAGTGTTTGGCGGTTCGCCAATCGGTCGGTACCTTGGACGCGTCCACCCTGGGCAAGATCGACATCCAAGGCCCCGACGCCACGGTCTTGCTCAACTGGATGTACACCAACGCGTGGAGCAAGCTCGACACGGGCAAGTGCCGTTACGGCCTGATGCTCGACGAAAACGGCATGGTGTTCGACGACGGCGTGACCGTGCGCTTGGGCGAGAACCACTACCTGATGCACACCACCTCGGGCGGTGCTGCCCGCGTGTTGACTTGGCTCGAGCGTTGGTTGCAAACCGAGTGGCCCCACCTCAAGGTCTACCTCACCAGCGTCACCGACCACTGGGCCACCACCGTGGTGGCCGGTCCGAAGGCGCGTGCGGTGCTCGAGAAGATTTGCAGCGACGTGAACTTCGAAGAAGCCGCTTTCCCCTTCATGACCTACCGCGAAGGCGCGGTCGCCGGCGTGGGTGCGCGCATCATGCGCATCAGCTTCTCGGGCGAGCTCAGCTACGAAGTCAACGTGCCGGCCAGCCAAGGCTTGGCGGTGTGGGAGGCCATTCAGGCCGCCGGTGCCGAGTTCGGCATCACCCCGTACGGCACCGAAAGCATGCACGTCTTGCGCGCCGAGAAGGGCTACATCATCGTGGGCCAAGACACCGACGGCTCCATGTCGCCGGTGGATCTGGGCATGGGTGGCATGGTGGCCAAGACCAAGGACTTCTTGGGCAAGCGTTCGCTCAGCCGCAGCGACACCATCCGCACCGACCGCAAACAACTCGTGGGCCTGCTCACCACCGACCCGCAACTCGTGTTGCCCGAGGGCTCGCAGATCACCGACACCGAGTTCAAAGGTCAAACACCGCACCCCATGCTCGGCCACGTGACCTCGAGTTACATGAGCCCCATCTTGGGCCACTCCATCGCCATGGCGGTGGTCAAGGGCGGTCACCACCGCATGGGCGAGACCGTGATCGTTCCCCTGGGCGATGGTCGCAACGTCACCGCCACCATTTGCAACCCCGTTTTCTTCGACCCAAAATCGGAGCGCCAGCATGCATGAGACCCTGAACCGCAAGGCCCACCAAATGCCCCCGTCCGTGGTGGTGCCATCGGCGCAGCCCCTGCTGAGCCGCCAAACCAGCGTGGGCGTGTTGAACCTGCGCGGCAACCCCAAGGACCCCGCCTTTGTTTCGGCGGTGGAGCAGACTATGGGCGTGCCCATGCCCTTGGACGCTTGCACCACCCGGACCCAAGGCGGCGTGCGCACCGTTTGGGTGGGCCCCGATGAATGGCTGGTGATCACGCCGATGGGGCAGCAGACCGCGCTCGCCGAGCGTTTGCGCCAAACCCTGCTCGGCCAACACCACGCCGTCACCGATGTCAGCAGCGGCCTGTTTTTGGTCGACCTGAAAGGCCCCCAGGCGCGCGACACCTTGGCCCAAGGTTGCCCCATGGACTTCCACCCCCGCGCCTTCCCCGCCCAGCGCGCGGTCGGCACGCACTTCTACAAAGTCGGCTTGACGTTGTGGCTCAGCGACGAGACCGACCATTTCCAGGTGCTGGTGCGCCGCAGCTTCATCGACTACTTCTGGCAGCTCATCGACCACGCCTGCGTGGGCACTGGGCGCACGGGGTTTTAAACCGCGCCGGACTCGGATCGGTGTCCGTGCGGCGAGGCGGCCGCTTCACGGATCAGCCATTCGCGCAGCAGGACGGCTTGCGGACGCAGGCGGCCTGAGCGCGAAGCCACGATGTGGATGGGTCGGTCGGTCGTCACGCTCAGGTCGATCGGGCGAACCAAGAGTCCCCGCTCGATCAAGGGGGCCACGATGTGCCGCCAACCCAGGGCAACGCCTTGACCTTCTTGCGCGGCCTGCAGCACGATGGAGTAGTCGTTGAAGCCCAAGGACGGGGTGCCGCGCGGCAGCGAAACGCCAAAGCGAGCCAGCCAACCCGTCCAGTCCAGCCGTGGGCGGTAGTGCTCCTCTAAATGCAGCAGGGGCATTTGGCTCAAGGCCTGGGCGTTCAATGCGGGCCCGTGTTGCGCCAACAGGCTGGGGCTGCACACCGGAAACACCTCCTCGTCCACAAAATGCCAGCGCTGCAGACGGGGGTACTCGCTGGCCCCCAAGGTGATCGCCAGATCGATCCGCTCCTGCTCCAAATCCAAATCGGTGTCGGTCGTGATGCAGCGCAAGCGGATGTGGGGGTACAGGTGTTTGAAGCCTGCGATGCGAGGCAGCAACCACCAAGTGGCCGTGGCGGTGGACACGGCCAAGGTGACCTGTTGCTCGGTTTGCATGTGGCGCACCTCGCGCAGGCCTTGGTCGATCAGCGTCAGACCCAGGCCCACTTGTTCCAGCAAATAGCGACCCGCTTCGGTGGTGTCCACGCCTTTGTGGCGGCGGCTGAACAGGGGCACACCCAGTTCGGCCTCCAAGTTGCGCATGGCATGGCTGACCGCGGGCTGGCTCACCGACAGCTCCGCCGCTGCTTTGGTGAAACTGCCGGTGCGTGCGGCACTTTCAAACGCCATCAGGTGGTTGAGCGTGCTGGAAGTCAGTCGTTTTTGCATGAGTCAAGTTTATGCAAAGAATGAGCCGCCGTGTGGGTCACAAAACCCTGAATAACCCCTAGCATCGGGGTTGGCCAACGCTGAAAAAACCCAAAATGCGGAGACACAATATGAGTGAAACTGATGTCAAAAAAAACCGTCGGGGAGGGCGCGAGCGGCGCGACCCCAAGGCCAAGATCGCCGGACCCGCTTACATCAAACGCAACATCCCGAGCTACGACATCTTGGGCGAGGAGAGCTTGAAAAGCATCGAGAACGCGGCCGAGCGTTTGATGGCCGAGGTGGGCATCGACATCCGGGATGACGCGGCCTGCTTGGCCTTGTTTCGCCGCGCCGGCGCCAAGGTCGACGGCATCCGGGTGCGCTTTGAGCCAGGGCATTTGCGTGAAATCCTCAGCACCGCACCGCGCGAATTCACACAACACGCCCGCAACCCGGCCCGATCGGTTCAGATGGGTGGGCACAACGTGGTCTTTGCGCCGGCTTACGGATCACCCTTTGTCATGGACTTGGACCGGGGTCGGCGTTATGGGACGATCGAAGATTTTCAAAACTTCGTGAAGCTGGCTTACAGCAACCCTTGGCTGCACCACTCGGGCGGCACGGTGTGTGAGCCGACGGACATCCCCGTCAACAAGCGGCACCTGGACATGGTCTACGCCCACATGCGCTATTCCGACAAAGCCTTCATGGGCTCCATCACCTCGGAGCAGCGCGCCGAAGACTCCATCGAGATGTGTCGGCTGCTGTTTGGCGCCGATTACGTGGACCAGCACTGCGTGATCTTGGGCAATGTCAATGTCAATTCACCGCTGTTGTGGGACGGCACCATGACCACGGCGGCGCGCGCCTATGCACGCGCCAATCAGGCCGCGGTGATCGTGCCCTTCATCTTGGGTGGCGCGATGGGCCCGGTCACCAACGCAGGCGCGATCGCGCAGGCGCACGCCGAGACCATGGTGGGCTGCGCGATCACGCAGCTGGAGCGGCCCGGCGCGCCAGTGATCTACGGCAACTTCATGTCCAGCATGTCTTTGCGCTCGGGCTCGCCGACCTTCGGCACACCAGAGCCCGCGCTGGGTTCCTTGGTCGTTGGTCAATTGGCGCGTCGCTTGGGGTTGCCGCTGCGCTGTGCGGGTTCTTTCACGACCTCCAAGGTGCCCGATGGCCAAGCCATGCAAGAGAGCGTGACCTCCATGCTGTCGGCCATCCATTGCGGTGCCAACTTCATCTTGCATTCCGCCGGCTTCTTGGACGGCTTGTTGTCCATGAGTTACGAGAAATTCATGATGGACGCCGACTATTGCGGTGCGCTGCACAGCTACCTCGCAGGCGTGCAAGTGGACGCCAACACGCTGGCCTTCGACGCCTATCGGGAGGTGCAACCTGCGGGGCATTTCTTGGGCTGCACGCACACCATGGCGAACTACACCAGCGCTTTTTACGATTCAACATTGTCCGATGATCGGCCTTTTGAAACCTGGTCGGAGGACGGCAGCCAGGACAGCGCTCAGCGCGCCAACCGGCGCTGGAAAACCGCGCTGGCCGAATACCAAGCGCCCGAGATCGACCCGGGTGTGGACGAATCCATTCGCGAGTTCATCGATCGCAAGAAGGCCGCCGTGCCAGACCAATGGTATTGAGGAGAATCCCCATGGCACGAGCAAATGACCCCTTGCTGCAACCCTTGCAGATCAAGCACCTGCGCTTGAAGAACCGGCTGATGATCACGGCCCACGAGCCGGCCTATGCCGAAGACGGCATGCCCAAAGGGCGTTACCGCGCCTACCAAGTCGAGCGCGCCAAGGCGGGGATCGCCCTGACCATGACGGCCGGTTCGGCCGCGGTGTCGCGCGACAGCCCACCCGTGTTCAACAACATCCTGGCCTACCGCGACGAGGTCGTGCCTTGGATGAAGGACCTGACCGATGCCTGCCACGAACACGGCACGGCCGTCATGATCCAGATCACGCACTTGGGGCGCCGCACCAGTTGGTCCAAAGCCGATTGGCTACCCGTGGTCTCGCCCTCGCACCACCGAGAAGCCTCACACCGGGCCTTCCCCAAAAAAATGGAGGACTGGGACATCGAACGCATCATCCGTGACTATGCGGACGCGGCCGAACGCATGAAGGCCGCGGGTGTGGACGGCATTGAATTGGAGGCCTACGGCCACCTGATGGACCAGTTTTGGTCACCGCTGACCAACACCTTGGACGCGCCCTATGGCGGCAGCCTGGAGAACCGCTTGCGCTTTGCTCGCGAGGTGTTGACCGCCATCCGTACCCGGGTCGGACTTGATTTCATCGTGGGCGTGCGAGGTACCGTGGACGAACGTTTGCCCGGGGGCATCAGCCCAGCCGAGGGCCTGGGCATTTGCCACCACTTGGCGGGCACCGGCATGGTGGACTTCTTCAACGTCATCCGTGGGCACATCGACACCGATGCCGGACTCACCGACGTGATCCCGGTGCAGGGCATGGCCAGCGCCCCCCACCTGGACTTCGCCGGCCAAATTCGTGCAGCGGTGCAGCTACCCATTTTTCACAGCGCCAAGATCCAGGACGTCAACACGGCGCGCCACGCCATCGAGTCGGGCAAGCTCGACATGGTGGGCATGACCCGAGCGCACATGGCCGATCCGCACATCATGCGCAAAATCGTAGAGGGTCGTGAGGACACCATCCGGCCCTGTGTCGGTGCCAATTTT
>Ga0315906_10002912_pt1 | contig 23155 bp, 23 predicted proteins | sample LakEriMetagenome_4_FD_203526 | JGI IMG/M metagenome (GOLD analysis project Ga0315906, IMG submission 203526) | Freshwater fungal communities from buoy surface, Lake Erie, Ohio, United States - Buoy 2 MA122 | ecosystem: Environmental > Aquatic > Freshwater > Lake > Lake biofilm | place: USA...
TTGTGCAGTGCGATCATCATGCGGCCTGGCTCCCGGGAGTGAATGCTGCCATGACTGCCTTCAGGACATCGCGCCCGAAGAGCAGAGCACGCCGATTATGCAGAAGCCAATCATCCGGGACCTGACAACTACATCCACACCAACCGACGGACCAGTCGACCCAAGCGTCATTGACCTTTTCTGTACCCTCGCAGAAAACTCCCCTGAACTCCTACCCGGGCGCTGGTCGACGCTCTTCGACGTCATCGCCGCAGAGGAAAAGTTCTGGGTCTACCCGAGCGCCACGGTCGGCGAAATCGAAGACTACGGCGAAGCGGCATTCGTCCCCTTCCTTCGCCGGTCCGCGCTCATCAAGGAGTGGGCGCAGCTCCTGGAGCACGCCCGCCGCGTCGACGCCTGCCGCGAGACGGGCCGGGCGTGGGGCTACACCTGCTGAAAAGCCAGGTGCCAGCCGTGCCAGCGCTTCAGTTCGCTGGCATGACCTCAAGGACGCGGGCTGCGGTCCGCAGCCCGCTCAACACCTTGACGGCCACCTCTTCCGAGAACCCCGGCGGCAGTTCCCGCTGCACCTCGTCGATGACAGCCGGCGTGCGTTCAATGAGCTCCCGAATCAGGGGCTCCGCGGTCTCGCCATAGCCGAAGCGCTTGGCGGTGCTGTTGAAGTGCCGCCGCTGGATGCGTTCGACCTCGTAGTGGCGGTTCTTGCCCACCAAAGCCATTGCCAGCTTGAGCTCGCGTGGTGACCACTGGTTGGGGCCATCGCCCGTCACGGGATAGGCGGACATGACGTCGTAGAGCGGCGTCAGCCGGTAGCGTCCGCCGGGGAGCAGGTGGATGCTGAAATTCTTTGCATGTCCATCCGGCGCCCGCAGCATCCAGAACAGCAGTTGTGAAGCCATCAGCGTGCGCAGGTCGCGCTCGGCGTCGACCGACTGCTGCAGAAGGTTGAACAGCACATCCAGCCCCGGGCCGCCTTCCGCCTCGTACTTCACCAACGGCGAAGTGCCGGTCGCCTGGCAAAAGTCCTCCTGCACCAGCCGCAGCAGGCGTTGGCCATCGCTGGAGACCACCCGGTCGAAGCGCTCGACCACCAGCACGCGCTGCTGGCCAAAGGACGCAATCTCCGCCTTGGGCACCGGCAGGCCGTAGGCCGCGAGCAGCTTCAGACATAGCCACTCGTTGTCCACCGAGGTGCTGAAGTCGGCCTGCCGCCCGCCAACCAATCCCAGCGGCAGCTTGAAGATGTGCGTGGTGGGCGTGGCGCCGCGCGGCTTCATCCAGCGGCCGTTCCAGCGCAGGAAGGCGTCTTTTTCTTGCGCGCCGGCCAAGGAAATGCGGAAGTCGTCGTCCGGGTCGCGTGCCGCGCCGAAGCGGTCTGGCGTCACGACCTCGAGCAGGTGCCGCTCGATGGCGGCCTCGTCCACCTCGACGCCCTCGACCCGGTCATGTCCCTGGGGTGCCGCGCCCTCGGGCAGGAACTGCAGCGCACCCACGCAGTCGCGGCCGATGGCCAAGAGCAAGTCAAAAGCCTCGACCGAGCCGGTGCGGAAGCGCTCCGCCACCCGCTTGCGGATGGCCGGGCTGTCCGGCAGCAGGTTGTCGAAGTAGTGCTCGACCGAGCGGCCTTTGAGCGGCTCATCCCCCAGGCCGAAGGGCAGCGACAGCGACAAGGGTCGCCCCACGGCTGACACCCGCCAGGCGGGGTCGTACTGCAGCTCCATGTCGCCGCGGGCGCTGGCGGTCCAGCGTCCGACATAGGTGCCGTTGGCCCACAGGGCCAGGGTCTGGGTCTTGGAGCGGCGGGCCATCTCACCACTCCGGCGGCGTGGCGGCGGCAGACCCAGGGGCCTGGACGCCGCCGACTTCAGGCGCTGTGGCCAAGCGCTGAGCCAGGCTCAGTTCCAGCCCGACCACCGCGCACCAGGTCAGCAACTGCTTGACGCTGAGCTCATCCGCGTGTCCCTCCAGGTGCGAGACCCGGTTCTGGCTCAAGCCCAGCCGGGCGCCCACCTCGGCCTGTGTCACACCCCGCTGCTTGCGCGCCGCGCGCAGCAGCTGACCGAGCTGGGTCGCGGTCAGCAGCGGCTGGGCAGCAGAAGTTGGGAAGGAGCTTGAGGCGGCCATAGAGCATCTGTCTTTCAGATAAATGCAATGTATCCGCAAAACAGATACATCGCAAGTAGCTGTATTTCAGATGCCGACGGCTGCCCGTGACAACTTCCTCCGGCTGGACCTCAAATGACTAAAAAATGGACTTACACGGCATCGAGACGACCGAGTCCGCACGGGATTTTGATTGCGCAAATGATTGCGCATGGAGGTTCGTCGGGGGTGTTTTGGCGTTCGCCGTGGTTCGCCCTGGTTCGCCTAAGTTGTTGATATACTTAGGGTTCTGGTGACGACACCCTCCGGGTCAGGCCCCCGGGAAGTCCGCTGTTAATCCGTAGGTCCCTGGTTCGAGCCCAGGTCGGGGAGCCAAGAAAGAAGAGGGCCAGCTTCGCAAGAAGCTGGCCCTTTGTCGCTTCTGGGCGTGGTGGTGCAGCGGCTTGCGGGTTGGGACCTTGGTCCGGCAGGTCAGGCCAGCCAGTCCTCCACCGAAAGGCCGGGCACCCGCGGGAATTCGCGCACGTTGTGCGTCACCAAGGTCAAACGGAGCGAGAGGGCGTGAGCGGCAATCAGCAGGTCGTGGCTGCCAATGGGCGTGCCTGCGCGCTCCAGATCTGCGCGGATGTCCGCGTAGTGCTCATCAGCGGGCACATCGAACGGCAGTACGGCCATCGCTTCAAGAAGCTGCTCCACCCGCGCCGTCAAGGTGGCTGACCCACGTCGCCTGGCGCCGAAGCGCAGTTCGCAGGCCACCACCACACTGGTGCAAATCCTTTCCGTGCCCACATGCGCCACGCGCTGCGTCAGGGGCCCTGCTGGGTTTCTGATCAGTTCCGACAGCGCATGGGTGTCCAGCATCCAGAGCGGGCCGGCCATCACAAATCTGCCCGCTGTTGCGGCGGCAGGTCCTCCACCTCGGGCACAGCTTCACTCAATGGTTCCCAAGACGCCAGCAAGTCCAGCAGCCGGCTCTTACGAACGGGCGTGAGGATGAGTTGGTCACCCTCCTTGCGCATCAACACTTCGCTGAACTCGAACTCGAATTCGCGCGGGATCCGCAGCGCCTGGTTGCGGCCATTGCGGAACAAGGAAGCATGTCTTTCCATCTTGAGGGTGTCCTTCAGGAATTGGCGTATACCGAAACATCTGCCGCCTGGGACGTCAAGTCAAGACCAAAGGGTTCCTCTTCGCGCGGGCGTTCAAGCGTGTGGGGCTCCATCGAAGATCGTTCGGTCACCTATACCCCACGAAGCACGCTGAGCCTTCTGAACAGGTCAGCTGGAAGAGCATGAACAAAGCGCCAGATGATCGTCATTGGCCTGTCCCCTCGGATGACTCCAGCAAGCAACAGGTCAACGCGATCACCTTGGAACACACCCGTATCGGCATGATCGGTGCCGAGGGTCACCAGCAGGTCATACAGGCCATCGGGCTGTGTCAAGAGGCCCATTGGTAAGGCGGTAAGGCGCGACTTTCTGTAACCGCGTGCTCCGGCAAGAGATATATACTGTATATATATCAATATAAGGCTCACCACCATGGCCACCGCTTACAGCCTCTTGCTCAAGTTTCGAGCCAAAGATACGCCTTTCGGGGTCACGCGGGAGACCGTGAAGAAGATCGCGGCCCTGTATGACCTCTCCGAGACAGAGGTCGTGCACATGGCCCTGTCGCGATTGGCCAAGGACGAACTGCCAGCCTACGAGGCTGACGATGGTCCTTTGACAGCCCAAGAGGTCAGCGCGCTGCGCAAGGTGGCCGCGGCGCGCCTTCCCAAAGGCAAGGTGCTGCGCAAGGAGACCTTGTTCTGATGTCCATCGCCTGGCCGCTGCCGGCAGCAGGCGATGTGGTGTGGTGCCGCTTCCCCCACCTGCCCGGGCGGTATCCGGGGCCCAAGCCGCGCCCCGCGCTCGTGCTGGAGGTGACCGAGCGTGAAGATGGTGCCGAGGTCAAAGTGGTCTACGGTACCTCGCAGAAGGTCGACAGGCTGTCGGCAGGGGAGTTCGCCATCACACGGATGGGCCATGCTGCAGCCTACAAGGCTGCAGGCCTCTCCTTTGACACCAAGTTCGATTTCAGACGGACCGTTGCACTGCCCTGGAATGACAGCTTCTTTGCGGTTCCGCCCGGCGCGCCCCACGGGCAGAGGCCTCAGCTTGGCGCCCTGCACGCCTCCATGATGAGAGCCGCTGCAGCGGCTCACGCTGTGGCCTCAGCACCTTGAACCGGCCATGCGCTGTTCGTCGGCCTGCGCATGGACGCTGCGCGCCACGTCCCTCGGGCGGCTGACGCCCCTCAGCCCTCCAACTCCACCCACAACGGCTGATGGTCCGAGCCCGTCGCGGCGTGGTCTATCCAGCATCGGCGCACGCGGTGGGCCATCTCGGTGCTGAGCAGGCAATGGTCGATGCGCCGGTGGCGCTGCGGGGGTTCGCAGCTGTCGCAGGTCCAGGCGGCGGGGTCGTGCTCGGCGCCGCCGGCGGCCACCCAGGCGTCCACCAGGCCGCCGTGGTGGCTCATGCGGCCGTAGTCGGGCGACCAGGGGCCCACCAGCCGGGTGTACAGCGGCGAGTCCGGCGCCAGATTGAAGTCGCCCAGGTAGACGGCTTCGGCGGGCATGGGCGGGGGCGGCAGGCCCAGCGTCCAGTCGGTCTCGGCGTGGGTGCCGCACCAGGCGCCGCCCTCCAGCGGTGCCTCACGGTGCAGCTGCAGCAGGCGCTCCACCTGGGCGGCGCGGTCGCCATCGCCCACGTGGCTGAGGTGCAGGGAGTGCACGCGCAGCGGGGCGGCGCCGGGCGGTGCGATGACGGCCTCGATCACCGAGCGTTGCAGGCTGAACTGCCGCGTGAGGCCCAGCTTGGGCAGCAGGTGGTGGCGCGACGACAAGATCGGCCAGCGCGACAGCACCATGTTGCCGAACTGGCGCCGCCTTGAGCCGGGGGTGCTGCCGTTGGCATCGACATCGAAGCCGGGGCCATAGACCCCGTGGTACGCCCCGCCCAGCAGGCGGGCGAGTTCGGCCGGTTGGTCCTGGTCGCCCGAGCGCGGCCAGTGGCGCTCCACCTCCTGAAGGGCGATCACATCGGCGCCTTGCAGCGCAGCGGCAATGCGGCCCAGGTCGAAGCGGCCGTCCTTGCCCTTGCCGTACTGGATGTTGTAGCTGACGAGCTTCATCTCTCGGGGCCCTCGTGCTGGGTGAGGCGGCGAGTTGACTGCGCCGCGGGGGTGCCCGGCCCGGGACCTGCGCCGGGGCTGGCAGTGCCGTATTCTGCGCGGCCGTCTCTCTTCAGGCCGTGTCTTGAATCCTCCCACTTCCCCTGCGCCCGTCGAGGGCACGCTGCTGTGGCAACCCACGCCACAGCAGGTGGCCGCGTCGGCCCTGGCGGCCTACGAGCGCTGGCTGCAGGCTGAACGCGGACTGCAGTTTGCCGACTACCGCGACTTGTGGCGCTGGTCGGTCGATCACATCGAGCCCTTCTGGCAGTCCATCTGGGACCACTTCAAGGTGCTGGCCGACGGCTCTTGCCAGCCGGTGCTGGGGTCGCGCCAGATGCCTGGCGCGTCGTGGTTTCCGAACGCGAGGCTGAACTACGCGGAGCATGTGTTCCGCAACGCCACCGACGCGCGCCCGGCCCTCATCACCCGCCGGGAGGATGCGCCCGTGCAGCAGGTGTCCTGGGCGGACTTGCAGCGCGACACGGGCGCCTTGGCCGAGCGCCTGCGCGCGCTGGGCGTGGAGGCGGGCGACCGGGTGGCCGCCTACCTGCCCAACCGCGCGGAGACGGTGGTGGCCTTCCTGGCCTGTGCCAGCATCGGCGCCATCTGGTCGAGCTGCGCGCCCGACATGGGCGCCACGGTGGTGCTGGACCGTCTGCGCCAGATCGAGCCCAAGCTGCTGCTGGCCACCGACAGCGTGCACCACAACGGCAAGGTCCACCACCGGGCGGACGTGGTGGCCGAACTGCTGCATGAGCTGCCCAGCATCCGCACCGTGGTGCACGTGCCCGGGCCCGCGGCCACGCAGCCGCCGGCCGCCTGGCGTGACTGCATGAGCTGGGCCGAGGCGGTGGCGCAGCCGGCCGAGCTGCGCTTCGAGCGCCTGCCCTTCGACCATCCGCTGTGGATCGTCTATTCCTCGGGCACCACGGGCCTGCCCAAGGCCATGGTGCACGGGCATGGCGGCATCGTGCTCACGCACCTGAAGACCCTGGCCCTGCAGCACGACTTGCGCCCTGGCGACCGGATGTTGTTCCTGGGCGGCACGGGCTGGATCGTGTGGAACCTGCAGGTGGGCGGGCTGCTGACGGGGGCGTCCATCGTGCTGTACGACGGCAACCCGGCCTGGCCCGACAGCCAGGCGCTGTGGCGTTTCATCGACGAGCAGGGGGTGACGCTGTTCGGCTGCGGAGCGGCCTTCCTGGTCAACTGCATGAAGGACGGGCTGCGGCCGCGGGACTTCGCTGCCCTGCCGGCGCTGCGGGCCCTCAACTCCACCGGCTCGCCATTGCCCATCGAGGTCTATCGATGGGTGTACGCGGACGTGAAGCCTGATGTCTGGCTGGCCTCCATCAGCGGCGGCACGGACATCGCCTCGGGCTTCGTGGCGTGTGCGCCCAGCCTGCCGGTGACGGCCGGCGAGATCCAGCACGCCGAGCTGGGCGTGGCCGCGTGTGCGTACAACGAGGCGGGCCAGCCGGTGACGGACGAGGTGGGCGAGCTGGTGATCACCCAGCCCATGCCGTCCATGCCGCTGTACTTCTGGAACGACCCGGGCCAACGCCGCTACCTGGAGAGCTATTTCGAGACCTTTCCCGGCGTGTGGCGCCATGGGGACTGGATCCGCTTCACGCCGCGCGGCACCTCGGTGATCTATGGCCGCTCCGACAGCACCATCAACCGCTTCGGCATCCGCATGGGCACGGCCGAGATCTACCGCGTGGTGGAGGAACTGCCCGAGGTTCGGGACAGCCTGGTGGTCGATCTGGAGTACCTGGGCCGGCCCTCCTTCCTGCCGCTGTTCGTGGTGCTGCAGCCCGGCTGCGTGCTGGACGAGGCGCTGAAGGCCCGCATCGCGAACGAGATCCGCACCAAGGCCTCGGCCCGGCATGTGCCCGACGAGGTGATGCAGGTGGCGGAGATCCCCCGCACGCTGACCGGCAAGAAGATGGAGGTGCCGGTGCGCAAGCTGCTGCTGGGCCACCCGCGTCACCAGGTGGCCAGCGCGGACGCCATGCTCAACCCTGCCAGCCTGGACTTCTTTACCGAGCTTGCTGGGCGGTTCAACCCCGCGCCTGCGACTTCTTCACCCTGGGCGGACGCCTTGCCGCCCACCCGCAGCGCTGCGCGGGCGCGGGTGGGCCAGGTGCGGCCGGCGGCCTATGCCCGCACCCGCAACCACCTGGAAGGGGCGGTGACGGGTTTGTCGCCGTACATCACCCACGGCCTGGTGACGCTGCCGCAGGTGCTGGCCGGCGTGCTGGAGCGCGGCCCTCTGGAGGTGCAGCACAAGCTGGTGTTCGAGCTGGGCTGGCGCGAGTTCTTCCGCCATGCCTGGGCGCACCTGGGGGAGGGCATCCTGACGGCCATCCATCCCGGCCCGCGTCCTGACGGCGCCTACGCCAGGGAGCTGCCGGCCGACATCCGCCAGGCGCGCACAGGCGTGCCGGTGGCGGACGAGGCGGTGCGCACGCTCTACACCACGGGCACGCTGCACAACCACGCCCGCATGTGGCTGGCCAGCTACGTGGTGCACCTGCGCCAGGTGCACTGGCGCGCCGGGGCGGACTGGATGGTGGCGCATCTGCTGGACGGCGACCTGGCCAGCAACCACCTGAGCTGGCAGTGGGTGGCCGGCACTGGCAGCCACAAGCCTTACCTGTTCAACGCCGAGAACGTGGCGCGGTACGCGCCGCCGCACTGGCACAGCCCAGGCACGGTGGTGGACCAGAGCTACGAGGCGCTGGACCGGTTCGCCCGGGGTGAGCACCCCGGGCCAGCCAGGCCGCAGCCGCGTGCCTCAGCTTTGACGCCAGACGGCATCTCTGAGCCGCCGCTCCTGCACAGCCCACCTGCAGACCTGGGTTTGACGATGCCGGCCGCCGGCGACGTGGAGTCCTTGCGAGGCCGGCACGTCTGGCTGGTGCATCCCTGGGCGCTGCGGCCGCCCCCGCAGGACCTGCCCGAGGGCAGCGCGGTCATCGGGGTGTTCCTGCGCGAGCATCACCAGGCCTGGCCGTGGCCTGAGGCGCGCTGGCGCTGGGTGCATGCGGCCATGGCCGGTGTGGCCTCCACCCGCTGGTGGGCGAGTGCGGAAGAACTCCAGCGCGTCTTGCAGGGCGCGGCCTCGGTGCGCAGCTTGAGCGACCCGCATCTGCAAGCCTGGCTGCCCCGCGTGGCGCGGTGCGAAGCTGCCCCCACGCTGTTCCCGCCCGTGGAGCGGCCCTGCAGCAGCTTTTCGCAATGGTGGACCCGTGCGACGCGCGGACGACGTCAGGCGCATGAGTTGCTGACTCTTTTCTGAACAAGGACCTTCCATGACCATCGACTTCTACACCTGGAACACCCCCAACGGCCGCAAGATCAGCGTGGCGCTGGAGGAAATGGGCCTGAGCTACCAGGTCCACCCCATCAACATCGGCAAGGGCGAGCAGTTCGGCGAGGCCTTTCTGAAGATCAGCCCGAACAACCGCATCCCTGCCATCGTCGACCCTGACGGCCCGGGCGGCGCGCCGATCAGCGTGTTCGAGTCCGGTGCCATCCTGCTGTACCTGGCCGAGAAGACGGGGCGCTTCCTGCCGCGGGACCCGCGCCAGCGTGTGCCGGTGCTGGAGTGGCTGATGTGGCAGATGGGCGGCTTCGGCCCCATGCCGGGGCAGGTGCACCACTTCCTGACGGTGAAAGACCCACAAGACCAGCGCTATGGCCTGGAGCGCTACCGCAAGGAGACCCACCGCCTCTACGGCGTGATGGACCGCCGCCTGGCGCAGCACGAGTACTTTGCGGGCGAGATCTCGGTGGCCGATTTCGCCATCCTGGGCTGGGCCTGGCGCCATGAGCGTCACCAGGTGAACCTGGCCGACTACCCGAACGTGAAGCGCTGGTACGAGCAGATGATGGCCCGGCCCGCGGTGCAGCGCGGCTTTGCGGTGTCGCTGGGCTGAGGCCTCGCGCTCACGTCACTGGCGCAGCCGGATCACGTCCACGTCGGCCAAGGGGCCGCTGGCGCAGCCGCGTGGGCCGGCGCGCGGCAGGTTCCGCGAGGCCCTGCGCCGTCCTCAACCGGGCCTGCTCAGAAGAGCGGCGAGCTGGAATTGAAAGCCAGAGGGAAAGCGGACATCCTGTGCATCAGTGACCGGGCCGCAGCCTCGGGGTCCGGCGCTCCGATGACGGCCCGCACCACGGCTACCGAGCCGACGCCCGACCGCCCCGCCTCGTCAAGGCGCGTTTCGTCAATGCCCCCGATGGCCACGAGCGGCCGTCCTCGCATCAGCCGGACGTACGCTGCCAGACGGTGAGGGCCTTGCGGAGCCGTCGGCATCGCCTTGAGCGTGGTGGGGTAGACCGCACCCATCGCCAGGTAGCTGGGGCCGACGGCGTCTGCACGCAACATTTCAGCGTAGCCATGGGTGCTGAGGCCCAGCCGCAAGCGGGCCTGGCGAATGCGGTCCAGCTCCGCCCCCGACAGCGTGCTCAGGTCTTCCTGCCCAAGATGCACCCCGTAGGCGCCTTCTTCCAAGGCGATGCGCCAGTGATCGTTGACGAACAGACGTGTGGCCGTCCCCTCGACGGCGCGTACGGCTTCGCGCACCTGGGCCTGAACCTCACGGGTGATCGTCTCCGTCCCCGTGGCCGGCTTGTAGCGCAGTTGCACGGTGGGCACGCCCCACTGGGCCAGCCTGGCGATCCACTGGGCATCGGGTGCCACCACGTACAGCCCCAGGTCCTGCGGGCAAGGAGCGAACGCGTCTTCCCTCGGCCAGGGGGGAATGCCGAAATCGACCGGGTCGTCAGGCCAGCTGAGGTCCTGCGGATCGACATCGGCGCCTTCCTCGATACCGCCGCTCGTGAGGGCCCCTCGTCCGGAGCGCTGCGCGCGCGCCTGCCATGCGCGAGCGATGACCGCGGCGTCAGACTCGATGAAGCCCAGCATCCGCGCGGCGATACGGGCAGAGGCCTCTGGGGTGGGGAGATCGACATCCCCGGGCCGGGTGGCGGCCAGGGGAGCCAGCGCCGGGCCGATCTGCAGCAGCGGGTTGGCGGCCGCGATCCGTGCAGCCGCGAAATACAAGTGTTCGATGTTCATGTCTGATGCCAGAAGGGTGTGCCCAGAACGGGTGTGCTGGCCTGAGCGGCTTCCTGCGCCGACATCGTGCCCCCCAGAAACGCCGCGCGGCCGGCGCTCACGGCCTGGGCGAAGGCGCCTGCCATGGCCACGGGGTCCTGCGCCAACGCGACAGCGGTGTTGAGCAAGACCGCGTCATAGCCCCACTCCATCACCGTGCAGGCGTGCGAAGGCCGGCCCAGGCCGGCGTCCACGATCATCGGCACCTCAAGACGTTCCCTCAGCATGCGCATCGCATACGGGTTCACGGGCCCTTGGCCGGTGCCGATGGGCGCCGCCCAGGGCATGACGGCCTGACAGCCCACCTCCACCAGTCGGCGGCACAGCACGAGGTCTTCGGTGCAATAGGGCAGTACCTTGAATCCGGCGCGAATGAGGTGCTCGGCCGCCTGGGGCAGATGGACGACATCAGGTTGCAAGGTGTCCGTGTCACCGATCAGCTCGAGCTTGATCCAGTCGGTTTCGAACACCTCACGTGCCATCTCGGCCGTGGTGATCACCTCCTGTACGGTGTGGCAACCTGCGGTGTTGGGCAGCACCGGCACGGCCATGGCTTGCAGCAGCTGCCAGAAACTGCGGGACGCCTCGGCGCTGGAGCCCCCGGTCTGCCGCCGCAGCGAGGCTGTCAGCATGGCGGGCTGGCTGCGGCCGACGGCTCTGTGCAGCACGAGCGGAGAGGGGTAGCGAGAAGTGCCCAGGAGCAGGCGGCTGGCGAAGCTTTCGCCGTACAGGATCAACGGGTCTGGAGACGAGGGCTCGGACGCGGGCGGCACGTCTGGGGCCGAGGACGTCATCGCTTCGAGGTTGGGGCTCATGTCTTGCGTGGCGTTGGCAGGATCGGTGGTGTGGATCGGGGGCCTCATGGCATCACCCCCCCGTGATGGGTGCGATGAGTTCCACACGATCGCCCGCTTTGAGGGGGTGACTGCCATGCTGGCCGCGCGGCACAAAGTTCAGGTTCACCGCTGCGGCGAATGGCGGGCGGATGCCGATGCGCTCGATGGCATCGGCCAGTGTGGCGCCTGCGCGCAGGCGGTGCGCTTCCTCGTTGATGGTGACGTGGATGCTGTCGGCCTCCCCACCATTGGCGTGTGGCGGGACTTCGGACGGCCTTTGGGGGTGTGATGAGAGGCTCATGTGTCGTGCTGGATCCGAAGACCGAACGATGCTGCGAGCGGGGAAGCTCCATGGTCCATCCATTGCAGCGTGGCATCGAGCAAGGCCGGCGCGATGAGAAACCCATGACGGTACAGGCCATTGATGCGCAGGCGCCGCGGCGCCATCACCTCCAGCAGCGGCAGGTTGTCAGGCAGGGTGGGCCGCGCCTGCGCGGAGATCTCGACGATCCGGGCCTCCCCGAAAGCCGGGTCCACCGTGTAGGCGGCACTCAGCAGTTCCAGGGTGGAGCGCACCGTGGCGGGCGAAACGTCCTCGGTCTCGATCTCCGTGGCACCCACCACGAACAGGTCGTCCGGCTTGGGCGCGATGTAGATCGGGTGCCGGGGATGGATGAGCCGTGTCGGACGACGCAACCGGACACCCGGTGCATGCAGCCGCACGACTTCGCCGCGAACGCCTCGAAGGCCGGGCCATTGAGCTTTTGCGCCCAGGCCGCGGCAATCGAACACCCAGCGGCCATCGTCAGGAAGCGCGGACGGATCGGTGGGGTGCTCCCACAGCAGTTGCACGCCCGCCGTGTCTTGAAGCGAGCGCAGCAGGGCCTGGAGCAAAGCGCGGTTGTCGAGCTGCCCTTCCCCTGGCAGGTGCAGGCCGCGCGGGAACCGCGCGCCAAGGCCAGGCTCCATTGCGTCCAGCCCCGTGGCGTCCAGCTCGACGGCGGGCTCGAGGCCCGGCAACTCGCGCAGCGCCCCAGCCGTGCGGGCCAGGAGCGCTTGGAACCGCCTGGCTTCAGAGGCATCCTGCCGGTGCCAGACGATGACCGTGCCCTCACGTTGCAGGAACACCGGTGCGGGCAGGGTCTGGAGGATCTCGGGCCAACGCTGCAGAGCGTGCACGCCCATGCGCACGACGGACAACTCGGTCACGGCAGACTCCGCCAAGGGCGCGAGCATGGCCGCGGCCACCCGAGCCGCCGCGCCTTGGGCGTCAGGTGTGCCGGCATCCCGGACCTCGACGGCCAGACCCCGGGCGGCCAGTGCATGTGCCAGCAAGCGGCCCATCAGGCCTGCGCCCAGCACCGTGGCGTCGGCCCGGGCCTTCATCGAGCCGCTCCAGGCCGCGCCCCGCCGTGACTTCCGCTGCAAGAGAGCGTCTCACGATAATCGCAGGGATGGAAACCCACCAGATGACCCCTTCCTCTGAGGGCGCCAGTCTTCGCTACTGCCGGGTCTTGACGATCGCCGGCTCCGACAGCGGGGGCGGAGCCGGTGTCCAGGCCGACCTGAAGACTTTCGCAGCCTTGGGTTGTTACGGCATGAGCGCGATCACCGCGCTGACGGCACAGAACACGGTCGGCGTCCAGGCCATCCATGCCGTGCCGGCGAGCTTCCTGCGCCAGCAGATCGTCTCGGTCATCGAGGACATCGGCGTGGACGCCGTCAAGATCGGCATGCTGCACGAACCGGGTGTGGTGGAGGTCGTGGCTTGGGCCATCGACCACTTTGGCCTGCGCAACGTGGTGCTGGACCCCGTCATGGTGGCCACCAGCGGCGACCGGCTCATTGCCGCCGAGACGGTGGAGGTGCTGGTGCGCGAACTGTTCCCGCGCGCCTGTCTGGTGACGCCCAACCTGGACGAGGCCTCGCTGCTGCTGGGGCGGCCGTTGACCACGGCGGCTGAGCTGACTCCCGCGGCGCGCGATCTGCTGAGCCTGGGTGCCCAGGCAGTCTTGCTCAAGGGCGGGCATCTGGCGGGCGATGAAGTCGAGGATCTGCTCTGCCGGGGGGACGGCGAGGAGCTGTCGCTGCGTTCGCCGCGCATTGCCAGCCGCAACGTCCATGGAACGGGCTGCACCTTGTCCTCGGCCATTGCCGCCTATCTTGCGCTGGGCGAAGACCTGGACTCTGCGGTCAGGCATGCGCGGGCCTACATCCTGCGAGCCATCGAGGCCGGTGCGGCGGTTCGCACAGGTCGGGGTCACGGTCCCTTGAACCACGGCCATGATCCCGTGGCCATGCGCTTGAGGGCTGCGCCCGCACAACCGGCCTGAACTGCTCAGGTGGCTGGGCTTGGTGATCATCAGGCGGACACAACCCGGGCCTGTGGGTCAGGCCAGGCCCAAGCCAGCGCCAGGGTGACGACGGTTGAAGCCACCAGCGCCCCAAGGAAGGGCCACAGCGTCGGCACGCTCCCGGGGAAGCTCGCTGCCATGAGTCCAGCGCCCAGGCTGCCGCCTTGAATCCATCCAGGCAGCACGGCACCTGCCAGGCCCGCCACGGACCCGCCGATGGCCGCCGTCGATGACATGCGCCGCCAGGCGCCCAGCAGCACCGGCACCACCGCGGTGGCGCACAGCAGATCCGCGATCAGGAACAGACGCAGCACCGAGATGCCCTGCAGCGCCACCAGCACGACCGGCACCATCAGAATCACGGTGATCCAGCGGGCTGCCCTCATGGAGGTGCTGTGCCCCTCCGTCACGATGAGGGACGCCAAGCCACTTTGAAGCGTGTCCACCGAGGACGCCACCAAGGCCAGGGCAAGCACCAGGGTGGAGATCTTCAACCACACGGGTCCACCGGAAACCAGGGCGAAGAAGGGGACCGGTGGCTGGCCGAGCTCCGCGCCCCGCGTCACCGCCATCATGCCCAGGCCGCCCACGGTGGCGATGGCTGCAACGGTCAGGACGGCACCCAGCAAGGCGCCGGATTTGAGCGCGCGCAGGTCTTGCGCGGCCCACAGTCGCTGCCAATAGCCTTGGTGAAAGAGGTTGGCCGCCGTGACGGCAATCACCAGCGTCAGGGCCACGGACAGCGCCGCGCCCGTTGGGACGGAAGGCAGGGGCTTAGGATTGGCGGCCTGGGGGGTGAAGGACGGTCCGCTGAACAAGGTGAAGCCGATCAGCACCAGCAAGGCGAGCAGCAGCCAGGCCTGCCAGCGGTCGGTGAGCAGGCTGGCGCGCAGACCACCCCAGGTGGTGTAGATCAGCGTCGCGACGGTCACGCCCATCACGGCCACCCAGGCTGGCACGCCCGACAGCATCTGGGTGATGGCACCCACCGCCGTGAGCTCCGCCGTCAGGAAGCAGAGCATGTAGAGGGCGGAGATTGAGGCGACCCAGCGCCGCACGGGCGTGCCCAGGCGGACCTGCGCGAACTCGCCAAGGCTGCGCCCTTCCGGCAGCATCCGCCTGATCGAGCCCCCAAAGGCGGCGAAGACCAGGAAGGGCAGGGCGGCGCCAACCGCATAGCCCGCCACCGCTACCGGCCCGACGAAGGCGCCCAATTCCGGCGGTGCGAAGAGGATCCAGGCGCCGAGGCCAGAGGCCACGAACGACAGGCCCAGGGCTGAGGCGTTCTGGCTGCCGCGCGCCGTCAGGTAGTCGTCAAGTGAGTCTTTCGAAGATCGGCCCCGCAGTCCGACCCAGACAAAGACCATCAATGCCACCATCATGGCAATCAAAGCTGTGACCAGCATGCCGCGCTTCCTCCGCCGGTATCACCCGGATCAGGTTCCAGGGTCTACCGTCCCCCATGGACGGTACTCTCAGCCCCTACCCGGGCTCCCCTGGCGACAGGGCGCGATGATAGCCGGTTGAAGCCTTGCAACGCCCTGCGCAGCGTCAGTCCGGAGCCCGATCTGGTGGATGGGTGGATGACACTTCCTCATGTGGGCTCCGCTCGTGGGAGCAAGCCATCACTTGGCGGCAATTGCTCCGGCGTGCTTGACGGTCGTGACCGGCACCTTGGCCGCATGCAGCACCCCCTTCGATACCGAACCGGGCAACGCACTGCGCAGAGCTCCCAGGCCTCTGGCGCCCACTGAATCGACCCTTGGTTGACTTTTGCAGGCCTGGCTGAATGCGTCGGTTCGCTCTATCCCGGCCTGTATTCGCACGCTGAGTTCGGGGGCGACGGTGCAGCGATCAGTCTCGCACCGCGCCGGTGACCCGATTGACGCGGGTCAACGCTGGTGCTGCGAGGCAATGCAACCTGAAGTTGGTGTCCGCTATGCTCGTCTGGGCCCGGGTCCGGGCTACCACCCGACACCCCGGATGACCCTGAAGCGATGGCAGGAATCCCCACCCCACCTGTTCAAAAAAGGGCGCTTATTGATCATGCGGGACCTGGCATGGAGACGAAGCCCGCGTTCTGGCGCACGTAGCCATTGATGCGACGATGGCATGACCCAAGGAACAAGCAATGACCACCATGCCTTCCTCCGCACATGACGCGCCAGAACAGCCTGGTGCGGAATTCGATGCACTTGACGCTTGGTGGCGCGCCGCCAACTTCCTTTCGGTGGGCCAGATTTACCTGCTCGACAACGCGCTGTTGCGCAAGCCGCTGGAAGCCGTGCACACCAAGCCCCGGCTGCTGGGTCATTGGGGCACCACGCCGGGCCTCAACTTCATCTATGCGCACCTGAACCGCGTCATCACAAAGTTCGACCTCGACATGCTCTACATCGCCGGCCCCGGCCACGGCGGACCGGCCCTGTTCGCCAACACCTGGCTGGAGGGCAGCTACAGCGAGTTCTACCCGAACGTCACCCGAGACGGCGAAGGCATGCACCGGCTGTTTCGGCAGTTCTCGTTTCCAGGTGGCGTGGGCAGCCATGTCACCGCAGAAACGCCGGGCTCGATCCATGAGGGTGGCGAACTGGGGTATGCGCTCTCGCATGCCTTCGGCGCGGCATTCGACAACCCCGACCTGATCGTGGCCTGCGTCGTGGGCGACGGCGAGGCCGAAACCGGGCCGCTCGCTGCCGCCTGGCACTCGAACAAGTTCCTCAACCCAGCCACCGACGGCGCAGTGCTGCCCATCCTGCACCTGAACGGCTACAAGATCGCGAACCCCACGGTGCTGGCGCGCATCCCGCGTGCGGAACTCGAAGCGCTGTTGGTCGGCTACGGCTATGTGCCCTACTTCGTCGAAGGCTCGGAACCAACAGCCATGCACGCGGGGATGGCGGCCACGCTGGACGCAGTCACCGCTCAGATTCGCGCGATCCAACACAAGGCACGCAGCGCCGACGTTGGCAGCGCCAGCACCGAGCGCCCGCGCTGGCCGATGGTCGTGTTGTGCAGCCCCAAAGGCTGGACTGGTCCGAAGGAGGTCGATGGCAAGCCGGTCGAAGGCAACTGGCGCTCGCACCAGGTGCCGTTTGCCGATACCGCCCGCAACCCCGCGCACCTGCAACTGCTCGAAGCCTGGCTGAAGAGCTACCGGCCCGAGGAACTGTTCGACGAACAAGGGGCGCCGCGTGCGCACATCGCCGCGCTCGCGCCGCGGGGCGCGCGCCGCATGGGCTCCAACCCGCATGGCAACGGTGGCCTGCTGCTGCGGGACCTGCGCCTGCCCGACTACCGCGACAGCGCAGTGGCCGTGCCGCAGCCCGGCGCGGTGGACGCCGAGGCCACCCGGGTGATGGGCAACTTCCTGCGCGACGTGATGCGGCGCAACCTCGAAACCCGCAACTTTCGCGTCGTCGGCCCCGACGAGACCGCCTCCAACCGCCTGGGCGCCCTGTTCGAGGTCACCGACCGCACCTGGCTTGGTGAGCGAGCGCCCGACGACGAAGGCCTTTCACCAGACGGACGCGTGATGGAGATCCTCTCCGAGCACACCTGCCAAGGCTGGCTTGAAGGCTATCTGCTGACTGGCCGGCATGGTCTCTTTTCCTGCTACGAGGCCTTCATCCACATCGTCGACTCGATGTTCAACCAGCACGCCAAATGGCTCAAGGTGTGCAACGAGATCCCGTGGCGGCGCCCCATCGCGTCGCTCAACTACCTGCTTACCTCGCACGTCTGGCGTCAGGACCACAACGGCTTTTCGCATCAGGACCCGGGCTTCATCGACCACGTGGTGAACAAGAAGGCTGACGTCATCCGTGTCTATCTGCCGCCCGACGCGAACACGTTGCTGTGCATCACCGACCGCTGCCTGCGCTCGCGCAACCTCGTCAACGTCATCGTCGCCGGAAAGCAGCCGGCGCCGCAGTGGCTGGACATGGACACCGCGATCAAGCATTGCACCGCCGGTATCGGAATCTTCGAGTGGGCCAGCAGCGACCAGGGTGGCGAGCCGGACATCGTGATGGCCTGCGCCGGCGACGTGCCCACACTGGAGACACTGGCAGCCGTTGACCTGCTGCGCGAGCACCTGCCGGCGCTGAAGGTGCGGGTCATCAACGTGGTGGACCTGATGACGCTGCAACACAAGGAGGAACATCCGCACGGCCTGTCCCACCGCGACTTCGACACCTTGTTCACCACCGACAAGCCGGTCATCTTCGCCTACCACGGATACCCCTGGCTCATCCACCGGCTGACCTACCGTCGCAGCAACCACGACAACCTGCACGTGCGCGGCTACAAGGAGGAAGGCACGACCACCACGCCGTTCGACATGGCAGTGCTCAACGACCTTGACCGTTTCCATCTGGTGTCCGACGTGATCGATCGCGTGCCCACGCTGGGCTGTCGGGCAGCACACCTCAAGCAGGCCATGCGCGACAAGCTCATCGAGCACCGTGAGTACATCGAGCGCCACGGACAGGACATGCCGGAGATCCTCGGGTGGCGCTGGCGCCAACAGACCTCCCGGACCCACAGCCAAGCCTCTTGAAACTCCTGCTGCCACGTCCTGCCGCCCCAATGATGCTGCAGCCTCAGACGTGTGCCCGGGCCGTCTTCACCCTCACCCCCGCACGCCGGCGGCCAGCTTCAGCCCGTACCCAAACCGGCCCAGTGTGCGTTGCTACGACTCCCACGCCATGCGCCAGCTCAGGCCGGGTCAATCGATGTCGTGGGGCCGGTACGCCCGGCATGGCCCCAGGATCGCGGCGACGACGATGGCGTCCTGCACGGCGCGCCGGCTGCCCATCAGCGAGCGGCGCGAAAAGCGACGCAAGCCCCGCCGCAAAGGTGCCGCAGCCGCTCTCGGTGGCGGCGGCACGGGGCGGGTCAGCGCAAGGGCTTCGGTCGCGTTCGACCTGTCGGTCAGGCTGTCAGGCTCGAATCCGACCTCGGTCTCGGCCTCGGTCTGTGGCGCTCGCTTGCGCAGGTGCTTGAGCAGAAACTGAACCAGCAGGACCACGCCGAAGATGAGGGCGAAGACCAGTTCCTGGGAGAAATTTTCCATGCTCGGCCCCGCTACTTCTTCTGGCCACCCGCCGGTTCATCGGCGGTGTTCGCGATCTCTTCGCGCATGGTCGTGTCGGCCTGCAGGTTCTTCATGCGGTAGTAGTCCATGATGCCCAGGTTGCCCTGGCGGAAGGCTTCGGCCATGGCGCGTGGCACTTCGGCCTCTGCCTCGACGACGCGCGCGCGCATCTCCTGCTCCAGCGCCACGGCCATCGCGCGCCGCTCTTCGGCCTTGGCCTGGGCGATCTGCTTGTCGGCGTTGGCCTGGTCGATCTGCAGCTTGGCACCGATGTTCTCGCCCACGTCCACGTCGGCGATGTCGATCGACAGGATCTCGTAGGCGGTGCCGGCATCCAGCCCCTTGCTGAGGATGTGCTTGGAGATGTGGTCGGGGTTCTCGAGCACGTTCTTGTGGCTGACGGCCGAACCGATGGTGCTGACCATGCCTTCGCCGACGCGCGCGATGATCGTCTCTTCGCCAGCGCCGCCGACCAGCCGATCGATGTTGGTGCGCACCGTCACCCGCGAAACGGCGATGAGCTGGATGCCGTCCTTGGCCACCGCCGCGATCTTCGGGGTCTCGATCACCTTGGGGATGACCGACATCTGCACCGCTTCCAGAACGTTGCGTCCGGCCAGATCGATGGCTGCGGCGCGCTTGAAGGGCAGCGGGATGTTGGCCTTGTCGGCCGAGATCATGGCGTTCACGACCCTGACCACGTTGCCGCCCGCCAAAAAGTGCGCCTCGAGATCATTCACTGAAGTGTCGATGCCGGCCTTCACCGCACTGATGCGCGCCGTGACGATGGTGGTGGGCGGCACGCGCCGCAGACGCATGGCGATGAGGGTGAACAGACCCACGTAGGCCCCGGAGGCCCAGGCTGCGATCCACAGGGGGATGGGCACCAGGTACAGGACCAGTGCCAGAACCCCCAGCACCGTCACGAGCAGGCCAATGCTCCCCACCAGTCCGGCCACCAACTCGTTCATAGGTCATTCCTCTGCGTTGACGGTGGGAACTCGCCGCACCACGATTCGGTTGCCGTCCACACGCATCACCTGGATGCGCTGGTCGGCGTCGATCATTTCGCCGTCGGAGACGACGTCCACGCGCGCGCCTTCGATCATGGCAATACCTGCCGGGCGAAGGACCGACAGGGCCCGCCCCTGCTTGCCCAGCCAGTGCTGGTCGGCTTCCGGCGCCGACCCGTGCGCGGGTCCGGAGCCCAGGTCGGTCTGCAGAATCATCCGGCGCGCCAGCGGCAGGCGGGGCAGGAAGCGCAGCAGCACCAGACCGGCCAGCAGCGCCGCCAGCAGCGACAGCACGACGCGCCACACCACGCTGACGATCACCGCCCACGTGTCACCGGCCCCGACCATGCTCAGTGCCAGGCCGCCGAGCAAGGCCGCAATGCCCAGCGTTCCGGCAATCCCGAAGCCCGGGACGATGAAGATCTCCACGGCCAGCAGCACCAGCCCGATGCCGACCAGCAGCAACTCCTCCCACCCGGCCAGTTGCACCAGCCAGTGGCCCCAGAAGAACAGCGCGAGGCTGCCGATGCCCACGCCGCCGGCGATGCCGAAGCCGGGCGTGCGCAACTCGACCATGATGCCCAGCATGCCCATGCTGATCAGCAGCGAGCTCACGACCGGGTGGGTCAGGAAGCGCACCAGCTGCTCGGCCCAATGCGGGGCCGCCGGGCGCACCTGCGCTCCCGCCAGACCCAGTTGCGCTAGCACGGCATCGAGGGTGTCGGCACGGAAGTCGGCCACCTTGTGCTGCAGGGCCTCGTCGGTGGTCAGTGTCAGAAGCTTGCCCTTTTCGCTGATGCCCGGCACTTCCACATCGGCATCGACCATCGCCTCGGCCAGCAACGCCGGCCGCTTGCGGGCTTCGGCCGTGGCGCGAAACTCCTTGCGCACGTAGGACACGGTCTTCTCTTGCACGGGTGCAGCGGCGGTGCCGGGTAAACCCACCTGCACTGGCGCCGCCGCACCGATGGTGCTGCCGGTGGACATCACCAGGGTCTGCGCGGACAGTCCAATCAGCGCGCCGGCCGAGATGGCCCGCTTGTTCACGAACGCGACCGTGGGCACCTTGGCGTTCAACAGCGCGTCGCGGATCTGAACGGCTGCGTCCACCCGCCCACCGAACGTATCGATGTCGAGAATCACCGCTGCCGCACCGGCTTTCGTGGCATCGTCGAGCACCCGCGCCACAAACGGCGCCAGACCGAGGTCGATCACGCCCTCGACAGGCACCACATAAACCAGCGGTCGCGGTGCTTGGGGCTGTGCTGCGACGAAGTGGGCCAACAGCCCCAGGACCATCAGGCACAGGCCGATGAACCGGGTCGGGACAGTACGCAAGATCCGGCCTCCTCAAGTTGACGCCGCGAGCCGCGTCGCGAGGACTGACGGCAAGTGGTTCATGCTGCGCAGGGCCCTTGTTCGGGTCTGAGCGCTGGCGAACACAGGACGGCCAGCGCCCAGCCCTCACCATGGCCAGCGGCGAAACATCCGTGCCAGAGCGGCCCGTGACGCTGCCGCCGAGCAGTCCCGAACGGCACCATCTTCATGGCACGATCAGTGCGTCACAGGTGGTGTGATGCATCAGATGCTGGGCCATGTTGCCGAGCAGACTCTCCTCGAGCGGCCCCTGACCGTGGTGACCGACGACGACACAATCCGCCGGCAGCGACCAGGCACGGACCACCAGGCCTCTGGCCGGCACATCGTCAATGACCTCGGCCTCGATAGGAAGCCTGGCCTGTGCTGCCAGGTCCAGCACCCGTCGCTGCAACTCGCGGTTGGCCCGAATCCGCACCGATTCGCGCAACCCGATGTCGACCTGGCCCAGTTCGCCGAGCCACAAGGCGCGGTCCAGTGCGGGGTCCACCGCAAAAACCAGGTGGTGGTGCGCCGACGGCATCAGCGCGACGGCAAAGCCGGCCGCGCGCACGGAGACGTCGCGCAAGTCGACTGCCGACATCACTTTGTCATGGGGCCGGGCGCCGCCAGAACGCACGATCATCACCGGGCAGACCGGCAAATGAACCAGCTTGGCCGCCGTGCCACCGACGCCGAGGACACCTTCCTCGGCGCGCGCGCCGAAGACGATCAGCGAGGCGTTGTGAGCCTTGGCATAAACGTCGATCACCTTTGCTGGCGTCCCGACGCCGAAATGGGCCTCGACCTCCAGTCCGCTCTTCGTGGCCAGGGTGGCAGCCTCTTCGACCAGACGTTGCTGCATCTGCAGGTCCTGTGGCGGGTCGCTGGTCAGGCGATGGATATTGAAGACACTCCTCAGACTTCGCCAGGCATCGACATCGAAAGCATGCAACAGATGCAGCGCGGCGCCATGCGTCTGGGCCAACTGGACGGCGCGCTCGACCGCCGCGACCGCGCCGGGCGAGAAGTCGGTGGCGGCTACGATTGTGCGAATCTTCGTCACGGTCATGCTTCGCTTGTCGGCGGGCGCCGCATCAGTCCGGCGGCCTGTCCGGCGCCTGGGTGATGAGCGACAACAGATGCCAGTGGCCTCATGGCGCCACCAGCTCGTCGTTCATGGCGGCATAGACCTTGTGCTGGGCCATGTTGCCAAGGAAGCTGTCGGTGGCCGCGCCCTGACCGTGGTGCCCGACGACCACGCAATCGGCCCGCAGACTGGCGGCACCGACCAGGATTGCCCGCGCCGGCACGTCGTCTGCGACGACAGTGACCAGGGGATATCGGGCGCAGGCGGACAGGCGTTGCGCGACCTGCTGCAATTCCTGTTCGGCCTGGGCGTGCAGTGATTCATGCAGCAGGCGCGCTTGCTCCAGTTCAACATCCGCGTCGCCGGCGTCGTTGTCCGTTGACGTGTCGATCGCGTAAACCAGGTGATGGCGCGCGCCCGGGAACAGATCGATCACTTTGGCCGGTGGGCCCACGCCGAAGCGCACGCTGACCTCGACCGCAGTGGGCGAGAAGTCGTTCACAGCCAAGATGCTGCGAATCTTCGTCATTGTCGGCATCTCCCGGTGGCCATCAGGCTACGCGCTGATCAAACGAACTTTCACTGCTGATGCTCTGGCATTTCCGGACCGCGCCATTGAGCCGCATCAATTGGTGCGTGCCCACACTGCACAGAAACCTTGTTCCAGGGATCTGGCGTCCACGGACTCGCGCGCCAGCCCTTTCAATTGCTTTGCGGTAACGCTTGGGCAAGGGTCATGCGCAGGATCGATCAACTTGCCGCCGACGCTTGTGCAGAGAGGCAAGTGCAGGGTCACGGCGCGCGTTGAACACAGCCCATGGGAATGTGACAAGTCGGCGATGTCCCAGGCGTAGTTGGAACTTCAGGCGGCGGTTTCCGCCGGTGAGTTCGAGAGAATCGAGCTTGCCAACTTGAAACCCTGAACCTGAAGGATGGAAACCGCCATGAAGGAATGTAAGGC
>Ga0315906_10002914_pt1 | contig 23141 bp, 25 predicted proteins | sample LakEriMetagenome_4_FD_203526 | JGI IMG/M metagenome (GOLD analysis project Ga0315906, IMG submission 203526) | Freshwater fungal communities from buoy surface, Lake Erie, Ohio, United States - Buoy 2 MA122 | ecosystem: Environmental > Aquatic > Freshwater > Lake > Lake biofilm | place: USA...
GAGCATGTGTTCTTCAGCGGCTCGGGCTCCGAGGGCAACGACACCATCGTGCGCATGGTGCGCCGCTACTGGGACGTGCTGGGCCAGCCCCAGCGCCAGGTCATCATCAGCCGCCATAACGCCTATCACGGCTCCACCATGGCCGGCGCCTCGCTGGGCGGCATGGCCGGCATGCACGCGCAAGGCGGGCTGCCCATTCCCGGCATCACCCACATCCAGCAGCCCTGCTGGTGGACGCAGGGCCGGGCGCTGGGCCTGGAGCCCGAGGCCTTCGGCCTGGCGGCCGCGCGCTGGCTGGAGCAGCGCATCCTGGAGCTGGGCCCGGAGAACGTGGCCGCCTTCATCGGCGAGCCCATACAGGGCGCCGGCGGCGTGATCATTCCGCCGGCCAGCTACTGGCCCGAGATCCAGCGCATCTGCGAGCGCTACGGCATCCTGCTGGTGAGCGACGAGGTGATCTGCGGCTTCGGCCGCACGGGCAGCTGGTTCGGCTGCGAGACCTTCGGCTTCCGGCCCGACCTGATGACTTTCGCCAAGGGCGTGACCAGCGGCTACGTGCCGCTGGGCGGCGTGATGGTGGGCGAGCGCGTGGCGAGGGTGCTCATCGAACAGGGCGGGGAATTTGCTCACGGCTACACCTATTCCGGCCACCCCGTGGCTTGCGCGGTGGGCCTGGCCAACGTGCGGCTGATCCAGCAGCTCGGGCTGGTGGCCCACGTGCACGACGACGTGGGCCCCTACCTGGCGCAGCGCTATGCCGAAGTGCAGCACCACCCGCTGGTGGGCCAGGCCCAGACCTGCGGCCTGATGGGCGCGCTGGTGCTGGTGCAGGACAAGGCGCGCGGCACCGCCTTCCCCGAGGAGCATGAGGTGGGCATGGTGTGCCGCAAGCACTGCTTTGCCAACGGCTTGGTGATGCGCGCCGTGGGCGACCGCATGATCATCGCCCCGCCGCTGGTGATCACCCGCGCGCAGATCGACGAGATGATCGAGCTGATCCACCGCTGTCTGGACCTGACCCTTCAGGAGGTCAGGCGCAACGGCTGGGTCGTCACCTGATTCAGGTCGCGCCAGCCCGCTGTCGGTCAGCGGACAGCGCGTCCAGGAAGCTGCGCCAGAAGGCTTCATCTCTCTTTACCTGGTCCGCAGGCATCAGGCCCTTGAACTTGTCGAGCAGAGCCAGCTGCTCTTTGGCGAAGTCCTTGTAGGTGTAAGACGGGTCTGAGAAGGGGTTCACCCAGCCTGGGTCACCGGGATTGATGATGTCCACCACTCGGCCCTGGCTGTCGAAGCGGGTGTTGGCCTGCGTCTGGGGTCCGCTTCCCATCTGAAGTTGCCGCACCAGCACCTCCTCCGGGCTCAGGTTCGCGGTGGCGGCATTCCAGGCGGCGCAGACTTCCGGTGGGGTGGTGCTGCTGGGAAAAAGTATCACCTTGGTGCCCCCCACCTCCGTCACCCCGTCGCGATCGAGATCCACCATGGCATCGGGTGGCAGCAGAAGGTTGAGCGCGCCCTCACGGGACAGCTGCGCCGGGTCGATGGCGTCTGCACGGGCATGCACCTGCTGCACCGTCCGCAGGTCTTCCTGCGAAAGCGTTCTCAGATAGGCCTGCGGCTGCGCGTAAGCACCCGCGGCCTGGGCGCTCTGCAGGATGCGGCCGTAGTCTTGGCGCAGATCCTCCAGGCCCTTGTCCGGACGCACGCTCGGGCTTCCGCTGGTGGTGAAGCTGTAGCGGTCTGCATGCGCGCCCAGCCAGCGGTCCCAGCTGGCCACGGCGTCTACCGCGCTGACGGTTTGGCTGCGGGCCTCACCTCGGTTCCCTGTCAGGGCCTGCGGCGCGGACTGCCAGCCCTCCTGGCCCGCCTGCCGCAGCAGGTCGGAAAAGACAGCGCGCAACTCCTGCGCGGCTTGCGCCTTCTCCGACCTGGCGGCCTGCGGTCGGAATTCGGCGGGGCTGAGGGGTACGCTTGAGCCAGGCTCGGCTGATCGAATCTGCATGTTCGGCATGGGTGAAAGTCGAATGCCCGATTGCAGCGCAGCCGACCGCCCGGCTCAAGGGGGAAATGGTGGGTGAAGTTCTGGCAGTTCAGCGGATACGGGTGCCACAGCGGTGCCGTGCGCAGGTCAACGCAGGCGTTTGCTCTTCCTGCTTTGGGTTGAACCCTGGCCTAGCCTTCACGAGACCTCCGGTACGAGCCCCTAGACTTGCGGACTCTGCGTTGCCCGTGCGCCCCTGCGCGCCCTCCTTCTAATCCCTCGCCCATCGCAAGAAAGGCTCCGCGTGAAACTCAAGATGCCCCGCAATTCGCTGTTCGCGGTGCTGTTGCGTGCGCCCTGGTGGGTGAGCCTGGCCATCGCCGCAGGGCTGTCGCTGGTGCTGGCCGCGCTGCTGCCGGACGACTACCGCGTGGTGGGGGCGCTGAGCACCTTCCCCTTCGTGGTGATCGGCGCGCTGGCGGCTTGGCGCCAGGCCAAGTTGCCCAGTGCCGCCGAGGTGGCGCGCACGCAGGAAGCTGTGGTGGCCATGAGTTGGAGTGCCTTTTCCGCACGCTTGGAGGAGGCCTTCCGCCACGATGGTTTCGAGGTCCGGCCCGGAACTTTGGCGCCCGTTGACTTTGAGTTGCAGCGCCAAGGCCGCCGCATGCTGGTCAGCGCCCGGCGCTGGAAGTCGGCGCAGACGGGGGCGGAGCCGCTGCGGGCGCTGCAGGCCGCCCGCCAGGCCGCTGACGCCAGCGATGCGCTGCTCATCTGCCTGGGCGGCCTGACCGAGAACGCCCGGCCCTACGCCTCCCAGCACGGCATCCAGGTGTGGCAGGCCGCCGAACTGGCCCTGGCCTTGCGCAAGGGCCGCAAGGGGCTGTCCGCTTGAAGCGCAAGGGCAAGTCGGCCAGCGCCGGGGGGGCAGCACCCGCCTCGCAGCCCCAAGCGCAGCCGCCAGCTCAGCCGCACGACGTGCGCCCGGGTCAGTCCGTGGAACTGCTCAAGCAGCTGCATATCCTCACCCGTGACGGCAAGCTCAATCAGGATTCGCGGCGCAAGCTCAAGCAGGTCTACCACCTGTTCCAGTTCATCGAAGGGCTTCTGAAAGAGTTGCCCGATAGCGCCGAAGGCCCCACCGTGGCCGACCACGGCGCCGGCAAGTCCTACCTGGGCTTCATCACCTACGACCTGTACCTCAAGGCCCTGGGCCGCGGCACGGTCTATGGCATCGAGACGCGCACCGAGCTGGTGGAAGCTTCCCGCGCGCTGGCGCAGCGGCTGGGCTTCGAGCGCATGCAGTTCCTGAATCTCAGCGTGGCCGAGTCCACCCGCAGCGCTGACCTGCCCGAGCGCTTCGACATGGTGACGGCCCTGCACGCCTGCGATACCGCCACCGACGACGCCATCGCCTTCGGCCTGCAGAAACAGGCCCGCTTCATGGTGCTGGTGCCCTGCTGCCAGGCCGAACTCGCCGCAAGCCTGCGGCTGAACAAGGCCATGCAGCTGTCGCGCACGCCCCTGGCCGAGCTGTGGCGCCACCCGCTGCACACGCGCGAGCTGGGCAGCCAGCTCACCAACGTGCTGCGCTGCCTGTACTTGGAGTCTCAGGGCTACGCGGTCACCGTCACCGAGCTGGTGGGCTGGGAACACAGCATGAAGAACGAGCTGATCCTGGCCCGCTTCACCGGCCACCGCAAGCACAGCGCCGGCCAGCGCCTGAAAGCGCTGCTGCAGGAGTTTGCGCTGGAGCCGCTGTTGGCCACGCGGTACTCGGCGCTGTCAGGGCCACCCGCAGCCTCTGAAGGGTCCCACGCCGCGCAAGACGAGGAGCCTGCCGCGTGACCGCGCCCGCAGTGCCCCACCCGCAGGAACCGCCCTACGCCTGGGTGGTGGTGTGGGCCTGCTTCGGCAGCCTGGCGGTGATCTTCGGCGTCGCGTACTCGTTCGCCGCCTTCTTCGAATCCTTCGCGCGCGAGTTCGATGCGCAGCGGGCCGATGTGTCGCTGGTGTTCGGGTTGTGTGGGCTGATCTACTTTGTGCTGGGCGTGGGGGGCGGCATGCTGTCCGACCGCTTCGGCCCGCGTGTCACTTGCGTCAGCGGCATGGTGCTCATCGCCGCGGGGCTGCTGGGCACCAGCGCCGCCGGTTCCATGCCGCTGGTCTACGCGGCCTACGGCGTGTGCATCGGCCTGGGCATCGCCCTGGTCTACACGCCTGCCATCGGCTGCGTGCAGCCCTGGTTCACGCGCCGGCGCGGCCTGGCCTCGGGCATCGCCAGCGCCGGCATTGGTGCCGGCACGCTGGTGGTGCCGCTGGTGGCCTCGGCCCTCATTACCGCCCTGCCCTGGCGCGATGCCATGCGACTAATGGCGCTGGGGGTGCTGGTGCTGGGTGTGGGCTGTGCCTGGCTGATGCGGCGTGCGCCTGCCCCCGCCAGTGCAGCAGGCGAGCGCAGCTCGCCGCCGCCGGGGTTGACCCTCAAGCAGGCCCTGGGCCAGCGCTCCTTCTGGTGGCTGTATGCCGCCACGGTGCTGGCCGCTCCCACCATGTTCGTGCCTTTCGCGCACGTGTCGGCCGCCGCGCGCGATGCGGGTATTGACAACGCCGCCGCCGTGGGCCTGGTGGGCTTGATCGGCATCGGCAGCCTGGTGGGGCGCTTTGCGATGGGGGCCGTGGCCGACCGCCTGGGCCGGGGCCGGACACTGGTGCTGATGCAGGGCTCGATGGGCGCGTCTTACCTGCTGTGGGGCGCGGCCGACGGCTATCCCGCCTTCGCCGTGTTCGCGTTGTGGTTCGGCCTGAGCTACGGCGGCATCGTCTCGCTGCTGCCCGCGCTGTGCATGGACCTGTTCGGCGCCCGCGCGCTGGCCAGCGTGATCGGCACGCTGTACAGCGGCGCGGCTCTGGGCAATCTGCTGGGGCCGGTGCTCGCCGGGAGAGCGTTCGACCAGTTGGGCGGGTACGGCGTGGTGGTCGTCGTGGGCATCGGCCTGTCGGCACTGGCCACGGCGGCCAGCGCTCGCGTCCACAATGCCGCAGGGCGCTGAGCCCCGCAGACCACTGGGGCCTCGCCGGGCCAGGCCCGCCCTTCAACCGGCCTTCAGAAGAAGGCCATCGTGCGCACCTCGATGCTCTCGCGCTTCATCGCCCCGGGCGGCGTGGTGGGGTCTTCAAAGGCGGTGTGGCCCATGAAGCGCGCGCGGCCATCGGTCTCGGAATCGTAGGTCTTGAGCAGCAGGGCCTGGCTGGCCTGCATCTGCGGAAAGTAGACCCAGCGGTGCCGCGGCGAGTGGCGCATGACGTAGATCTCGCCCGTGCGCTCGCGGTACTTCAACTCCATCACCAGCATGTCCTGCTCGTCATGCGTGGTGGCGTCGCACATGGCCAGGGGCAACTCCTCCACCTGGCGGTACAGCGGCTTCCAGACATTGAAGAACGCTACCCGCCGCTGCAGCAGCGTGTCGGCCTGCTCGGGGAACAGGTCGCGCACGCGCTGCGGGCCGCTCTTGACCGTGTAGTCGCTGTGCACCAGCATCACTGCGGGGCGCTGCACCACGGTCTGCACCTTGAGGTCTGCGGGCATGCGCTTGCGGATGGTGTGGTCGAACACCTCCACCCGCTGCGCACCGGTGTGCCGTTTCACGAAGTCGATGATCTGCGCATAGAACTCGTTCTTGACCCGGCCCTCATCGTCAAAGCCATCGAAGGACGCGCCGAACTCGTGCACTTCGAAACCCTCACGGTCGGCACTGAAGCGGTCGGCCTGCGGCCAACCGTCCTCGATGCGCATCTCGTGGGCATCGGTTCCCGGCGGGTTGAGCTTGACAGAAGGGTCGGGCTCGTAGAAGTAGTAATCCGGCGGGATCCCGTTGTCGACGGTGTAGTTCAGCGTCGCTTGCACCGAACGGGCAGGGGTCATGGGGTGTTCTCCTGGTCTCAAGCCGCCGGCGCCGTGGTGGTGAAGCCCTGGTAGACCGTGGTCTTCTTCCAGCAGGGCAGTTGTTCGACGTTGCGCGTCATCCAGCGCACGAGGTGGCGGTGGTTGGACAAGGGCAGTTGCTGCCAGCCGTGCAGGTGCATGGGCGCAGCCAGTGCGATGTCGGCGATGGTCGGGCCCGAGCCGGCCACCCAGTCGCTGCCCGCCAGGCGCGCGTCCAGAATGCCGGCGAGTTTGTGGAACTGGGCCTGCTGGGCCTCCAGCACTGCGGCGTCGGCACTGCCGCCCAACAGCGGCTTGACGCAGTTCTCCACCAGGAAGACATAGCAGCTGGGGAACCAGCTCGAAGACTCCCACAGCAACCAGCGGTTGATGTCGGCACGCGTGCGCAGATCCTGCGGGTAGGCGGCCGCGTTGCCGCGCTTGTCGGCGGCGTACTGCAGGATGGCGTTGGACTCCCAGAGCACGAAGTCACCGTCGACCATGGCCGGGACGGACGCGTTCGGGTTGAGGGCGGTGTAGGCCGGCTCCTTCTGCTGGCCGGTGAAGTAGTCCACGTGGACCAACTCGTAGGGCTCGCCAATCAGGTCCAGTCCAGCCAGCACCTTGCGGCAATTGACCGTGATCGGGTCGGCATAGATCTTCATCATGCTTGTCTCCTGGCCGCCGTTGGCGGCGCTTGATGGTGTGAGGGTCGGGTTGCGCAGCCGGGCGGAGCTTCGAATGGCCCCGTGCATGCCTGCTTTGCAGAGCCAGTCTATGGATTGACGCTGCCCGGCGCACCTGCTCGAATGCAAACCGTTTGTCTCCCGAAAGGAAACAATGGCCCTGTCCACCGACATGCTGGAAGCCTTCGTCAAGGTGGCGGAGCGTCTGTCCGTCAGCGCAGCTGCCGCCGACCTGGACCTGGGCAAGGCCGTGGTCAGCAAGCGTGTCGCCCAGCTGGAGGCCCGGCTCAAGGTGACGCTGTTCAGCCGCAGCACGCGCAAGATCGCGCTCACGCCCGCCGGTGAGGCCTACCTCGACTTTGCCCGCCGGGCCCTGCGCGAGGTGAACAGCGCCGAGGAGCGCCTGCGTGAGCTGCGCAGCGAGCTCAGCGGCCGCATCCGCGTGAGCGCCACCGTGTCCTGGGGCCAGCGCGTGCTGGCCCTGCAACTGCCGGAGTTCCTGCGCCTGCACCCGGGCGTGGAGTTGGAGTTGAGCCTGTCAGACCGGCTGGTGGACCTGGCGGTGGATCGCACCGACCTGGCCTTGCGGTGGAGCGCCTCACCCGCGCCGCCCGGCCTGGTGGTCGAGCCTGCGGCCACCGTGCGCTGGCTGCTCGTGGCCGCGCCGGGCTACCTGGCCCAGGCCGGCACGCCACGCAAGCCCGCTGACCTGGCCGAGCATGAATGTCTGTCCTACTGGCGCGAAAACTCCGACGACACCTGGGTCCTGGCCGATCAACGCGGGCGCCGCCAGGCGGTGCAGGTGGGCGCGCGCTTTCACGCCAACGACGTCGAGGCGGTGACGGCGGCGGCGCATGCAGGCCTGGGCCTGGCGCTGCTGCCGGGCTACCTGTGCGAGCCCGCCCTGGCCGACGGGCGGCTGACCCACGTGCTGGAGCGCTGGACGCCCCTGACCCGCTACGGCACCCAGGTCACCCTGCTGGCCACGCCGGAGCGCATGCGCATCGCCCGCATCCGCGCCCTGGCCACCTTCTTGCAGCAACGCCTGGCGTCGGCGCCAGGGGAGCCGCGCCCGCGGTAGACAGCGGGGCCGCAGCCCTGACAGCGGAGAGCCGCACGCGCGGGCTCGAAGGACCCGAGCCAGCGTCGCCTGAGCCCTACCAGCTCGCCCCAAACTGTCGGCGCAGTTCCTCGATCTCTGGCTCGCCCAGCGGCAGCGGGCCGGGCTGGCACATCAGCCACAGGCGGGCGGTCTCTTCCAGCTCCTCCAGCACGGCACTGGCCTGGGCGGGGCTGTCGTGCCAGACGTTGGGACCCAGGCGGTCCAGCATCACGGCGCGGATGGGCGTGCCGCGCTGCGCCATGGCGGCGATGCGCTGGGCCACGAGTTCGGCCACGCGCGGGTCACCAGGGCGGTGGTAAGGGATCAGCGGCACATGCCCCACCTTCATCACGAAGTAGGGCGTGATGGGCGGCAGGATGTCGTCGTCGCTCCACACGCCCTGAAGCGTCAGCGCCACGAGGTGCGTGCTGTGGGTGTGGATGACGCAGCGCGCCTGCGGCGCGGCGTCGTAGATGCGGCGGTGCAGGGCCAGGGTCTTGCTGGCGCGGTCGCCGCCGGTCTGCACCCCTTGCGCATCCAGCCGCGCCAGGCGCGCCGGGTCCAGCGTGCCCAGGCAGGCGTCGGTGGGCGTGATGAGAAAGCCGTCTGCCAGGCGCACGCTGATGTTGCCGGCCGTGGCGTGCACGTAGCCGCGCTCGAACAGGCTGCGGCCCACGCGGCAGATCTCGTCGCGCAGCTGGGTTTCTTCGCTCATCGCAGCACCTCGAAGGCCCGGGTGAAGAAGTCCACGCCGCCGAAGTTGCCGGACTTCAGGGCCAGGTGCAGGCCCTGCGTTCGCGTGGGCGGCGTGGCGTGGCACCAGGGCACGCCGGGGTCGATCTGCGGGCCGATGCGCAGGGTGTCCACGCCCAGGGCCTGCACGCAGGCGCCCGAGGTCTCGCCGCCGGCCACCAGCAACTGCCCCACACCGGCGGCCACCAAACCCTGCGCCACACGCGCCAGCGCCTGCTCCACCAACGCCCCGGCGCGCTCCACCCCCAGTTGCGCCTGCACCGCCTTCACGGCTTCAGGCGCGGCGGTGGCGTACACCAGCACCGGCCCATCGGCCAGACGCGGCACCGCCCAGGCCAGGGCCTGGGCCGCCACATCCTCCTCTGCGGCCAGGCGTAGCGGGTCGATGGCGAAGGCGCGGTCGGCCCCGCCGGGCGCGCGCGCGATGAAGTCCGCGACCTGCGCGTTGGTGGCTGCCGAGCAACTGCCGCTGACCACGGCGCAGGCCCCGGTGGCCTTCGGCAGCGCCGCAGCCTCGGGCCGGGGCACCAGGCCGTGCAGCGCCGGGATGCCGATGGCCAGCCCGGAGCCGGCCACCACCAGGGCCAGGTGGCTGCTGGCCTGCGCGAGCACGTGCAGGTCGGCGTCGCCCACGGCATCGGCGACAGCAAAGCCCACGCCTTCGGCGCGCAGCGCCGCGATGCGCTCGCGCACCGCCGGCGCGCCCCGCGCCACCGTGCGGTGCTCGATGAGGCCGCAGCGCGCTCCGTCTGACAACTGCGCCTGCATCACGCGCACCAGGCTGGCATCCGTCATGGGTGTGAGCGGGTGGTGGCGCATGGGGCTGTCCGACAGCAGCACATCGCCCACGAACAGGTGGCCCTTGAAGACGGTGCGGCCGTTCTCGGGAAAGGCGGGCGTGACGATGGCGAAGTCCGTGATGGGCGCCGCAGTCTGTTGCGCGAGTTCGGCCATCAAGGCCTGCGCCACCGGGCCGATGTTGCCGGCGGGCGTGGAGTCGAAGGTGGAGCAGACCTTGAAGTAGATCTGCTGCGCCCCGCCAGCGCGCAACCAGCGGCAGGCGGCCAGCGACTGCGCCACCGCCTCCTCCACCGGCGCCGTGCGGGACTTGAGCGCCACCACCACGGCGTCCGCGTCACCCAGACCGGCAACCTCGGCGGGCGTGGCCGGCACGCCAATGGTCTGCACTACGCGCATGCCGGCGCGCACCAGGTTGTTGGCCAGGTCGGTGGCGCCGGTGAAATCGTCTGCGATGCAGCCAAGGATCATGGGGTGTCTTCCTTTGAGCAACGCGGCATTGTGATCGCTGGGCGACGTGGGGCGGGCTTGCGGAGCAGAGAATGGACAGCCCCTTTTCCTCGTGAGATCACCATGCCCTGCCTCGACCCTGAACTGCGCCGCACCTGGCTCTTCGGCCCGGGTGCAGACGCTGCCACCCACGAGGCGATGCTCGCAAGCCCCGCGGACGCGCTGATCGCCGACCTGGAGGACTTCACGCCGCCGCAGCGCCGGCCGCAGGCCCGCGCCGGCATCGCCGCGCTGCTTGAGCGCTGGCGCGAATCGGGCAAGCTGGCGGTGGTGCGCGTCAACGCCCTGGAAGGCGAAGGCCTGGAGGATCTGGCCGCGGCCATGCCGGGACGGCCGCACGTGGTGGCCTACCCCATGGCCGCCCACGCCGACCAGATGCGCGCCCTGGACGAGGCGATCACCGGCTGGGAGCACCGGCTGGGCATTGCGCCGGGGGCCACAGAGATCCTGCCGGTGTGCGAAACCGCGCTCGGCGTGGTGGACGTCCGCAGCATCGTCGCAGGCAGCGCACGCATCCGCTGCGCCCTGCTGGGGGCGGAGGATCTGGCGGCCGACCTGTGCGCCGAGCGCCAGCCCGATGCCACCGAACTCGACCACGCCCGGCGGCGCTTCTTGCTGGAGTGCCGTGCCGCCCGGGTGGAACCGGTGGACGCCCCCTACACCTTCACCGATGCCGAGGGCGCGCAGCGCGAAGCGCTGTACAGCCGGCGCCTGGGCTACCGCAGCAAGTCCCTGGTGCGGCCGGACCACGCGGCGCCGATCAACGCCGCCCTCACGCCCAGCGAGGAAGAGGTGCGCCGGGCCCGTGCCCTGGTGGCCGCGTTCGAGAGTGCCCGCGCCCGCGGCGAAGACCGCGCCCTGGTGGACGGGCTCTGGGTGGAGGTGCCCTCCTACCGCAACGCCCAGCGCACCCTGGAGCGGGCACGGCGCCTGGCGGGGCCCTTGAGCTGAGCACCCGCTGAGGCCAGGCGTCGCCCCGCCGCCCCAGTGAAGGCGGGGACTACGGGGTCGTCTCCAGCACCCGGGCGAAGACCTCGTGGTCCACGTTGCTGCCACACAGGGTCAGGCCCACGCAGCGGCCCATGATCTCCTCGGGGTGGGTGCGCGCGCGCTGCAGCGCTGCCGCCAGCGACGCCGCGCCCGCGCCCTCGGCGACGTTGTGGGTGTCCAGGTACAGCGCCTTCATCGCCTGCGCGATCTCCTCGTCGCTGACCTCCACCACGCCGTCGATCTGTTCCTGCATGATGGCCAGCGCGGTCGGGTCGGGCACGCGGCAGGCCATGCCATCGGCGAGCACGGTGCTGACCGGGGACGACACCGGGCGGCCTTGCGCCAGCGACAGGGCGTAGGCGCGGGCGTGGGCCGACACCACGCCCACCAGCCGCAGGCGCCGGCCCAGCGCTGCGCGCGCCGCCATGGCCGCGCACAGGCCCGATCCCAGGCCGATGGGCACGAAGACCACGTCCAGCTGCGGTACGGCCTGGAAGAACTCCAGCCACGCGGTGGCCACGCCGCGCACGAGGTCGGCATGGAACGAAGGCACGCGGTGCAGCCCGTCGCGCGCGGCCAACGCGGCGGCGTGCTCGGTGGCGGCCTGGAAGTCCTCGCCGTGTTCGACCAGCGTGGCGCCGAAGGCCCGCATGGCCGCGTTCTTCTCGCGGCTGTTGCCGCGCGGCACCACGATCGTCGCGCCAATGCCATGCCGCCGCGCCGCGAGCGCGAGCGACTGCCCGTGGTTGCCGCGCGTGGCCGAGACGATGCCAGCGCAGGCCGGCTCGCGCCGCGCCAGCCCGTCCAGGTACACCAGCCCGCCGCGCACCTTGAAGGCACCCGTGGGGGTGTGGTTCTCATGCTTGACCCACACCTCGGTGCCCAGGCGCTGAGCCAGCAGCGGCCAGGCGAACTGTGGCGTGGGGGGCATCACCTGCCGCACCAAAGCAGCGGCGGATTCGATGTCGGCCAGGCTGGGTAGCGGCGGAGGGCTCATGGGTTCGGGGCGTGCGGCCTTCGGGGTTCGGCAAGCCAGGGGTTGAACAGGGGCACCCTGGATCGTACGCAGTCGGCCGTGTCGCGGATGATGACCGTCAGGCCATGCTGCAAGGCAGTGGCCGCCGCACCTCCGAAATCAAGCTGGTGTCGAGCTGCGTCTCGCCAGTGCGTGCGAGCGCGCTGACGCGCGTCTTGGTGTCCAGAAGACTCCATCGCGCCCGGCTTCCTGGCCCTATCGCCCCGTCATCTCGGCTCCTGTGGCTTCACGGTCAGTTCCGGGAAGCCATTGGCCTGCAGGAACGACAGGGCGGTGGGTCGCCAGACCTCCGGGGCCTGGGTGAACAGGCCGTGGCCGTCTTTGCCGTGGGGCGGGAACTGGACGAACTCGCCGACGCCGCCTTCGGCCTTGAAGGCGCCAAACCACTCACGCGGGTACTTGGGGCCCATCCACTGGTCGTTCTCGGTGTAGATCCACAGGGTGGGAATGCGGGCTCTGCGGCCATAGTCGGCAAACATGCGCCTGAGCTGGCTTGTGCCACAGGGTTCCTGGGGCTGTGTGACCGGGTTGCCGCCACCGCCGCCGGCAAAGTTGATGGCGGCCAGTACCCCAGGCGGGTTCTTGGCTGCCACCGCGATGGCCGTGGCACCGCCGAAGGACTGACCCAGGATCAGAATGCGGTTCGATGCCACATCGGGGCGCTGCTTGACGATGTCCAGCACCTGCAAGGTCTGTGCGGCGGCGGCCTCGTATCCGGGTGGGTAATTCTTTCTGCCGCAGTCCCCGGTGTCTTCCGCATCCTCCCCCCCAGACACGCCGTAGCCTATGCGCGTAGGCACCACCACCAGGAAGCCCATTGCGGCCAACCAGCGCGCATTGGTGATGGACGTGGCCCGGCCGAAGGCCGCACGCTCCTCTGCCTTTGCCGCCCTGCCATGGTTGATGAGCGCAATGGGGTAGGGCTGGGCGGCATCGCTGTCGTGGTAGACCGACACCACCACCTCCTGCTCAATCACCTTGCCGTAGGCATTGGTCACCTTGACCGGCACCTTGATGATCTTCTCGATCAATCGGGCGTGTGCTGATGCGCCGGCCAGCGCGAACACCACGGCGGCCAGAAAAGGCAGGGCACGCCTCGCCACGGTGACCTCCGCCCACGGCATCGTGCGAACCCGCATCGCCGGGGGGTAACGGGGGGCCCACGTGCTGTCCCGTCGGGGGTGGAGTAAGTCGTCTGTGGCCAACGCTGCTGCTCCAAGAGTTTTTAAAAAAGGACGCCTATTCAGGTCTTGGGACGGGGGGCTCACGGGCAAGACCGTCGAGTCCCGCCGGGTGGTGCAGGCGGGCCTGCCCGGTCGGGCTCAGCCGGCCTTGGGCAGTTCGATCCCCGGAAAATCTTGATCACGGCGCTGTCGTCTTCGCGCCCGAAGCCGGCGCTGGAGGCTTGCATGAACATCTGGTGCGCGGTCGAGGCAGGGGCAGGGGGAACTCGGTGGCGCGCGCGGTGTCCAGCACCAGGCCCAGTTTCTTCACGAAGATGTCCACGGCGGAAAGAAGCGGACGATTCATGGACCCGGCACGTGCGGCCTTCGGGGTTCGGCAAGCCAGGGGTTGAACAGGGGCACCCTGGATCGTGCGTAGTCCGCAGTGTCGCGGGTGACCACCGTCAGACCGTGCTGCAACGCGGTGGCTGCAATGATCAGGTCGGGCTGCGAGAACGTGTGCCCGGCCTTGCGCCCCTCTTCAACCAGCAGGCGCCACTTGAACATGACATCCTCGCTCACCTCCAGGACACGCTGGTCGAAAAGCGGCCGCACGCGGTGGGTGAGCCATTCGGTCAATTCGGTGCGGCGAATCGGATCGCTGACGATCTCGATACCGAACCGGATTTCTGCGAAGGTGACCGTGCTGACGAACAAGTCTTCCAGGCGCTGGCTCGCGATGAACTTGCGCACGCGTGCATCGGGGCGGGGCCGCCGCAGTTCCGAGAGGACGTTGGTGTCGAGCAGCCAGCCCGTCACAGCGAAGCTCCGGGACGCGGCCAGGTTTCCTTGTGCCCCCGCGAGGGGCCGGGCCGGGCTCCGCCCGGACCTTGGGGGCTCACAGTTTCACGGCCCTGACAGGCATGGCCGATCGGCGGGGCGCGAGCGTGATCTCGCGGTGCGGACAGGCCTGCAAGGCGTCGATCAGCATCTCGCCGGTGCGTTCGCCTTGCAGGCGTTGGAATTCCTGCGCTGCCACAACCACCACAGCATCACGCCCGTGCACGGTGACCTGCTGCGGCCCATAGCGGTGTGCGGTGCGCACCAACTCGCTGAAGCGTGCCTTCGCGTCCTGAAGACTCCATCGCGGCTGGGGTCCGGTTCCTGCCTGCGCGGCGGGCGCGGTAGGTGTCACGACTTTACTGGTCATGCTGACCAGAATAGCATGGCTGGGCGCCGCGGGTTCACTTTCCGGGCAGTTCGATCCCCGGAAAGATCTTGATCACGGCGCTGTCGTCTTCGCGCCCGAAGCCGGCAGTCGACGCCTGCATGAACATCTGGTGCGCGGTGGAGGCCAGGGGCAGCGGGAACTTGGTGGCGCGCGCGGTGTCCAGCACCAGGCCCAGGTCTTTCACGAAGATGTCCACGGCCGACAGCGGCGTGTAGTCGGCCGCCAGCACGTGGGCCATGCGGTTTTCGAACATCCAGCTGTTGCCTGCGCTGTGGGTGATCACCTCGTACAGCGCCGCGGCGTCCACGCCTTCGCGCAGGCCCAGCGCCATGGCCTCGGCTGCCGCGGCGATGTGCACGCCCGCCAGCAGCTGGTTGATGATCTTGACCTTGCTGCCCGCACCGGCGCGCTCGCCCAGCCGGTAGACCTGGGCCGCCATGGCGTCCAGCGCGGGGCCGCAGCGCGCGTAGGCCGCGGGGGTGCCGGCGGTCATCATGGTCATCTGTCCGGAGGCGGCCTTGGCCGCGCCGCCGGAGATGGGGGCGTCCAGGTACAGCAGGCCCAGCGCCTGCAGCCGCTGCTCGAAGGCGATGGAGACATTGGGGTCCACGGTGGAGCACATGACGAAGACGCTGCCGGGCTTCATGGCCGAGGCCGCGCCCGCGTCGCCGTGGCCGCCGAACAGCACCTGTTCGGTCTGCTGCGCGTTCACCACCACCGAGACCACCACATCGCAGGCCGCGGCCAGTTCGGCCACCCTGGCGCAGGCGGTGCCGCCGTCTTTCGCAAAGGCCTGTGCCACGCCGGGGCGGATGTCGAAGACGTGCGGCGCGAAGCCGGCGCGGCGCAGCGAGGCGGCCATGCCGGCACCCATGGCGCCCAGGCCGATGAGGCCCACGCGGGGCTGGAGAGGGTCAGCAGAGGAGGTCATGAGGAAGTCCTGAAGAGCGGATGAGAAGCGGCGTGCCGTTCACGCGGGTGCCGAGCGCAAACCATAGACGCCGCCACCGGCCCACAGGTATTCGGCGCGCAGCACGGCGTCGCCTTTTTCCCCCGTGAAGGTGAAGCCCAGCACGGCCAGGGTGTCGCCGGGCTTGATCTCGGCCACTTTCCAGGCGTTCATGCGCGTCAGCGGGGCGAGTTCCACCAGCCAGCGCCGGTCGCGCCGCGTGGGCAGGCGCGCGGCGCGCAGCAGGGCGGGCCCGTCGACGCCGGCCGCCTGCGGGGGCAGCGTGCGCGTGGCCAGGTCGGCCGGCAGGCGCGGCTCGGGCGCCAGTTCCAGTTCCAGCTCCGCGTGCGGGTTGCGCCACGCCACCTTGAGGGCGCGGCCTTCCAGGTACAGCGGGCGCTCCTGGTCGAAGCTGCTCCAGCCGTGGTGGGCCCAGGCGATGCCAGGGCGCAGTGCCAGCGCCGCGACGGGCGCGAGGCTGGCGGCGATGAGTTGCCTTCGGTTCATGTGGGCGTTCTCCTGTCGTTCACGCGGGTTTCACGCATACGCGATCCAGCGCCCCGCGATCATCGCGCCGATCCACAGGCCCAGCGAGGCCAGGGTCTGCACACGGGCCAGCCGGTCCATGCGCTGCAGGCCGGCGCGGGCGTGGAAGAGCGCGGCGTTCGTGCCTGCCAGCATCAGCAGCCCCATTTTCAGCACGAAGGAGCGGTTGGCCAGCATTTCGCCGGGGTGCGCGGCAAACATCAGCAACCCGGACAGCGCGGCCAGGCCGAAGCCACACAGCGCCAGCACCAGCGACAGCCGGGCCAGTGCCTGCAGCGGCAGCGCCTGGCCCCAGCCCAGCACGCGTGACTCGAAGGCCACCAGGTTGCCCACCAGCAGCGCCACGCCCAGCAGGTGCACGACTTCCAGCCCCGGGTACAGCCAGGGGTGGCTGCCGATCCAGGCCCATCCTTGTATCCCGGCCACCGCCGTGTCCCGTCACCCGAAGCGGTTGCGCAGCACGCCGATGCCGTCGATCTCCACCTCCACCTCGGTGCCCGGCTTCATGGGCAGCACGCCCAGCGAGGTGCCGCACAGGATGACGTCACCGGGCTCCAGGGTCAGGTCGTGCGAGATGCGCGACACCAGCTCGGCCGGCTTGAAGATCATGTCGGCCAGCGCGTAGTTCTGGCGCTCGCGCCCGCCCACGCGGGTGCGCAGCACGGCGGCGGACAGGTCGAAGTCGGTCTCGATCACCGGGCCGAAGGCGCCGAAGCCGTTAAAGCCCTTGGCGCGGGTCCACTGCGCGAAGCTGGCGTCGCGGTTCAGCAGTTCCATGGCCGTGACGTCGTTGGCGCAGGTGTAGCCGAAGATGTGGGCGGGGGCTTCCTCCACCGTCACGCGGCGGGTGTGCCGGCCGATGACCACGGCCAGCTCACCCTCGTAGGCGATGCGCCCCACCTCTGGTGGCGGGGCCGGGATGGTGGTGTCCGGCCCGGCCCAGCTGCCTGGCGCCTTCAGGAAGTACAGCGGCTCGGCCGGGTGCGCCCAGCCGTTCTTCTCGGCCAGGGCCTGGAAGTTGTTCCACAGGCCCAGCATGGTGCGGGGCTGGCAGGGCATGAGCATCTGCACCTGGCCAAGCGGCCAGCGCTCGCCCGTGGGCTGCAGGCCCCGGGCCAGGTCGCCCTCGTGCACCAGCACGTCGTCGCCCTCCAGGCGGCCCCAGCTCTCGCGCCCGTCCAGGCGGCCCCGCATCCACTTCATGACTTCGCACTCCTCCAGGTTTCTCGGCCGGCCCGGCCTACGCCTCGTGCGCCAGCGGCAGGTTCAGCAGCAGGTTCTGCGGCTTCAGGCGCAGCACCTGTTCGTCGTTCATCGCCAGGCCCAGATAGACCGGCGCGCCCGCCACGTCGGCGCGCATTTCCCGCGCATGCACGAACTGCAGGCGGAACAGGCTGATAAGGCGCTGCAGGCGCGCGGGCTCCACGTCCAGGCCCTGGTACAGGTCGTTGAGCAGCGCGGTGGCGGTGGCGTCCAGGCCCACGTGCCAGCGCCATCGGGCGTCTTCGATGCGGGCCAGGGGCTCGATGACCACTTCCACCCCCAGCAGATGCGCCACCCAGCGCTCCAGCACCAGGGCCAGCGCCTGCAGGCCGGAGCGGGCGTTCTTCAGCCGGAAGTGGATGCCGTGGCCCAGATCCTGGTGGAGCTCATGGCGCAGGTCCAGCAGGTGGCGGTGGCGGTGGTCGGCGGCCCAGTAGCCGAACTCGTTGTCCGGGCCCAGCACTTCCAGCTTCAGGCTGCGCAGCGGGGCCTGGGCTTGGGCCAGCAGCCGGCCCAGGTCGCCGAAGCCGCCGGTCTCGTTGAGCATGTCCAGCACCTCGCGGTCGCCAGCCAGCACCTGGCCGCCCTCGGTGCTGATGCGCTGGGCGCGGAACAGCAGCTCGCCTGCGCGCGCCAGCAGCGCCTCGCGGCAGCCGTCCAGCAGGTTGCGCACGATGGCCTGGGCCAGCACGTCAAGGAACAGCGGCGGCGTGTCGGTGATGCCCTCGCGGAACAGCGCCAGGTAGCAGGCTTCCAGCGTGCCGGCCCGCAGCACGCGGTTGCGAAAACCGATGAACAGCCGGTAGTTGTTGCGCGCATTCTGGTCGGCCAGCGTCCTCAGCCGGCTTTCGGAGACCGGCATGCGCGGGGCCTGATGCAGTTCCTGATGCAGCGTCTGCTCAGCCGCGCAGGATTCGTCCTGCAGCGCCAGCTCAGGCCGCGTCAGGAAGCGCGCCAGCCAGGCGTCGGTGGGCACCAGCCAGGCGCGCTCATTGCGCTTGAGCAGGTGGAAGCCGCTGGAAGGCCAGAAGTCGTCCATGCCGATCGGGCGGTTCATCTCGGTGCCTGCCACTGCCCGGGCTCTTGCCGTCATTCGTGCTCGAAGCGGAATACGGCCACGCTGGCGCGCAGGTTCGGCCAGGCCCGCACTTCGCGCCCTTGCTGGATGCCGAAGCTGTCGGTGACGGTCAGGTCGATCTTGCGGGCCAGTACTTCGAAATCCGCGAAGGTGCCCACGCGGATGTTGGGCGTGTCGTACCACTCGTAAGGCAGCGCCTTGGTCACGGGCATGCGGCCCGCCATGACGCTCAGGCGGTTGGGCCAATGGGCGAAGTTCGGGAAGCTGACGATGCCGATGCGGCCCACGCGGGCGGTTTCGCGCAGCATGCGCTCGGTGTTGCGCAGGTGCTGCAGGGTTTCGAGCTGCAGCACGACATCGAAGCTGCGGTCGTCGAACAGCGCCAGGCCTTCTTCCAGATTGAGCTGCACCACGTTCACGCCGCGCTGCACGCAGGCGTGGACGTTGGCGTCGTCGATCTCGATGCCGTAGCCGCTGCAGCCGCGCGTGTCGCGCAGGTAGGCCAGCATCTCGCCCGTGCCGCAACCCAGGTCTAGCACGCGGCTGCCCGCAGGCACCAGCCGTGCGATGAGCTCCAGGTCGCGCCGGTCAGACATGGCGGGCTCCCGGCGCCGCTTCCGTCTTCACGCCTTGCGCCACCCGCTCGAAGTAGGCGCGCACCACCCGGTGGTAACGGGCATCGTCCAGCAGGAAGGCGTCGTGCCCATGTGGCGCATCGATCTCGGCGTAGCTGACCTCGATGCGGTTGTCCACCAGCGCCTTGACGATCTCGCGCGAGCGCGCAGGCGAGAAACGCCAGTCGGTGCTGAAGCTCACCAGCAGGAAGCGGCAGTCGCGCGCTGCGGCAAAGGCACGCGCCAGGTCGTCGCCGTGTTCTCGCGCCGGGTCGAAGTAGTCCAGCGCGCGGGTGATGAGCAGGTAGGTGTTGGCGTCGAAGTACTCGCTGAACTTGTCGCCCTGGTGGCGCAGGTAGCTCTCGATCTGGAACTCGATGCCCTGCGTGCTGTAGGCCAGCTCGGCGGCGCGCAGGGCCCGGCCGAACTTCTGCTCCATGGCGTCGTCCGACAGGTAGGTGATGTGGCCGATCATGCGCGCCACGCGCAGGCCCCGCCTGGGGATGACGCCGTGGCCGTAGAAGTGCCCGCCATGGAAGTCGGGGTCGGTGACGATGGCACGGCGGGCCACTTCGTTGAAGGCGATGTTCTGCGCCGACAGGTTGGGCGCCGTGGCCACGGCCACGCAGTGGCGCACGCGCTGCGGGTGGCGCAGCGTCCAGCTCAGCGCCTGCATGCCGCCCAGGCTGCCGCCCAGCACGGCGGCCAGTTGCGTGATGCCCAGGCGGTCCAGCAGGCGCGCCTGCGCGTCCACCCAGTCTTCCACCGTCACCACCGGGAAGTCGGCACCCCACACCCGCCCGGTGGCGGGGTTGACGTGCATGGGCCCGGTGGAGCCGAAGCAGGAGCCGGGGTTGTTGACGCCGATGACGAAGAAGCGGTCAGTGTCCAGGGGCTTGCCCGGGCCCACCAGGTTGTCCCACCAGCCTTCGCTGCGCGCCTGGCCCGCGTAAGTGCCGGCCACGTGGTGGCTGGCGTTCAGGGCGTGGCACACCAGCACCGCGTTGGAGCGCTCGGCGTTGAGCGTGCCGTAGGTCTCGTAGTGCAGCGTGTAGTCGGGCAGCACCGCGCCGCTCTTCAACGGCAGCGGCTCGCTGAAGTGCATCTGCTGCGGTGTGACGTGACCGATGGAACCCATGTAAGACAAGCCAGAAATAACAGGCACGGCGGCAAGCGGAAAGACCGCCGTGACAAGCCCCGGAAACAAATAAACCCGGCGCCGCGCTCAGCGGACACCGGGTTTGCGGGTGTCCCTCTTTAGCGGCATTTGTGAAGCGCCCGCAATCCGGAGCAAATCGGCGCTGAGAGAAAGTATACGGGGCCGATCGATCACCAACACGGTGCCTGCTGGCCAATCCCATGTGGTCCCGGCCTCAGGCGGCAGTACCTGACGCCAGAGACCGCCCTCGGCCAGTTGAAAGGCCCGCACGCCCGGGCCCCACCCCGTCCATCGCAGCGGCCGGGTTCCGAGATGGACGAGCCAGTCCTGAAAGCCTTCAAGGGTGTGCCAACGCCAGCCCAGGACGTTCGGTTGAGCGGCGATGCGCAGCGGCCGCCACAGCCCGCCACGCCGGCGCGGCGCGGGCACCCCGCCGGGCTGATCACCCGGCAAAGCGCCCGCCCCGGGCCAGCGGCCGTGCAGGGCCACGTCGGCCCAGCGCATCGCCGTCGCCGCCTGGGCGCCACTGGCGAGTGAGGCCGCCACCTGCGCCACGGCCCAGGCCGTGCCCCACACGGTGCGGTCCCGGGCATCCGTGCCGGCCAGGGGTGCGGGACGCGCTTCGCTGACGGGCGCCAGAAGGCCCAAGGGACTGCGCCGCGCTGCGATGCGGCTCGGACCGATGGCCACCGGCACCGCCGGATGGCGCACCCGCAAGGTCTGCAACATGCCAGGCAGGGCGTGCGCGCTGATCATCACCGTGCAGTCATCGGCCTGGTGCACGGTCGGGCAGACGGTGAAGGCCAGGAAGTCGAGCACCGGCAGCCTGTCCATCCGGTTGAGCTGGACGAAGAAGTCGGCCGTACCGCCGCCCACACGCGCGCCGCAGAAGGCCTCGCGCGCAGCTTGGACGGCCTGCGCACTGCTGGGGAAGACCCCCACGGCGCGGGGCTCCACGCCGGCCGCGCGCAGACGCTGCGCCAGAGGAGGCAACGCTTGCAGGTCCTGGGGCGCCGCAAGGTCCAGCAGGTCCAGGCGAAGCTGGGCACCTGCGGCCTTGAGCATGCGCGCCAGCACGCGGAGTTGCCGATCGGAAAGGGGCTCGCGAGGGGGCAGGCCGAGATGCAAGACATCGGGCGCGAGCGGGGCCACACGGGCTGCCGACGCCAGCGATGAGCGCAGGTCGCTCGCCTCGATGGCCAGACCCAGCTCGAAGGCCTGCGCCGGGCCGGCCCTGAAGTCCGAGAGATCCAGGGGCCCGGGATCCTCATCAACCTGGCGCGGCCGCGGCGGTGCGGGCGCCGCGTCTGCAGGGCGATGAGCTGAGGTGGCCGGGCGGCGACGCTGAACGCAAAGCCGAACGCTCTGCCGCACACGCTCGCCGGGCGCCAGCACGAAGGGCCGCGGCAGGAAGTTGGACCGCGCATAGGTCTTGAACGAGGCGTCGGCGTTGTTGCGCTGGTCCTCCAGCTCGAAGCTGTCGCCTTCAAACTCGGCCACTGCCCAAAGGCCTCGGCCCAACGCGACGCGCAGCGTGGCGATACCACTGATGGGCGGCCATGGGCTGACGAGGCTGGGCAGGCTGGTGCGGGTGGTGCGCCCGTCGTGGTGCAACACCTCCAAGCGGGCACCGGCCTGCGCGAGCGGGTGCAGGAGGCACAGCCCGATGCGGTTGAGGGGCAGCGGCGGAGCGTCCGGGGCGAGCCAGGCCTCGCCCGTGAAGGTGAGGGCGCCGCAGTCCTCACCCAGGACACTCAGCGTCGTCTGCACCCGGGGTGGGGCGACCCCGGCCTCGGTGTAAGGCTCGAACACGCCCTGGAGATCGACGCGCCAGCCTGGTGCCCCGCCCGTTGCCTGCGTTCTCGCAGGTGCCGTCAGGCGCAGTGGTGGCGTGCGCCAGTGCGGGTCGCGCAGCAGCCAATGCACGCCATGCCAGACCTCCAGGCCGCCGCATTGGATGGGCCCTGCACGGCCATCCGCCTGCAGATTGCAGCGCAGATCGCCGGCTTGCAGGGTGAGCGGTGCGTCACCGCGCCCTGCCGCCCTGTCAGATCGTGCGGCCGCCATCCACGGGCAACTCCACCCCGGTGATGAAGCGGGCCGCGTCGCTGGCCAGGTACAGCGTGGCCTCGGCCACGTCCTCGGGCGTGGACATGCGGCCCAGCGGGATGCCCGCCACCACCTTGGCCCGCGCCTCGGGCGTGTCGGGCACGCCCAGGAACTGCTCGATCAAGGCTGTCGGGCTCATCACCGGGCACACCGCGTTCACGCGGATGCCGTCGGGCCCCAGTTCGGCGGCCATGGACTTGGACAGCAGGTTGACCGCCCCCTTGCTGGCGTTGTACCAGGTCAAGCCGGGCCGAGGCCGGATGCCGGCGGTGGAGCCGATGTTGACGATGCAGCCGCTGCGGCGCGCCTTCATCAGCGGCACCACGGCCTGGGTGGTGTGGAAGATGGACTTCACGTTGACGGCAAAGACGCGATCGAACGTGGCCTCGTCCACCTCCAGCATGGACTGGTTGCGGTGGGTGGTGCCTGCGTTGTTGACCAGGATGTCCACGCCGCCGAAAGCGTCCACACAAGCGGCCACGGCGGCGTCCACGTCAGCACGGCGGGACACGTCGCAACGCACGGCCCGTGCGGATGCGCCGAGGCTCGTGGCCACGTCTTGAGCGCGGGCGCCCTCCAGGTCGGCCACGAGCACCTTCGCACCTTCGGCCACGAAGCGCCGCGCGATGGCCTCGCCAAAGCCCGCGGCTGCACCGGTGATGAGGGCCACCCGCCCTTGCAGTGCGCCCATCATGGCCCTCCCGCCTCGGCAAATCCGAGCATGGGGGTCTCCACCGTCACGATGGGGTGGATCTCTCCTGCGAAGTTCGGCAGGTCAGCCAGCAGGGTCTTGCCCTGCGCGCTTTCCAGCGAGGCCCACAGCGCAGGCTCGTCATCGAACCACAGCTCGGAGAAGCCGTCGTAGTCGAAGTGCGGGAAGCGGGACTTGTCCACCAGGTTCACGCTGTAGCGGCGCAGGTTGGGGAGCTGCTTGCAGAGCTCGGCGTGCGCGGTGAGCCAGTGGCGCTGGAACTGCTCGGGGCTCAGATCGGCGCGGCGCTTCACGAAGCCCACGCGCTTGGTCATCGTCTTGCTCATGGTCGGGGCTCCAGCCGATCAGGCGGCGGCAGGTGAGGCGGCCGGCCGGACGAGGATGCCCAACTGCTCCTCGCGCAGGAACAACAGTGCAGCGGTATCGCGGTCTGCGCGGCCGAGTTGCGCGGCACGGTCCAGTGTGGCCAGTGCGCCCGCACCCACCATGGGCTCGAAGCCCTGCTGGCGCGCGGCGGCCACGGCCAGCCGCACGTCCTTGGC
>Ga0315906_10002915_pt1 | contig 23138 bp, 15 predicted proteins | sample LakEriMetagenome_4_FD_203526 | JGI IMG/M metagenome (GOLD analysis project Ga0315906, IMG submission 203526) | Freshwater fungal communities from buoy surface, Lake Erie, Ohio, United States - Buoy 2 MA122 | ecosystem: Environmental > Aquatic > Freshwater > Lake > Lake biofilm | place: USA...
GGAAAGGCCAAGCAGATCGTGGTTTCCTATACCTACTATGCCGCGCAGCCGGACGCCGGTGCCTGCTGGGTAGAGGATAAACTAATGTACGTTAATCCCATCCATTGCTGTTTTTATTTGCCCGGAAAATTGCATACGCCCTGCGTTTTGAGATTATTGGTGCCGGATGATTGGGCCGTTGCCAGTTCGTTGAAAGTATTAGTCAAGCGCGAGTTAAAAGCGGCTACTTTCCATGAGCTTGTCGATAGTCCTTTCTTTGCTTCCCCCGATTTACAACACAAGAAATATACTGCCGGCAGCACAGGTTTTCATATTTGGATGCAGGGAGATGCCAAGCCGGAGTGGGCGCGTATTGTGAATGATTTCAAAGCTTTCACTGAGGTGCAGCTGGGTATGATGAAATCTTTTCCGGTTAAGGAGTATCATTTTATGGTGTTGTTATTGCCTTTTTCTTTTTATCATGGAGTGGAACATACGGCATGTACTGTTCTCGCACTCGGGCCCGGCTATAAACTGATGCACAAATCCATGTACGATGATTTGATGGGTGTTGCTTCTCATGAACTTTTTCATGCATGGAATGTAAAAACACTCCGTCCCCGTGATTTTGCCGAGTATGATTATTCCGCTGAAAATTATAGCCGACTGGGATGGGTGTATGAAGGATTTACCACTTATTACGGAGATTTGTTTCTGTCAAGAAGCGGATATTTTAAACACGAAGAATTTTTGGCGGAACTAAGCGCACGGTTGCAGCGGCATATGGATTCAACCGGCAGATTGAATCAAAGCGTCAGCGACAGTAGTTTTGATACCTGGCTCGATGGTTATGTTCCCGGTGTGCCGCATCGCAAGACTTCCATCTATGATGAAGGAAGCCTAATTGCCCTGATGATCGATCTCTACATCCGTCGCGTCTCCCGAGGTAATTTTTCACTTGACGATTTATTCCGTCAGCTGTACGAAGAATTTTCAAAAGATAACCTCGGCTATCGTGAACAGGATGTGCGGGTGCTGGCTGCTGCATTGAGTGATGAAAAGGTGAACAAAATTTTCGATGTTCATGTTCGCAAAACCGGAACCTATCTTCCAATGTTGCAGGAGTTACTGGAGCCGGTAGGATGTTATATCAGTGAACAACCGGCATCCAATTCCTATGAGCGTGCTTTTGGATTTAAAGTTGTTAACGAAGGCGGTGTAATTAAAATTTCTTCTGTCATGCCTGGTTCGCCTGCCGATAAGGCGGGATTGGCGAAAGAGGATGAACTGTTGCATGTGAATGGATGGAAGATCGAGAATGACCTTCATGATAAAGTGAGTTATGCATTACAGGGGCAGAATAGTTTGGTGCTGGGTTTATTTTCAAGCCGGCAGTTCCGGATTCTGAAGTTGCGAAAGACGGAAAAGCATTATTATAGTCGCTATGTGATTTCGACGCAATCGGATTGTACAAAGAATCAGCTGGAGTTGCGAAAGCAGTGGTTGGGCGCATAAATGCAAAAGGATGAAAACAGATTCTGTTTCCATCCTTGTTAAGCATAAACAAACCTGTAAGCCGGGTTCTGTGATCCGGATTGCTCCGAACTCCTGCCATTTATCTGCGACAGCATTTGCATACTGCCTGGTTCGGCCTACCCATCGGGGCTTTGTCGGCCGGAGCCGACGCATCGGACGGGTCGCCCTCAGCCCCGACCTATTTGGCCTTTCAACCCGCAAGGTTTACCTGCGCAACTGTCACCAGCAACGCCGTGAGCTCTTACCTCGCGATTTCACCCTTACCATGTAGTTTGCACAACAAGGCGGTTTCCTTTCTGTGGCACTGTCTGTTCCCGGTGAGTTACCCCGGCCGGGACCTTCCCGTTAGGAAGTGCGGTACCCTATGTTGCCCGGACTTTCCTCCCTCTATTGCTAAAGAGCGGCAGGACGGTTTGTTCGGGGCAAAGATAGCATTAGCTATGGAGGGACGGAGGGACGGAGGGACAGAGGGACGGAGTGACGGAGTGACGGAGGGACAGAGGGACAGAGGGACATCCTCCATCACCAAGGCTTCGGAGGATAAAAGAGCTATAGAGAAACAATCTCCTTCAGCAGAAGTTCATAAGATAAAAGAGGCTGTGTAACCAGAAGTAGGAGAGAGGAGGCTTTAATGCTAAATGGAAAGCCAGTTTTGAAGCATTAATTTACCCTGGGGGGTCATGATCGATTCGGGGTGAAATTGTACGGCGTAAACCGGATGATTTTTATGACGGATAGCCATGATATTGTTCATTTCGTCAATGGCCAGTACTTCCAGTTCAGCAGGCAGAGTTTCGGGATTCGCAACCCAGCTATGGTATCGTCCGGTCGAAAATTCAGGAGCTATGTTATTGAAAAGCAAATCGTTTTTGGTAATAATACACTTTCGCTGCAATCCGTGCATTACCGTTTCAAGTTGCTTTAAACTTCCACCGAAGTGTTCTACAATAGCCTGCAATCCCAGACATACACCAAGGAGGGGGATTTTTCCTGCTGAAACGGCAATTATTTCCATTAACTTTCCACTTTCAGAAGGCAATCCGGGACCAGGAGAAATGACAATACGGTCATACGTAATTGCTTCTTCCGGTACAATGGTGTCGTTTCTCTTTACGGTAACCGGTTGCTGAATTAGTTCTTCCAGATAATGCACAAGATTCCAGGTAAAGGAATCGTAATTGTCAACCACCAGTAAGCGCATGGCACTAAATTAGGCCTTAGTCGCGAATAAAAATTTAATTGAATAGAACAACCTTAACATTTAAATCATGAAAAAAATCGGCATCTTTCTAGATCACTCTTTTGCGCGTTTTATTGATCCTGACAAAGGAAGTATCGAACGCGAAATAAAAGCAGAACTTAGCGGACATGAACGGATTCCCGGTGAATCCACCGCCGGTGGCAAGACGGGACCCTTAACCAGTTCAAATAACGAATACAACCAACATCAGAGAGAACAGCGATCACTTGCTGGTTTTTATAAGCAGATAGCTGCCGCGCTGAATGGTTATCAATCGGTTTATTTATTTGGTCCTACCACTGCCGGAGAGGAGTTTCGTAATTATTTGTCAAAACTGAACCATATTCCTTATCAGATAGACCTGGAGAAATCGGACTACATGACCGATAATCAGCTTGTGGCCAGGGTGAAGCAGCATTTCAGCCTGATCAAAGGCTAATCATAGCGGAGGTATACGGCGAAATAGTATTTTCGCTGTGTATGAAAAAGATCATCCATACCGGAAAGGCTCCTGAGCCAATCGGTCCTTATTCGCAGGCTGTAATTGCCGGAAACATATTATTTGCTTCCGGACAAATAGCACTAGTGCCTGGAACCGGCGAATTGAATATGGCAGATATTGCCACCGAAACACACCAGGTTATGAAAAACGTAGGGGCACTGCTGGAAGCGGCGGGACTTACCTATTCTCATATTGTGAAAACGAGCATTTTCCTGAAGGATATGAATCAGTTTGCGGCAGTGAATGAAGTTTACGGCAGTTATTTTACTAAGAATTTTCCTGCGCGCGAAACCGTACAGGTGGCTGCACTGCCACGGAATGTGAACGTTGAAATATCTGTCCTGGCTATTATCGCCTAAGGACTCCGGAATCCAATGAATCTACGTAAACTGCTCATTCTTTTAAGCAACAAACACGATCTTCTTTATCGTGTTGTGCTTATCACGGTGTCAGTGTTGGTGATTACTGCATTTCTTCCCCGTCAGTCGCGTTTTAAATATGATTTTGCACAAGGCGAGCGCTGGATGTATGATGAACTGGTTGCTCCATTCGATTTTCCGGTTTACAAAAGCCGCCGTGAAATTGAAACAGAAAAATTGCAGATTGCTTCGCAGTCACCGCTGTATTTCCGAAAGGACACTTCCGCCACCCGTAAAGCCAGCGTAGTTTTCGAATCACTTTACCGAAATGCAGATCCAGAACGCCTGAAGCTCGGTAAAGAAATTATTTCATCGTTTTATACCCGGGGAATTCTCGAAATTCCACGTAATATTCACCTCCCTCCCGAACAACAGCTCTGGCTGATCAGCGGCAACGAAGCAGGTCCTTCTGATGTTTCCGCCCATCTGCTTCCCGGAGAATTGGCAGCGCAGATTGAACAACAGTTAATTCGCCGAAATAAACAAAGTAATGGTTTGATGCTTTCGGCTCTTGTGCAGGCGTTAAAGCCCGACTTGTTATATGATGCTAAACTAACCGAGAAAAGCAGGGCAGAGGCCATTGCTTCGCTATCAATGGTGCATGGCATGGTTACAAAAGGGGCCATTATTATTGATAAAGGCAGAACCGTTGGTGCAACTGAATTCCTGCAACTTGAATCCCTCAGAAAGTCCTACGAGGATAGCGGGGATAAAGAGCATTCGCCCGTTTGGTTGTACATCGGTTATCTCCTGTTGGTATGTACAGCCATTGCAGTACTTCTTACTTTTCTCTGGCTGTTGCGAAAAGATATACTGCTTGACAGCAGAAAAATGTCGTTGCTGATTTTGTTGATCGTACTTACTTGTGTAGTTTATACACTCGTTTTGGGCAGCAATCGAATTAACATGTTGCTGGTTCCATTGTGTATATTACCACTGGTTACCCGCGCTTTTTTTGATACTCGTACCGCACTTTTTACACACGTCCTTACAGTACTGATTCTTGGAACGGTTGCACCCGCAGGTTATGATTTTATTTTCATGCAGGTAATTGCCGGTATGGTGGCCATTTTTGCAATTGTGAATATGCGGAAACGCTCCCAGCTCTTTTTTGCAGTGGGAATTATTTTTGCAGGATATTTTGTTTCTTATCTTGGATTGTCCCTTTTGCATGAAGGACACTTGCTGAAAGTTAACTATCAGAATACTTTCTGGATTGCCGGTAGTTGTCTGCTGACCTTGCTGAGTTATCCGCTTATTTTCTTTTTTGAAAAAGTATTTGGTGTTACTTCCGACTTCACACTGATGGAGCTCACCGACTTTAACAGTGAACTGCTGCGTGAACTTTCATTGCGCGCTCCCGGAACATTCCAGCATTCATTACAGGTTGCGAATCTTGCTGAGTCCGCCTGCTACCGGATTGGAGGTAATAGTCTCCTTGTTCGTGTAGGAGCACTTTATCACGATGTTGGTAAGATGGATATGCCGATGTACTTCATCGAAAATCAAAGCACACAGGTGAATCCTCACGACGAACTATCCTACGAAGAAAGCGCAGGAATTATCATCGCGCATGTGATTCGTGGTATTGAAAAAGCGCGTAAGTATAAATTGCCGGATGTAATCATCGACTTTATTCGTACCCATCACGGAACAATGGTGGTGCAATATTTTTATCAGTCGTTTATTCGCAATAACCCTGAGGAGGAAGCCGACGAAGATGATTTCCGTTACCCGGGCCCTAAACCTTTTTCAAAGGAGACGGCTGTTTTAATGATGGCTGATTCGGTAGAAGCTGCAGCTAGAAGTTTGGCCGTTCATGATGAAAATACCATAGAAAGTCTGGTTGATAATATTATCTCGCATCAGATCGCCAGCGGACAATTTGAAAATTGTGATATAACTTATCGCGATATCACCACCATTAAAAAGATTTTTAAGAAGATGCTTTCAAGTATCTATCACGTGCGGATCGCTTATCCGACCTGATCAGATTTTCTGGAGACGAATAGTTTGAGGGATCATGTCTTCCCCAACTACCATTAAAACATAAAGACCCGGAGGCAGATCATCTCCCGGATTCATGTTGATAAACAAATTTCCGGAGTGCTCATCAGTAGTGTGCTCTGCAACTCTTTTGCCCGTAGAATCATAAAGGAAAATTCCCAGCGATTCATCTTTTTCTGAACGGATGTCGATCAGGAATTCATCGTCGAAGGGGTTCGGAGAAATGCTGTTGACTACTATCGATGATTTTGTCTCTTTTTCAAGGTTGGGCATAAACTTTCCGGAAGCCAGCGACTCCGAGCTACTACTGAAGTTGACAACTACAAAGAATCCAATCCCGGTCATCAGCGCTATACCAGCAGTGATAGCGGTAATTCGAAAAATGGATTTTTGTCGGAGGTTAGCTTTTAAACGGATTCCTTTTTGCATGGTGCCGAAACTTATGCTTCTTTCTACGTCGGTTCTCAAAATTGGTTGCCAGCGTTGTTCAGCATCAGGCCTTTATTCATTTTAAGTGTTTGATATTCAATGGTTAATTCATTATTCTCTTTGATATAGCTGATGCCGGAATTCAGCCAGGACGATGTTCAATCCTGATCACATAACGAAGTTACAGCATGCTGAATCAGCGGAACGGACAAGTCAGTATCAGGTATTTTTAATTCAGGTGTCTTTAATTGTCAAATCAATGTCCTGAAATGACGATAATTTTCGGGGGCGTTTGATAATGCCGGGCTGAGCGTAGGAGGGAAAGCGTAAATTTGCGGAGAGAGTTATGTCAGATATAATCCGACTGCTGCCGGATGCAGTAGCCAACCAGATTGCCGCAGGAGAGGTGATTCAGCGGCCGGCTTCAGCGGTTAAAGAATTGATGGAGAATTCGATCGATTCCGGAGCCAGCCTGATTCGTCTGATAGTAAGAGATGCCGGAAAAGCCTTATTGCAGGTAGTAGATAACGGTATCGGTATGTCTGAAACCGATGCCCGCCTAAGTTTTGAGCGTCATGCCACTTCCAAAATCCGGAAAGCCGATGATCTGTATTCACTGCATACTATGGGTTTTCGTGGTGAAGCACTGGCTTCCATTGCCAGCGTATCACAGGTCGAACTACGCACCCGGCTAAAAAATTCTGAAGTAGGTACGAAAATCCTTATTGAAGGGAGTGAATATAAATCGCAGGAGCCAGCAGCGTTGCCTGAAGGAACTTCTATATCCGTAAAAAACCTGTTCTACAACGTTCCAGCAAGGCGAAATTTCCTTAAGTCAAACCCCGTTGAAATTCGTCATATTCAGGAGGAGTTTACCCGGGTAGCGCTTGCTCACCCAACCATTGCATTTAGCCTGCATCACAACGACCTCCAGGTTTATGATCTGCGCGCCGGCAACTTACGTCATCGCATAGCCGCACTATATGGTGTTAATTATAATGAACGCCTTGTTCCGGTTGAGGAGGAGACCACGATCATGCGGCTGGAAGGATTTATTGCGAGGCCTGAGTTTTGTAAAAAGCAAAGGGGAGAGCAGTATTTCTTTGTCAATAATCGCTTTATCCGTGATAATTATCTGCACCACGCTGTTTCCGGTGCCTTTGAAAATCTGATCACCAAGGATGTTTATCCTTCCTACTGGTTAAAGATCACGATTGATCCCGCTGCAATTGATGTGAACATTCATCCGTCGAAAACAGAAATAAAATTTCAGGATGACAAGAGCGTTTACGCGATCCTGCGCGCTGCAATAAAACGGGCACTTGGAAAATTCAGTGTTTCTCCTTCGCTCGATTTTGATCAGGAGCGCGCTTTTGATATTCCTCTTGATAAAATGGAGTCTCGTCCCGTTCAACCGGTCATTCGTGTGAATCCGGATTATAATCCATTTGATGCCCAGCCTAAATCGCCCGGTAGTTATCAACCCGTGCGCCGCGACTGGAATGAACGTCAGCAACCAGCCGCCTGGCTAAACGTACATGAACGGCTGAAGGCAGAAATGACCGATGACTCACCGCAGGCACCAGTCGAATTCCGGGTTACTTCTCTTGCTTCCGAACTGGAATCACTGGATGATGAAAGATTCGTGCAATGTGGTCCGCGATTGGCAGTAATTACTGCACGTCAGGCCTTGTATGTGATGGATTTACCTCTCGCACACGAACGGGTGTTGTACGAACAATACCTGCAGGCATTTACTCATCAGGTGATGCCTTCTCAGCAACAGCTGTTTCCTCCCCAGCTAGAGGTGAGTCCCGCAGATGCATTGCTGCTTACCGAGTTGTCGGATGATCTTCGGCGACTAGGCTTTGATCTTAGTCCGTTTGGTCAGCGTACTTTTGTGATCCAGGGAATTCCCGCGGATCTGCAATCGGGTGATGAACAAAAAACGTTGCTCGAACTCCTTGAGCAGTTCAGGGTAAATGAAGATCGCCTGCGTGTCGACCGGAGAGAAAACCTGATTCGTTCGATGGCCAGAAGTATGTCGCTTAAAACCGGCCGCAACAATGAACCCCGTGAGATTCGTCATCTGGTGCTGCAATTGCTCGAGTGTGAAACCGCACGCTACTCGGTGAGTGGTAAAATAATATTCAAAAAAATTCTTCCCGATGAACTTCAAAAATTCTTTGAGTTTTAAGTTGGAACATTAAGCTATGAGTTACGAAGAATTCCGACCAAACCGTTTTCAGATATTGCCGCCGGTAGTAAAGAACCTGCTGATCATTAACGGGCTCTTGTTTCTGGCAACCTACGTGATGCAGGTTAAGTTTGGTTATGACCTTGCTGATTTACTGGGATTGCATTTTCCTGCTTCCGAATATTTTCGTCCGCATCAGTTCATTACTCATTTGTTCATGCACGGCAGCTTCATGCACATTTTGTCGAACATGTTCGCACTCTGGATGTTTGGGAATGTACTCGAGAATGTGTGGGGGCCAAAGAAGTTTCTGATATTCTATCTGGTTACCGGCCTGGGTGCAGCGGTGATTCACACCTTTGCTACCTGGTATGAAATCGATCAGATGCGACAAGCCATTGCAGCTTTTTCAGGAGAGATTAATCCTGTTGATTTTAAACTGATTGCCCACCGGTACAAAGCCTACATGGGAATGACCGGTTATGATCAGGTAGTTTTGTTTGCGAATGAATGGCAGCGTACTCCTTTAGATCCTGTTTATACCCGGGAAGCCCTTGAGTTTCTGGATCAGATGTTAAAGAATAAAATTGATGTGCCTACCGTGGGTGCAAGTGGTGCGGTTTTTGGTGTATTGCTTGCGTTCGGAATGATGTTTCCGAATACAGTCATTTATTTGTACTTCGCTATTCCGATAAAGGCAAAATATTTTGTGATGTTATACGGGTTATTTGAATTGTATTCCGGACTTCAAAGTAATCCTGGTGATAATGTTGCACACTTCGCCCACCTTGGGGGAATGTTGTTCGGATATTTGCTGATACGATCCTGGCGCAAACCACGTTATTATTACTGATCCGCATGTCGCAATCTCCTTTCAATGACCTGAAGATGCAGTTTGCCCGCGCCGGGGCATTGTACAGGATATTGCTGATTAATATCGGACTGTTTCTCGCGCTGATGTTGTGCAAGACGTTCATTTTTTTGTTTAAAGGCAATTCTTTCTGGCTGGATGAAATCGGCATGCAATTGAGTTTACCGGCAAGCCCTGCTCAATTACTCTATCAGCCCTGGTCACTGATCACTTACATGTTTCTGCATCTGGAGTTTTTTCATATTCTGTTCAATATGCTTATTCTTTACTGGACCGGCCGATTGTTTACTGAATATCTGGGCAACGATAAGTTTTGGGCAACCTTCATACTGGGAGGATTATCTGGCGCCTTCATCTTTCTGCTTTCCTATAATTTCTTTCCAGTGTTTACGGATGTGACGGATACCCGACTGATGGGTGCTTCAGCCGGTGTGATTGCCATTCTGGTAGGGGTGGCAACTCTGATCCCTAATTATTCTGTCCATCTGCTGCTTTTTGGTGCGGTGCGACTGAAATATATTGCTATCGTGGCGGTACTTATGTACACCATTCGTATTCCTGATGGGAATGCCGGAGGGGAACTTTCTCACCTGGGTGGAGCATTGTTCGGTTTTGTGATGGTAAAGCAGTTGCAAAAGGGACGCGATATTACCCGCTGGCTAATTCGCCTTTTTAGCGGAAAAGCAGGTCGTAAAAAAGTACCGATGGAGGTAGTCTCCCGTCGAAAGTCTGCGGCCAGTTATGAAGAAGAACGCTACAAAGCCAGCCAGATCGCCAGTCAGGAAGCTATTGACCGTATTCTTGATAAAATCAATAAGTCGGGATTCGACAGTCTAAGCAAGGAAGAAAAAGAAACCCTTTATCGCGCCAGTAATAAATCATAAGATTCCATTTTCTGGAATTTATTCCATAATTTGGAAATTTATTTAATTGGGAATACTTTTTTGCAGAAGTAAATATTTTATATATACTTGATAATTAACTTTTTAAATGTGTTCTGGTTGTATTTAATGGCTTTGGCACATACTTGGCTCGAGGAAGTTTAACTAATCAAAAACATCCATGCGAGTTAAAATTTCGTTTCTCCGTGACCAGATGTCGGCGAATACAATTCCGCTGCATCACCAAACTTTACTGGCAGAAGGTCTGTACCAGTTAATTGATTCTTTCGGTGGTGACCGTACACAGTTTAACTTTTCATCGCTTAAAGGCACCAGCAAAATCCAGAATGGATTTATGCGTTTCCTCAGCAGTAAAGTAACGCTTGTCTTGGCCAGCCGTAATCCACAACAACTGGAAACGCTGGTAAGCAAGATTTTCGAATTGCCTTACATGGCAGTGGGAAAAATGAACCTGATGCCTCGTTCTCATGAGATCATTCCGGAACCTGATTTCCAAACAAAAATGCGTTACCTCTGCATCAGTCCGATGATTCTGGTGGATCCTGCTAAAGATCCTGATAAAAGTCAGGTGACCATTGATCCGACTTCACAGGAATTCAGCGATATACTTTATGAGCAAACACTTGATCGTATGGAGCGCGCAGGTTATACTGAAGCTCAACTCAACAACTTTGCTGAGTTTGATGCCCAACCTGATCTCGAATACGTGCAGAAACTGAACGAATCCGGAAAGAAGTACGCACGTTATTATAAGTCGGCAGATGGCAGCACTATGATGGGTTATTTGCTTCCATTTACTTTGCATGCACATCCTGATGTTCATCGCTTTATCTGGGATGCCGGTGTAGGTGTACTCAATGAGCAGGGTTATGGTATGATCGACCTTGTGAAGCTAAATATGAATTAAAAAGACACAGTTTAAGTATATTAGGTGAGGTGAAACAGGGCAGCGATGTCCTGTTTCTTTATTTTTAGGCCGGTCCAATGAAGGAAGTGTAGTTATGACCAGAAAACACTGGCTGTTTGTTTTTCTTGTTGCGGTGCTGCTGATCCTGTCTTCCATGATCCTGTTCCGGCAACCTTTGCTTGATTTTGTTATTCGCAAAGTTGCTGACAAGCTCGAAGAACGTTTCGATACCAAACTTAATGTAGGGGAAGCAGGCTTTCTTGGATTCAGAGACGTTTATCTGCGACAAGTTAGTATTGTTCCTTCCGGAAGCGATACACTCTTTACCATGCAGAGCCTGAAAGCCCGTATTCGTTTGCGACGCCTCCTGAGCTTTGAAATTCGCTTCAATGAAATTGTGGTTGATTCAGCATCCCTGACCTTAGTAAAGCACCGAGGCACGGATAATTATAGTCGTTTCATTAAAAAATCCGGTAAAAGTATTGCCGACAGTACAACGGTAAGCCGTACTGGTTATAATGAAGTTTTTACCAGATTATTGAATTATACAGAAGACATTCTGAGCGAGCGTATAACGGTGAGGCGTGTACGAATTTCTTACCGTGATGATCAGCAGGAAGAGTTTGTTTCGGTTCCTGAACTATTTTCCGATGGAGAAAGTATTAAATCCAGCATTATCACCAGCAGCATTGAAGGCGTAAATCTCTGGATTCTGAATGGCACCGTCGATCCAGCTGCGCAGAAGTATAATTTTACCATTAAGCGGACACGCGGTGCGGTATTTGCACTGCCATTTATCGACCGCATCGATGGTATCCGGACTTGTTTTGATGAAGCCTCCGTTTATTATAATTCCTCAGGAAGTAATCCGGTTGCGGCAAACGGCAGATTCAGTGTAAGCAATCTGATGGTGAATCACTGGCGCATCGCTCCCGAAGATGTTATTATAGATACACTTACTGCAACTTTTTCTGCAGGAATTGCACCTGACAGTATCTGGCTGAATTCCAATTCGGGATTCGACATGAATCATTTGCCCGTTAAGCTATACGGAAGTTATACACGCGCTCCGGGAAGCAGAATAAGACTGGTCGCCGGATTTGAAGAAGCCGATGCCGATTTGTTTTTTGATGCTCTTCCATCAGCTATTTTCAGCTCGTTGAAAGGGATTCAAACTTCCGGTAAATTGAAGTATACTTTTTATGCCGATTGGCCGCGTGATAATACACTGCAATTGCAGTTTGTTTCTCGACTCGATAAAAAGAATTTCAGAATAAACAGTTTTGGAAAGGAGAACCTCGCCAAGATGAATGCTCCTTTCTTTTACCTGGCCATGGAAAATGACCAACCTTTACGCAGTTTTACTGTAGGACCTGATAATCCTGATTTTACTCCGCTGAATAACATCAGTCCTTACCTGCAGAATGCAGTCCTGACAGCAGAAGATCCCAGCTTCTTTCAACATGCAGGATTTATTCCCGAAGCATTTCGTGAAAGCATGATTACCAATCTGCAGCGTGGTCGATTCGTTCGTGGAGGCAGCACCATCAGTATGCAGCTCGTCAAGAATGTTTATCTGAGCCGTAACAAGACCATTGCACGCAAACTGGAAGAAGCACTTATCGTCTGGCTCATTGAGCAGAACGGATTGGTCCCTAAAGAACGGATGTTTGAGGTGTATCTCAACGTGATTGAGTGGGGCCCCGGAATCTATGGAATCGGGGAAGCTGCCCGTTTTTATTTCAATAAGCAACCTTCGCAACTGAATCTTGCTGAATCAATCTACCTTGCCAGTATTATACCGGCCCCTAAATCCTTCCGGCGCTCTTTTGATGAAAACGGACAGTTGAAGCCGCGTATGGCTGGTTACTATAAACTGGTGGCAGGGCGACTTGCCCTAAGGGGTAAAATCCCTCAGGAAGAGGCCGATAGCCTGCAACCTGTTGTCAAACTCAGCGGTGCTGCACTCAATATCGTGGTGCCTCCCGATACACTCAATATTGAAGAATTTGAACCGGCTTTGCCCTCCGAGTAAAGATTGTCAGCTTTATTTTTTAAACATTTGCAAGGTGTCTGATTGTAATACAATCTTCAATTACCTTTCATTTTCAGTAGTTTAGCCAAATAGCATAGTTTTTGCACCGGGGAACTGTTCAAAACTGTTACCTTCAGAGGAAGCCTCCCCGATTTGAGAAGTTAAATTTGAGAATATATATGGGCAGCTTTACGACCTTTGCGGCCCGGTAACAGGGAATATTTACGATTTAATCATGGCGAAAAAGCAGTTGGCAGATCATAATTACACCGAAGACAGCATCCGAAGTCTTGATTGGAAAGAGCATATCCGCATGCGGCCCGGTATGTATATCGGAAAATTGGGTGATGGAAGTAGTAAGGACGATGGGATTTACGTGTTGCTGAAAGAGGTAATCGATAACTCCATTGATGAGTATGTGATGGGTTATGGTAAGCGAATCGATATTGAAATCAATAACGGTGTGGTGCGGGTGCGCGATTTTGGTCGTGGTATTCCTCTGGGTAAAGTGGTGGAGTGCGTCAGTAAAATTAACACTGGTGGTAAATACGATAGTTCAGCTTTTCAGAAGTCGGTAGGACTTAACGGTGTTGGTACCAAAGCCGTTAATGCATTGGCTTCGGCATTTAAAGTTCAGAGTTACCGCCAGGGAAAAACAACCTGGGCTGAATTTAATTGCGGTAACCTGCTTCAGGAGAAAAAAGAATTGCCTGCCCGTGACGAGGACGGAACTGAAATCATTTTTACTCCTGACAATGAAATTTTTATTGATTACGAATACCGCCTCGATTATGTCGAAGCCATGTTGCGTAATTACACCTATCTCAACGTTGGATTAAAGATTCGTCTCAACGGTAAAGAGTTTATGAGCGAGAATGGCTTGCTTGATCTGCTCAGCGCCAACATGAGCGATGAAGCCCTCTATCCGGTAATACATCTCAAGGGCAAGGATATTGAAGTAGCATTTACACATACTACAGCCTACGGTGAAGATTATTACAGTTTCGTAAACGGTCAGCATACCACACAGGGTGGAACACATCTTGCAGCATTCCGGGAAGCTATTGTAAAAACTGCCCGTGATTTTTACGGAAAGGAATTTGATCCGAGCGATGTTCGTACCTCCATTACCGGTGCAGTAAGTATCCGGATTCAGGAGCCGGTTTTTGAATCACAAACTAAAACCAAATTAGGATCCCAGAATACTTATCCCGGTGGTCCGTCACTGCGCAACTGGATCAATGAATTTGTAACCACGCAGCTCGATAATTTTCTGCATAAGCATCCGGAAGTTGCGGAAGCCTGGAAAAAGAAAATTCTGCAAAGCGAGCGTGAACGGAAAGAAATTGCCGGAATCAAGAAGCTCGCGAATGAACGCGCCAAGAAAGCAAATCTTCATAACAAGAAATTAAGGGATTGCCGGGTTCATTTAACCGACGCAAAGAATCCGCAGCGACTTGATACAACCCTGTTTATTACCGAGGGAGATTCAGCTTCCGGGTCGATTACCATCTCCCGTGATGTCAATACACAGGCGGTATTTAGTCTGAAGGGTAAGCCGCTGAACTGTTTCGGGCTTACCAAGAAAATTGTTTACGAGAACGAAGAATTTAATTTGTTGCAGAATGCCCTCAATATTGAAGATGGCATGGAGACCTTACGTTATAACCGTATTGTAATCGCCACCGATGCTGATGTAGATGGTATGCACATTCGTTTGCTGATGCTGACCTTCTTCCTGCAGTTTTTCCCCGATCTGGTAAAAGGCAACCACGTTTACATTCTGCAGACTCCTTTGTTCCGGGTTCGCAATAAGAAGGAGACGATTTATTGCTACAGTGAGCAGGAACGTTTGGCGGCCATTGCAAAGCTGGGCGTGAAGCCGGAGATTACGCGATTCAAAGGTCTCGGAGAAATTTCTCCGGATGAATTCAAGGCATTCATTGGCAGAAAAATCAGACTGGAACCTGTAACACTTACCGGTGAGAATTCACTGCACGGGTTACTGGATTATTATATGGGAAAGAATACTCCGGAACGTCAGGAGTTTATTATTGAACATTTACGCATTGAAGAAGAGATCGAACCGCAGGAAGAAGTAGTGGCAGTTGCAGAAGAAGTGGTAGAACTCTTAGAAAAATAATTCAGGAGCAGAAGGACAATGTCAGAAAATAAAAAATTAAACGGTGCCAACTCTGATCATCATGGTCAGGTAGCAACGATGTATGAAAACTGGTTTCTGGATTACGCAAGCTACGTAATCATGGAGCGTGCAGTGCCTTATCTCGACGACGGTATGAAACCGGTTCAGCGTCGTGTATTGCACTCGATGTGGGAACTCGAAGACGGCCGGTACAATAAAGTCGCCAACATCATCGGTCATACCATGAAATTTCACCCGCACGGGGATGTTTCTATTGGTGATGCGCTGGTGCAGTTGGGTCAGAAGAATTTGCTGATCGACACGCAGGGGAACTGGGGAAATATTTATACCGGCGACAGCTCAGCTGCTCCGCGTTATATTGAAGCGCGACTGAGCAAGTTTGCCCTTGAGGTTTTATTCAATCCCAAAACCTCGATCTGGCAGGCTTCCTACGACGGCAGGAACAAAGAGCCGGTTACATTACCTGTTAAATTTCCGCTCCTCTTGGCTTCCGGTATTGAAGGAATCGCGGTAGGACTTGCCTGCAAAATACTTCCGCATAATTTCTGTGAACTGATTGAAGCATCCATCGAATCACTGCGCGGAAAGAAAGTGAATCTTGTTCCGGACTTTGCTACGGGTGGGATTGCCGATTTTTCGAGGTATAATGAAGGACTTCGCGGCGGAAGAATTCGCGTTCGTTCGGTCATTGAGAAGAAGGATAAGAAAACACTGGTTGTAAAGGAAATCCCTTACGGTACTACAACCAGTAGTCTGATCGATTCCATTCTCGCGGCCAACGACAAAAATAAAATTCGTGTCAAGAAGGTGGAGGATAACACCGCGGCTCAGGTGGAAATTGTAATTCACCTGCACCCGGATTCTTCCGAAGACACCGATAAGACGATAGAAGCACTGTATGCATTTACCGATTGTGAAGTAAGCATCTCTCCGAACTCCTGCGTAATTCTGGATGGCAAACCCCAGTTTTTGAGTGTGAATGAGATTCTGCGCATCAGTGCCCTGAATACCCAGGAACTCCTGCGTCGTGAATTGCAGATCCGACTTTCGGAACTGGAAGAGGACTGGCACTTCGGTTCGCTGGAAAAAATATTTATTGAGAAACGCATCTATCGTCAGATCGAAGAGTGCGAAACGTGGGAAGATGTGATCTCCACGATTCACGCCGGACTGAAACCCTATAAAAAACTTTTCAGAAGGGATATCACCGATGAGGATGTGGTGCGACTGACAGAAATTAAGATTAAGCGGATTTCTAAGTTTGATGCCTTTAAGGCCGATGAGCATATCCGCGGTCTGGAAGAGAGTATTCTTGAGGTAAAGCATAATTTAGAGAACATCCGCAACTATGCGATTGCCTGGTTCAAAAATCTGCTGAAGAAATACGGAAAGGGCAGAGAGCGCAGAACCCAGATTAGCGAGTTTGAAACTATTATCGCCTCCAAAGTGGTGATGAACAATGCGAAACTTTATGTAAACCGCGCAGAAGGATTCGTTGGTTCAGGTCTCAAAAAGGACGAGTTTGTTTCAGATTGTTCCGATATCGATGATATTATCGCCATTACTGCAGATGGAAAGCTGATGGTGACCCGCATTCAGGATAAAACCTATATGGGTAAGGATATCATCCATATTGCTATTTTTCGTAAAGAGCAGGATGAACAAACGGTCTATAATGTGATTTACCAGGATGGTAAAGCTGGTGCCATTATGATGAAACGTTTTACCGTTGGCGGTGTAACACGTGATAAGCCTTACGATCTCACAAAGGGTACAGCCGGATCCAAAGTTTTATTTTTCTCTGTTTCTACTCCGGAAAAAGGACCCACCGTAATTGTGAAGCTTAAGCCAAAACCAAAATTGCGAAATCTGGAGTCCGTCATTCACTTTGGTTCTCAACTGATCAAAGGTCGGGGCGTTCAGGGTAATGTGGTAACCAAGTTTCCGGTGCTCAAAGTAATCGAAGCCACGGCCGATCAGGAAAAGGACCTGCGTAAAAAGCAACCTGCTTTGTTCGAGCCGCCATCAAAGGATGACAAGTCCCAGATGAAACTGGAAATATGATCATAATTAATTCGGACATGAAGTAGTTATGGCCGGATTCGAATCCTTCCTGTTGCGCTTATCACTTGAGGTGATCAGGGACTATGATTTTTCTGTTCCCTTGCACCGTTGGCTGGTTACGTATTTCCGTGAAAATAAAAAACTCGGCAGCCGTGATCGAAGAGGTATACGTGAACTTGTTTACAGCTATTTCCGTATTGGAAAATGTCTGGCAGAGGAATCCGAAATATTCCGGATGCAGACCGCATTGTTTCTTACGCAATTTGTGCACTCCGGATTCATAAAGGAACTATTAAGCGATAGTATTTATGCATCGGAGGACTATTTGGCGTTAGAGCAACGAATCGATTTTGTGGTAAAGAATGTTCCGTCATTTGATGTAGGTTGTTTGTTCCCCTTTGAAAGCACTTTAAGTGCAGGTGTTGATCGGAATCTTTTGCAAGTTAGTCAGTTGCAGCAACCGCTGGTTTGGATTCGCATACGGCCTGAATTCATTAGTCAAGTTAGTGCTGAACTGGAATTGAACGATGTTGTGCCTGCAATTTTCTATGCACCTGGCATTCTGGGATTGCCACAGGCACTCAACCTTGATCAGTTGAAAACATTTGCGAAAGGCTACTTTGAAATTCAGGACCTGAGTTCACAGCTTACTGCAGATTTGTATCAGCCGAAGCCAGGTGAATCCTGGTGGGATTGTTGTGCTGCTTCTGGAGGAAAAAGTTTGCTGCTCCTCGACAGACAACCTGATATCCGACTCACAGTATCGGATATCCGAAGAACCTCTTTACAGAACCTAACAGAACGCTTTAAGCGCAATGGTTACCGTACCAGTAATATGTTTGTGGCCGATTTATCCAGAGCCGATGTAGCAGAAATTGAAAACAGGAAGTTTGACGGCATCTTGGTGGATGCTCCCTGTAGCGGAAGCGGAACCTGGAGCAGAACTCCTGAAATGGCCGTTGCTTTCAATGAGAGTCAGCTCCCGATTTTACATCAGGTGCAACGAACAATTCTGGGAACTGCTTCGAAATTTGTTCGCCCGGGAGGGAAACTGATCTATATGACCTGTTCCGTTTTTGCGGCGGAGAATGAAGAGGTGATACATTCCCTTTTGCAGGAAGGCGACTTCGAATTAGATGAAGTGAAACTTTTTCAGGGTTCCGAAAAAAGAGCCGATACATTGTTTGCTGCACGGCTGATCAGAAAAGGCTGAGCCAGATTAGGACTTTCATGATAAAAAGAAAGGCGATCATTCGATCGCCTTTCTTTTTGATAAGGGTTGTTGGATTTATTGCAGTTTAACAGAGGTGGCTCCACTCAGCGTACCATCCACATAAACTTCCATCAAATAAGTTCCCGCAGTGAAAACACGATCCGCTTCTTCAAAGTTGAGGCAGAGATCAGCTTTCTCATTTTTATAGTCTACAGTTTTAGAGGTAGTATATAAAAGTTCTTCAGAAGTTCCGGATTTACGGAAGGAGCTGCTTCCGCCGGAACGATTACCCAATACATTACCACCTGGTTCGATGATGCGGAGGTAAACGTTGCGGCTTCCCGCTTTCGCAATTTTATTTTCAAGTAAACTGAAGCATAATTCCAGTTTATTGGAGCGCCTTGCCATCAGAGTTTCCACATATTTTTCGTTGGAACGCTTCTTATAGGCTTTAGCATTCATGTACTCGGCTTTAAGTACTGAAGCAGTATTTACTGTAGATTCAAGATCTTTATTTAGTGTGGCAATGGTGCTGCTCATATCCTCTTTGTCCTTTTTGAGCTGAGCATTTTCAATGAGTAAAGCATCAATTTTTTCGAGATACTGATCACGCAATGCCTGAAGTTCCTTGATCTGCGCTTCTAGTTTTTTATTGAGAGAAGCAGAATTCTTCTCGCTGGATTTCAGTTTCTGGATGAGAATTTTCTGTTCATCAATTTTGACGTTTGCTTCGAGTAACAAGCTGTCGAGACGACCATTGATGCCTTTGTATTGATTGAGTTCAGCATAGGTCTCGTTGAGTTCTTTTTCTACATCAACGCGCGCCGTAATCAGGCTGTCCATTTGTTCGGTGTACGATTCTTTCATCGTGTTTTTTCCCGACCATTGCCAAACGTTTGCAATTAAGGAGAGGATGAGGAGTACCAGAAGAATCTTTGAGTTGCCCTGCTTGGGGGTGTTGGTAGTATTTTCCATAAAATTGAGCCTTTTGTTTAAGCGAAGCTACTAGGAGAATTGAAGCTTTTTACCTGATTTTTATTTTTTTATTCACCAGGGATAACGGGCAACCGGCGCGATACTGAGCGGTGCAAATTCACCAGCCCTGAAGCGGTAGTAACCATACAGCGCGATCATACCGGCATTGTCTGTGCAGTATTCAAAGTCGGGTATGAACACCCGGATATTCTCTTTTTCGAGTTCGCGAACCGCCTTGCGCAAGCCTGAATTAGCCGATACACCTCCGGCAAGCGCAACTGTGCAAATACCCGTTTGCCGGATCGCCAGTCGGAGTTTAGCCAGAAGGATTCCGATAATGGTATGCTGCACGGAAGCGCAGATGTCGGCCAGAAACTGTTGGGTAAAGTCAGGGTTTTTCTGATTTTCCCGCTGTAAAAAATAGAGTACCGAAGTTTTTAATCCACTGAAGCTGAAATTCAGTTCTCCCATACTTCCGGCAGGAAAGCTGAATTTTAAAGGGTCCCCCGACTGAGCCAGTCGGTCCAGTTCCGGCCCCCCAGGATATGGCAAGCCCAGCATTTTTGCAACTTTATCGAAGGCCTCCCCGGCGGCATCATCCTGCGTTTCGCCCAGCAATTCCATATGCAGATGATCCCTTACCCGAATGAGCTGGGTATGTCCTCCCGAAACTGTCAGACATAAAAAGGGAAATTCCGGCTGACTGAACTGTTCTTTTCGCGAAGCAAAGTTTCCAATGACATGCGCCTGCATATGATTTACTTCCACCAGGGGAATGGACAAGGAAAGTGCCAGTGCTTTTGCAAATGAAGTGCCTACTAATAAGGAACCGATAAGTCCCGGTCCACGAGTAAAGGCTATTGCACTAAGCTGATCAAGGCTCACGCCTGCTTCCTTCAGCGCGGCATCTACAACGGGTATAATTTGCTGCTGATGGGCTCTTGAGGCGAGTTCCGGCACCACTCCGCCATAGATCCGATGAACATCCTGACCGGCAATGACATTGGAAAGGACTAAGGTATCACGGGTAACAGCAGCCGAAGTTTCGTCACAGCTTGATTCGATTCCCAGAATGTACACAGGCGAATTGTTCATAGGATTCTGCAAAAGTACCCGAACAGATGAAGCCAGCCTGTATTTTTCGCTCTCAAAGTATGAAATCCTGAGGAGCGGCGTTTAAGCCTTAAATTTACACAATCAGAAAGCTGCGCAACATACTACTGGTGCTGGCCGGGCTATTACTTATCCTGGCTATCTCTGTGCGCCTTGTAGTGCGGGTTCCTGCAGTGCAAACCTGGCTGGTGCAAAAGGTTTCTGCTTACATGGCCGGTGAGCTGAATACAAAGATTTCGGTAGGGGCAGTCGACATCAAGCTTTTTCGAAGCGTTGTGCTGAGAGAGCTTTATATCGAAGATTTGCAGCAGGATACGCTGTTGTATGCCACGGAACTGGAAGCAAAGATCAGCAGGTTTGAATGGAATAGCCGTGAACTTATTCTGAAAAGTGTAACGTTGGATCAGGCCAGAATTGGAGTAAAGCGCTATGCCTCACCGCGCGCCTATAATCTTGATTTTATTCTCGATTATTTTTCTTCCGATACAAAGGATACAACCGCAGCTGCTCCGTGGACCGTGAAAGTGGAGAATATTTATCTGAATAATAATACGCTTTCCTATCGCGATCTGAAGTATACCAATCATACCCGCTGCGTTGATTTTGATGATATCCTGCTTACTCAGCTGAATGTGCACCTTTCAGAGCTGGAACCTGTGGGCGATTCAGTTAATGTGAATGTGCAGAAAATTTCTTTTAAGGAAAAAAGTGGTTTTGTGGCCAAAGGATTTGAATCAGCTGTTACCCTGAAACCACAATCCATCCGCTTCAGTAGATTACATATTACCACGCTTTATAGTGAAATAAATTCAGAGCTGGAGTTTCAGTTTGAAAGCTTTGAAGACTTTCAGGATTTTATTCCGAAGGTGCGTTGGGAAGGGGAATTTAAAGAGAGTGTTTTAAGCTCGAATGACCTCTGTTATTTTGCTTCTGAATTTTTTGATATCGACCGCAAAGTAGCCTTTCATGGAAGAGTTAAAGGTACGGTCGACCGCTTTAAGGCACGCGACCTGGAAGTGAGGTATTCGCCCAACACGTATTTCCGGGGTACAGTGAACATGACCGGACTTCCCGATTTCGAAGAGACGTATATGGAGATCGGAGTGAATGAACTGAGCATGCGACGTTCTGATTTGTTGACGATACCGGTGATTCCTTCCGACAGCGGAAAGATGTTGTCTATCCCCGAAAATATTGGCGCGCTAGGAGTGGTGAAGTTTAAAGGAAAGTTCAATGGCTTTTATAACGACTTTGTAGCCTACGGTAATATTTCCACCGCCTTGGGTTTTGCTAATACAGATTTGAATCTAAAAATATCACCTGAAGATCGCAACACCGTTTACCGGGGCAGTTTAAAATTGCATGAGTTTAACATGGGCGCATTCTGGAAATTACAACCGGATCTGGGTTTAATTACCATGGATGTTAATCTTAAAGGCCGTGGATTTGAACTCAACAATATCGATGCGGATCTCGAAGGTGTTGTTTCACGGATAGATGCTAAGGGATACTCGTATAGCGGGATTGAAGTAGGAGGGAATTTAAAGCAAAAACTCTTTACAGGAAATCTGGAGGTAAATGATCCGAATCTGAAACTTGACTTTGCAGGCACTATTGATTTTAACCGCAAGTTGCCAGAGTATAACTTTGAAGCAAGTGTTAGGGATGCCTATTTGCAGAAGTTGAATTTGATTGATCGTGATTCGAGTGCTCATTTTTCCGGAGATCTATCCATCAACATGATTGGAAATAGTATTGATAATGCACAAGGTATTATTGAAGCACAGGATCTGGCTTATACGGAAGGAGAGAAAGAGCTGTATGCATCCAGTGTTGCGTTGGAATCCGTTATCAGTAACCGTCGGGAGTTGAAATTAAGATCCGATTTTGCTGATGCACAGATCAGCGGCGATTATTCTTTGAGTCATCTACCGGGTGCCATTAAATGGATTATTGCCTCCTACATACCGGCCTTACAACGTCAGGCCATTGCACCGGAAGGTCAGGATATAACTTTCCGGGCCGACATTCGGGACATGCAGCCGGTTCTTGATATTTTTTATCCGGACCTGCAGCTAGCTCCCAAAACTTTGCTGGAAGGAAATGTAAATACCACGGCAAGAAATTTAAAACTCGAATTTAGTTCTGACCGAATTGCGCATTCCGGTATTGAACTGGATAGTGTTCGGCTCCAGGGTAAGACAACTGATAATAAACTGAAAATATTAACGACACTAAGTGATCTGGTGGCGAATGACAGTGTGCATATTCGCAACCTGAAAATTGAAGGTCAGACGGATCCGGTATCTGCAGATTTTAATGTGGAACTGAACGGATTGAATCCCGAACGTTCAAGAGCGGTATTTGAAGTCTTAACAGGCTTTCCACGAGAAGGGATGGCCACCATTCAACTCAAACCATCCGAATTGTTGCTGAATGATGTCAGCTGGACGCTGGATACCAATAACCGGATTGAAATTGAAAAATCTTTTATCCGCATTGATCAGCTCCGGCTTACAAGTGCTGAACAGGTGCTGGCCATTAACGGGTTTATCGGAAAAGATACTTCCGATAAACTTTCCATT
>Ga0315906_10002916_pt1 | contig 23134 bp, 23 predicted proteins | sample LakEriMetagenome_4_FD_203526 | JGI IMG/M metagenome (GOLD analysis project Ga0315906, IMG submission 203526) | Freshwater fungal communities from buoy surface, Lake Erie, Ohio, United States - Buoy 2 MA122 | ecosystem: Environmental > Aquatic > Freshwater > Lake > Lake biofilm | place: USA...
ACATGCGCTCGCGGCGAAGGGTGACCTTCGCGCCGATCGTCATGCCATCGCGCAGCTTGAACGAGGCGATCGACTTGCGCGACTTCGTCTCGATCGGCTTCTGGCCGGAGATCGCAGCGAGGTCGGCGACAGCCGAGCGGATCTTCTTGGAGTCGGCGACAGCTTCGCCAACGCCCATGTTGATCACGACCTTGTCGAGCGCCGGGACCTGAAGACCGTTCGTGTAGCTGAACTGCTGGGTCAGCTTCTCACGAATGCTCTGGTCGTACAGCGACTTGAGGCGCGGAATGTATTTAGCTTCAGCCATCGATTTCCACCCCGGACCGTTTCGCGAAACGGACCTTCTTCTGTTCGCCCTTGCCGTCGGCGGTCATCTTGAAACCGACGCGCGTGGGCTTGCCCGATGTCGGATCGACATGGGCGACGTTTGAGACATGGATCGGCGCTTCGTTGCGCTTGATGCCGCCCTGCGGATCCGCCTGGCTCGGCTTCGTGTGGCGCGCCTTGATGTTGACGCCGGACACGAGCACGCGGTTCTCTTCAGGGAACGACTTCAGCACTTCGCCCTTCCGGCCCTTATCCTTGCCGGTCAGAACGACGACTGTGTCGCCTTTGCGAATTCTGGCGGCCATTACAGGACCTCCGGGGCGAGCGAGATGATCTTCATGTGGTTCTTGGCGCGGAGTTCGCGCGGAACCGGTCCAAAGATGCGGGTGCCGATCGGCTCGTTCTGGTTGTTGACCAGGACGGCGGCGTTCGAGTCGAAGCGGATGACCGAACCATCGCGGCGCTGCAGGTCTTTCGACACGCGAACGACGACGGCGCGCTTGACTTCGCCCTTCTTCACCCGGCCCTTCGGCGCGGCTTCCTTGATCGAGACGACGATCACGTCGCCGACCGACGCATAGCGCCGCTTGGAGCCGCCCAGCACCTTGATGCACTGGACACGACGGGCGCCGGAATTGTCGGCGACGTCGAGATTGGTCTGCATCTGGATCATGCGGCATCCCCTTTGAAGGATACGATTTCCCAGCGCTTCAGCTTGGAGCGCGGCGGGCACTCCTGGATCTCAACGATCTGGCCGACCTGCGCTTTGTTTGCTTCGTCGTGGGCGTGGTAACGCTTCGACTTCCGCACGGTCTTCTTGAACAGCGGGTGGAGGAAGGTCCGCTCGACCTTCACGACTGCGGTCTTCTCCATCTTGTTGGAGACAACCGTGCCTTCCATGACTCGTCTGGGCATCGTGCTCTCCTTACGCCGACTGCTTGGACTTCTCGGACAGCACCGCTTCGATACGGGCTATCGAGCGGCGGATGTCGCCGACGCGAGAGGTCTTTTCCAGCTGCCCGGTGGCGCGCTGGAAACGCAGGTTGAACTGTTCCTTGCGGAGACCGCTGAGCTCGTTGCGCAGCTGTTCCACGGTAGATTTCCGGTAGGTCTCGAGGTCCTTGCGGATTTCAAAAAGCTTGGTCATCGCTATTCCCCGATCCGCGTGACGATCTTGGTCTTGACCGAGAGCTTGGCCGCGCCGAGCGTGAGAGCCTGACGCGCGATCGCATCCGGCACGCCATCGATCTCGAACAGGATGCGGCCCGGCTTGACGCGGACCACCCAGAACTCAGGCGCGCCCTTGCCCGAGCCCATGCGGACTTCGATAGGCTTTTTCGACACGGGCACGTCAGGGAACACGCGGCACCAGACCTTGCCAAGACGTTTCATCTCGCGGGTCAGCGCGCGGCGGGCGGCTTCGATCTCGCGGGCGGTCACGCGGTTCGGCTCCAGGGCCTTGAGGCCGTGGCTGCCGTTGTTCAGCGTGAAGCCGGACTTGGCAACACCGTGAATGCGGCCCTTGAAGGCCTTCCGGTATTTTGTGCGCTTGGGTTGAAGCATTGTCCTATCTCACCTAGCCGCGCTGGTCTTGCCGGTCGCGGTCGCGACGCGGACGCGAGTCACCCACCGCTTCCTGCTTGCGGTCGAGGGCCATCGGATCGTGCTCCATGATCTCGCCTTTGAAGATCCAGCACTTGATGCCGATGATGCCGTACGTGGTTTTGGCTTCCGCCGTGCCGTAGTCGATGTCGGCGCGCAGCGTGTGCAGCGGAACGCGGCCTTCACGATACCATTCCGTGCGGGCGATCTCTGCGCCGCCGAGGCGGCCGGCGACCGTGAGACGAACGCCCTGGGCGCCCATCCGCATCGTCGTCTGCATGGCGCGCTTCATGGCGCGGCGGAATGAGACGCGCCGCTCAAGTTGCCGGGCAACGTCTTCGGCGACCAGGTTGGAGTCGGTTTCCGGCTTGCGGATCTCGACGAGGTTCACGAACACCTCGTCCTTGCAGAGCTTGTTGATTTCCTTGCGCAGCGTCTCGATGTCCGCGCCCTTCTTGCCGATCACCATGCCCGGGCGGGCCGTGTGAACGGTGATGCGGCACTTCCGGTGAGGACGCTCGATGATGACCTTGGAGACGCCAGCCTGCTTCAGCTTCTCCTTGATGTACTTGCGGATCTTGATGTCTTCGTGGAGCAGGCGGCCGAAGTCGGCGCTGTCAGCATACCAGCGGCTGTCAGCCGTGCGGTTGACGCCGAGACGAAATCCGATCGGGTTGATCTTCTGACCCATTATGCGGCCTCGGAGGTTTGCGCGACAGCGGACGTGTCACGGAGCACGATGGTAAGTTGCGAAAACGGCTTTTCGACGCGAACGCCGCGGCCGCGTGCGCGGGCATGCATGCGCTTCATCACGAGGTTCTTGCCTACATGGGCCTCGGCGACGATCAGGCTGTCGATGTCGAGATTGTGGTTGTTGTCGGCGTTCGCGACGGCGGACTTGAGGAGCTTGAGCACGTCGACGGCGGCGCGCTTGCGCGAGAACTCGAGCTCGGCCATCGCCTTGTCGACTTTCAGGCCGCGGATCTGCTGGGCCAGAAGGTTCAGCTTCTGGTCCGAGATGCGGTACATCTTCAGCACGGCGCGGGACTCGTTCGAGGCCTGCTTCGGGGGGGCTTTTGGCTTACCCATGATTATTTACCTGCCGGCTTTCTGGCGACTTTCTTGTCGCCGCCATGGCCATGGAACGTGCGGGTCGGCGCGAACTCGCCGAACTTGTGGCCCACCATCTCTTCCGAGACGTTGACCGGCACGAAGCTCTTGCCGTTGTGAACCTGGAAGGTCAGGCCAATGAAGTCGGGCAGGATCGTCGAGCGGCGCGACCACGTCTTGATCGGCGTCGAGCGCGCGGCGCCACGAGCGGTCTCTGCCTTCTTGAGCAGGTAACCGTCGACGAAGGGGCCTTTCCATACGGAACGGGACATCTTGCTTCTCTCCGTTACGCTTTGTGCCGACGACGCACGATCAGGCGATCGGTCGACTTGTTCTTGCGGGTCTTGGGACCACGGGTCTTCTTGCCCCACGGCGTGACCGGGTGACGTCCGCCGGACGTCTTGCCTTCACCACCACCATGCGGGTGATCGACCGGGTTCATCGCGACGCCGCGAACGTGCGGACGCCAGCCCTTGTTCACGTTACGGCCGGCCTTGCCGAGCACTTCGTTCATGTTGTCAGGATTCGAGACCGCGCCAATCGAGGCCATGCAGCCTTCCGGGATCAGGCGGACTTCGCCGGACGAGAGCTTCACCTGAGCGTAGCCATCGCCACGACCAACAAGCTGGGCGTAGGAGCCGGCAGAACGGGCGATCTGCGCACCCTTGAGCGGCTTCATCTCAATGTTGTGGATGATCGTGCCGACAGGGATCGACTTCAGCGGCAGAGCGTTGCCCGGCTTGATGTCGACGCTCTCGCCCGCGATCACCGTGTCGCCGACATCCACGCGCTGCGGGGCGATGATGTAGGCGAGCTCGCCGTCGGTGTACTTGATCAGAGCGATGAAGGCCGTGCGGTTCGGATCGTATTCCAGGCGCTCGATGGTCGCGGGCATGTCCCACTTGCGGCGCTTGAAGTCGATGATGCGGTAGCGCTTCTTAGCGCCGCCCCCGCGCCAGCGCGACGTGCGGCGACCGAGGTTGTTGCGGCCGCCCGACGAATGCTTGCCCTCGGTCAGCGCCTTGACCGGCGCGCCCTTGTGCAGGCCAGAACGGTCGACCAGCACGAGCTGGCGGCGGCCGGGCGAAGTGGGGTTAAAGGTCTTGAGAGCCATGACGCCTTATCCTCAGAGCCCGGTCGTCACGTCGATGGACTGTCCGTCCTTCAACGTCACGATCGCTTTCTTGACGTCCGAGCGCTTGCCCGGGACGCCGCGGAAGAGTTTCGATTTGCCTTTGACGACGAGCGTGTTGACGCCAACCACGTTGACGTTGAACAGCGCTTCGACCGCTTCCTTGATCTGCGGCTTCGTCGCGTCGAGGGGCACGCGGAAGACGACCTTGTTCTGCTCGGAGAGCATGGTCGACTTCTCGGTGATGATCGGCGCCGTCAGGCGCGTGTAGTGGAGAGCCTTGGGAGCGGCCATGGGTTACGCCTTCTCGGCTTCGGCGAAGCGCGCATTCACGCCTTCGACCGCTTCACGCGACAGCACCAGCGTCTTGCGGCGGAGAACGTCATAGACATTCAGGCCGGCGAGCGGGAGCACATCGATGTTGGGGATGTTGCGGGCGGCCTTGGCGAACTTCTCGTTCACTTCAGAACCGCCGATGAACAGGGCGTTCTTGATTCCGAGCGCCTTGAGCTGGGCGACCAGGTCCTTGGTCTTCTCGCCTTCGAAGCCGTCGAGAACGATCAGGGCTTCGTCCTTCACCTTGGCGGAGAGCGCGTGCTTCATCGCCATGGCGCGGACCTTTTTCGGAAGGCCATGCGCGTGGCTGTGCGGGTGCGGACCATGGGCGACACCACCGCCGACGAAGATCGGAGCGTTGCGCGAACCGTGACGCGCGCCGCCCGTGCCCTTCTGGCGATAGAGCTTCTTGGTGGTGACCGAGACGTCGTCGCGGTTCTGCGTGGAGTGCGTACCAGCCTGGCGCTTGGAGAGCTGGTAGCGAACCATGCGCTGCAGGATGTCCGAGCGGATCTCGGAGATGCCGAACACGGCGTCCGAAAGTTCGATCTCGCCGGCCTTGGCTGAATCAAGTTTGACAACTGGGAGTTTCATGAGGCTCAGCCCTTCTTCACGAGGCCGGCGGGCGACGGGGCGCCCTTGTTGTCCTTGGCCTTCACGGCGTCGCGGATCTCGACCCAGCTGTTGTCAGCGCCGGGGACGGCGCCTTTCACGAGGATCAGGCCGCGCTCTGCATCGGTGCGCACGATTTCCAGATTCTGGGTCGTGACGCGCTCCATGCCGAGGTGGCCGGCCATCTTCTTGCCCTTGAAAACACGGCCCGGGTCCTGACGCTGACCGGTGGAGCCATGCGAGCGGTGCGAGACGGACACGCCGTGCGAGGCTTCGAGACCGCCGAAGTTCCAGCGCTTCATCGCGCCGGCAAAGCCCTTGCCCTTGGTGATGCCGACAACGTCGACCTTCTGGCCGGCGACGAAATGGTCTGCGCTGATCTCGGCGCCGACTTCGAGCAGCATGTCGGCAGGAACGCGGAATTCGCGAAGGACGGCCTTGGGCTCGACAGCGGCCTTGGCGAATGCGCCGCGGAGCGACTTGTTGACGTTCTTGGCCTTGCGCGTGCCTGCGCCCAGGACAAGCGCGCTGTAGCCATCATTGGCCTGGCGCGTGCCGACTTTTTCGCCCTTCTTGATTATGTCCGCCTGGCGGACTTCGTCTTTCTTGACGCCGACGACCTGGCAGCCTTCGAGCGAGAGTACGGTCACGGGGACGTGGGCGCCGTCAACGGCGAACACGCGAGTCATCCCGATTTTCTTGGCGAGGACTCCGGTGCGCATTAGCTGTTCCCCAGCTTGATCTCGACGGCGACGCCGGCCGAGAGGTCGAGTTTCATGAGGGCGTCAACCGTCTGCGGGGTCGGGTCGACGATGTCGAGCACGCGCTTGTGCGTGCGGATTTCGAACTGCTCGCGCGACTTCTTGTCGATGTGGGGCGAACGGTTGACGGTGAATTTCTCGATGCGGGTGGGCAGCGGAACCGGGCCGCGGACCTGGGCGCCCGTGCGCTTTGCGGTCGACACGATCTCGCGCGCGGACATGTCCAGCGCCCTGTGATCGAACGCCTTCAGGCGGATTCGGATATTCTGCTGTGCCATCGGTACCACCGAAACAGCGCAAAAGCCGCCTGACCGGGAAGTTTCCCCCGGAGGGCCGCCGCACGCGTTGAGTTTTTCCTTTTGCTTCCGTGGCTTACGTTTACCCGAGAATCCTCGGATACGGCTAAGCCGGTCGGAAACGAGCCGGGGTATTAGTCTCCTCCCCCAATCGCGTCAAGCACTCGTTTTGGGCGAGCTGCCGCAGGTGGCAAGATTCTGTAGAATGCCCACATTCAAAGGCTTTCAGCACCAGTATGGCCCTGCCTCCGCCCCCTCGATAACGAAAGTTCGCGCGAAGATTTCGGCTCGCCGGTCCATGAGGCCCGCAGTTTCGCGATCAGCGGCGCAGGATTCGGCCATTGCCCGGTTCGGAAAGCTCACAATGTACACTTCGAACGGAGCATCAGCTTCGCGCCCCGGCGCGACCCGGACCGCAGAATCGATGCGCCCGCCATGCCGCTCCATGATCCGCGCAGCGTCCCGCTCGAAGGCTTCGAATGCCGCCTCCTGCCCGGGATGGATCCAGAGACTGACAACCCGCACGTACCGTGGCTGCGTCATGACGCTCCCTCAGGCCCGGAAGAGTTCGCTGTGCTTCTTGAGGGAACTGGGCGTCATTGTCCTGAACCATCAGGTAGGCCGGGTTGTCGGCCTCGCCATTGCGTACGATCCGCGCACCCTTGATCACGCGCTCCACCCTCCCCGTATGGACTTCCCGCACCGAGCCTTCGGCCCAATGTGCACCCCACTTCCACCTTCCCCTGTTGCCGGGCGCAGACGCTTCAAGTGAACGGTTCATCTGATCCTCGGCGTCCGTGACAGTGCAACCCTATTCGCCCAGGCCGACAAAGCGAAAGGGCGCCAGGTTTCCCTGACGCCCCTTCTCGTGTTCAGTCGATCAGTCGAGGACTACTCGATGATCTTGGCGACGACGCCCGAGCCGACGGTGCGGCCGCCTTCGCGGATGGCGAAGCGCTGCTTCTCTTCGAGCGCGATCGGGGCGATCAGCGACACGACGAGTTTGATGTTGTCGCCAGGCATGACCATCTCGGTGCCGGCCGGGAGCTCAACGATGCCCGTCACGTCGGTCGTGCGGAAGTAGAACTGCGGACGGTAGTTGGCGAAGAACGGCGTATGACGGCCACCTTCGTCCTTGTTGAGGACGTACACCTCGGCTTCGAACTTCTTGTGAGGCTTGACCGAGCCGGGCTTGCACAGCACCTGGCCGCGCTCGACCTGCTCGCGATCGATGCCGCGAACGAGGATGCCGACGTTGTCGCCAGCCTGGCCCTGATCGAGCAGCTTGCGGAACATTTCGACGCCCGTGCAGATGGTTTTCTGCGTGTCGCGGATGCCGACGATTTCGACTTCGTCGCCAACCTTCACGATGCCGCGGTCAACCTTGCCGGTCACGACGGTGCCGCGGCCGGAGATCGAGAACACGTCTTCGATCGCCATCAGGAACGGCATGTCGAGCGGACGCTCAGGCGTCGGGATGTAGGCGTCGACGGCGGCCATCAGCTTCAGGATCGCCTGTTCGCCGATTTCCGGATCGCGGTTTTCGACGGCAGCCAGGGCCGAGCCCGGGATGATCGGAATGTCGTCGCCCGGGAATTCGTAGGACGACAGAAGTTCGCGAACTTCAAGTTCGACCAGCTCGAGCAGTTCCTTGTCGTCGACCATGTCGACCTTGTTCAGGAAGATCACGAGAGCCGGAACGCCGACCTGACGGGCGAGCAGGATGTGCTCGCGAGTCTGCGGCATCGGGCCGTCAGCAGCAGAAACGACGAGAATGCCGCCGTCCATCTGCGCCGCGCCCGTGATCATGTTCTTCACGTAGTCGGCGTGTCCGGGGCAGTCGACGTGCGCGTAGTGACGGTTGACCGTCTCGTACTCGACGTGAGCCGTGTTGATCGTGATGCCGCGGGCCTTTTCTTCTGGCGCAGCATCGATGTCAGCGTACTGCTTGGCAGTGGCGCCGCCCGACTTGGCGAGCACGATCGTGATCGCGGCCGTCAGCGTCGTCTTGCCGTGGTCAACGTGGCCAATCGTGCCAACGTTCACGTGCGGCTTCGTACGCGCGAATTTTTCCTTACCCATAGTATCCTACTCCGTAGCTTCGTTCAGCGGGGGTTGGCCGCCAGTTGGGCTTCATCAGCCGCTGAGTTTTTCAATGACTTCCTTGGCGACTGCGCTGGGCACCGCCTCGTAGTGGTCGAACTGCATCGTATAGTTGGCGCGGCCCTGGGTCGAAGACCGCAGGTTGTTAACGTATCCGAACATGTTGGCAAGCGGCACCATCGAATTGATGACGGTCGCGTTGCCGCGCATCTCCTGACCGAGGATCATGCCACGGCGGGAGTTGAGATCGCCGATAACCGTGCCGACATAATCTTCCGGCGAGACGACTTCGACCTTCATGATCGGCTCAAGCAGCTTCATCGCCACTTTTTCCGAAGCTTCACGGAAGGCGGCGCGCGATGCGATCTCGAACGCCAGCACGCTGGAGTCGACGTCGTGGTAGGCGCCGTCGATCAGACTGACCTTGAAGTCGATGACCGGGAAGCCGACGAGCGGTCCGGCGTTCATGACCGACTTGATGCCCTTTTCGACGCCCGGGATGAATTCTTTAGGGATCGAGCCGCCGACGATCTCGTTCTCGAACACGAAGCCCGAGCCCGGCGGAAGCGGTTCGAAGATCAGCTTCACGCGGGCGAACTGGCCCGTGCCGCCGGTCTGCTTCTTGTGCGTGTAGTCGATCTCGGCCTTGCGGCCCAGCGTTTCACGATAGGCGACCTGCGGCGCGCCAATGTTCGCATCGACCTTGTAGGTGCGGCGCAGGATATCGACCTTGATGTCGAGGTGGAGTTCGCCCATGCCCTTGAGGCGGGTCTGGCCGGACTCGTGATCGGTCGAGACGCGGAAGGACGGATCCTCCGCGGCGAGACGCTGCAGCGCGAGGCCCAGCTTTTCCTGGTCTGCCTTGGTTTTAGGCTCGATGGCGATCTCGATGACAGGCTCGGGGAATTCCATCTTCTCGAGGATGACCGGTTTGGCCGGGTCGCACAGGGTGTCGCCCGTGGTCGATTCCTTGAGGGCCGCCACCGCGACGATGTCGCCGGCAAAAGCTTCCTTGATGTCTTTCCGATCGTTGGCATGCATTTCGAGCATGCGGCCGATGCGCTCCTTCTTGTCCTTGGTGGAGTTGAGGAGTGTGGTCCCGGAGTTCAGCGTACCTGAATAGATGCGGCAGAACGTGATCGAACCAACGAAAGGGTCGTCCATGATCTTGAACGCGAGCATCGACAGCGGAGCATCGTCCGTCTGCGGGCGCTCGATTTCCGAATCGTCCTTGGGGTCGATGCCTTTGACAGCCGGCACGTCGAGCGGCGACGGCAGGTAGTCGACCACCGCGTCGAGCAGCGGCTGGACGCCCTTGTTCTTGAACGCGGAGCCGCACAGCACCGGATAGAAGGCGCCGGTAAGCACGGCCTTGCGGATGAGGCGCTTGATCGTCGCAACGTCCGGCTCCTTGCCGTCGAAGAAGGCGGCCATGACGTCGTCATCGAGTTCGGCGACGGCTTCGATCAGGATGGCGCGGTATTCAGCTGCCTGGTCGGCCATGTCGTCGGGGATCGGCACGATGTCGAACTTCGCACCGAGGTCTTCGCCCTGCCATACGATGCCGCGCATCTCGACGAGATCGACCACGCCCTTGAACGTGTTCTCGATGCCGATCGGGAGCTGCAGCGGAACCGGCTTCACGCCGAGACGCTTCACGAGGTCGCTGACGCAGGCAAAGAAGTCTGCGCCGATCTTGTCCATCTTGTTCGCGAAAACGATCCGGGGAACATTGTACTTGTCGGCTTGGCGCCACACGGTTTCGGTCTGCGGTTCAACGCCCTGGTTGCCGTCGAGCACAGCAACAGCGCCGTCAAGCACGCGCAGCGAGCGTTCGACTTCGATCGTGAAGTCGACGTGTCCGGGCGTGTCGATGATGTTCAGGCGCTTGTCCTGCCAGAAGCAGGTCGTCGCAGCGGACGTGATCGTGATGCCGCGCTCTTGTTCCTGTTCCATCCAGTCCATGGTGGCCGCGCCATCATGGACTTCGCCGATCTTGTGCGACTTGCCGGTGTAATAGAGAATCCGTTCGGTAACGGTCGTCTTGCCGGCGTCGATGTGCGCCATGATCCCGAAATTTCGGTAATCGGTAAGTTGATGGCTACGAGGCATGGGGAGCCCTCTGTATTCGTATTGCGGCGGACCGCTGGATTACCAGCGATAGTGCGAGAAGGCGCGGTTGGCTTCCGCCATCCGGTGCGTGTCTTCACGCTTCTTCACCGCTGAACCGCGGCCGTGCGATGCATCGAGCATCTCGGCGGCGAGACGCTCTTCCATCGTGTTTTCCGAGCGGGCGCGCGCGTACTCGATCAGCCAGCGGATGGCGAGAGCCTGACGGCGCTCCGGGCGAACCTCGACCGGAACCTGATAGGTGGCGCCGCCGACGCGGCGCGAACGCACCTCAACCGACGGCGCGACATTGCCGAGGGCTTCGTGGAAGATTTCGGTCGCCGGGCGCTTCGACTTGGAAGCGACGGTTTCCAGGGCGCCGTAGACGATCTTTTCGGCGACGGACTTTTTGCCCTGGTACATCACCTGGTTCATGAAGCGGGTGATGACCTGATCGCCATACTGGGCGTCGGGAAGGACTTGGCGTTTCTCTGCGCGGTGACGACGGGACATATCTCTTACCTGTTATTTCGGACGTTTCACGCCGTAGAGCGAGCGACGCTGCTTACGGTCTTTGACGCCTTGCGTGTCGAGCACGCCGCGGAGGATGTGGTAGCGGACGCCGGGCAAGTCTTTCACGCGGCCGCCGCGGATGAGGACGACCGAGTGTTCCTGGAGGTTGTGGCCTTCGCCGGGGATGTAGCAGACCGCCTCGTACTGGGTGGTCAGGCGCACCTTGGCGACCTTGCGAAGCGCCGAGTTCGGCTTCTTCGGCGTGGTCGTGTAGACGCGCGTGCAGACGCCGCGGCGCTGCGGGCACGACTTCAAAGCCGGAACCTTGTTCCGCTTCGGCTTGTCGTGCCGCGGTTTGCGGATCAGCTGCTGGATCGTAGGCATCTACCCTCGCTCGTCACACCGGATCGCCGGGCTTTTTCAGCCAAATCGGCGTGTCTTGCTGCAAAAACATTGGCCGCGACAACCCATAAGGCTGCCCCGGCTGAACTCTATAGGAGGCTTTCGCTCTCTTAGGACACATCGCCTTAACCGCGTTTGGACCTTGATCCACGGCCGGTCAGTCGATGTGAGGCGGGGCTATACTGGCCTGCCCTGTCGGGGTCAAGTGCGACCGGAGGCGGAATCTGCCGACCGGACAACCCGGACGCGCCCGCCTGATGCGGGAAACCCGGCGCTAGCGGCCAGCCTCCTGCGCGATCGCTTCCAGATCACGATCAAACGCCCTTGTTGCAAGCTCCACGGTGTCCGCGGAGCGCTGGAAAAAGTCCTGGGGAATCGCCAGGAAGTCATCGGTCGGCTTGTGGTAATCCGGGTGGTCCTCGACGCCGAAATAGACCCAGGGGCGCTTCAGCTGGTGGAATGCGCCGTGGTCCGACTGGGTGCTCCAGTCCTGTTCCCTGGGAATCGGCGAATCGTGCCCCTGTTTCAGGCTGACCTTGGCGGCGGCGGCGATGGCGTCGAGCCGGGGTTTCAGCCACGGGAAGTAGTAGGCGCCGGCCGCGTAGAGCTCGTTCTTGTCGGACCGGCTGATCATGTCGAAGTTGACGGCGAGGACGGTGCGGTCGAGCAGCGGCTTGAATGCCGGGTCCGCCACCATGGCGCGGGCGCCGCGCAGGCCGCCCTCCTCCCCATCGACGATGGCGAAGATCACGTCATGGAGCGGGGCGCGGGTCTTCATCGAGGTCGCGATCTGCAGGAGCGCGGCAACACCTGAGGCATTGTCGTCGGCCCCGTTGAAGATTTCACCGTTGCGCACACCGACATGGTCGTAGTGCGCCATGACGAGGAGCGCCCGGTTGGACCCGCCCGTGCCTGGAATCGTCGCCAGGAGGTTCACGCCGGTCAGCGTGTCAGCCTGCCGCTTGAACTGGAACGGATGCCCGAATGACGCGCCAAGCGCGGGCGCAAGGCCGATCTCATCGAGCCGACCCAGGATGTAGGTCCGCGCCTTGGCGCCGCCAGGGCTGCCGACCAGCCGGCCCTCCATGTCGTCGGCCGAGAGTATCCGGACATCTTCAAGCAACTGCTGCGCAGACGACAGCTGCGCCGGCGTTGCCGCCATCGGCGGTGGCGAGATCACAGGCTGCGCCGAGCAAGAGGCGAGCGCGGCGATGGCTAGCAGGAGGAAGACGCGCATCGTGGCTCCGCGATCTGGTCAGGCCTCAGTGTAGATGCAGCGCGCGCGATGGGAAGCAGAACAGATGCCCCAGAAACGAAGGCGGCGGACTTTCGCCCGCCGCCTCGATCGTTCTGGTCTGGTCCGGCCTACTCTGCCGCGGGCAGAGCCGGAACAGGTTGCGCCATCTTGCGCTGTTCCTTGAGGCGGACGTCGCGGTCGCCAGCGAGCTTGCGGTATTTCCGCAGCGCGCCGCCGGTGCCGGCCGGGATGAGACGGCCGACGATGACGTTCTCCTTGAGGCCTTCGAGCGGATCGACCTTGCCCTGGATGGCCGCTTCCGTGAGGACGCGGGTGGTTTCCTGGAAGGACGCCGCCGAGAAGAAGGAGCGGGTCTGCAGCGAGGCCTTGGTGATGCCCAGCAGGACGCGCATGCCCGTTGCGGGCTCGCGGCCAGCCTTGATCGCCGCAGCGTTGGCTTCCTCGAACTCCAGCGCATCAACGGCTTCGCCGGTGAGCATGGTGGTCGAGCCGCCGCCGGTGATTTCCACCTTCTGCAGCATCTGGCGCACGATAACTTCGATGTGCTTGTCGTCGATCGGCACGCCCTGCAGGCGGTAGACCTTCTGGATCTCGTTGACGAGATAGTCGGCCAGCGCCTCGACGCCGAGGATGGTGAGAATGTCCTGCGGGGCGGGGTTGCCCTCGAGCAGGTATTCGCCCTTCTTCAGCATGTCGCCTTCCTGGACCATCAAGTGCTTGGTCTTCGGAACGAGGTATTCCATCGGCTCTGCGCCCTCTTCCTCGGGCACGATGCGGACGCGACGCTTGTTCTTGTAGTCGCGGCCGAATTCCACCTTGCCGGTGATGTCGGCGATGATGGCGTGGTCCTTCGGACGACGCGCCTCGAACAGCTCGGCCACGCGCGGCAGACCGCCCGTGATGTCGCGGGTCGTGGCGCCGCCTGTCTGGACACGCGCGAGCGTGTCGCCAGGACGGACGTCGTCGCCTTCGGCCACCGAGAGGATGGCGTCGATCGGGAGGTAGTAGCGCGCCTGAACGCCGCCGGGATGCTTGATCGCCTCGCCCTTGTCGTTGACCAGCACGATGGCCGGCTTGAGCTCGACCTTCTTCGGACCCGTGCGCGGATCGATGACCACCTTGTTGGCGATGCCGGTGGCTTCATCGGTTTCGTCACGGGTGGTGACGCCTTCGATGAGGTCCTCGTACTTCACCTTGCCGGCGAGGTCGGTGACGATCGGGGTCGCGAACGGATCCCAGTCGGCCACGCGCTCGCCGCGCTTCACCTTGTCGCCGTCGCCGTAGCGGAGGCGGCAGCCATAGACCGGCTTGAAGGTCTGGCGGATGCGGCCGTCGGCGTCGATGAGTTTGACCTCCATCGAGCGGCCGTTGACCACGAGCGTGCCGTCGTCGCGTTTGACGACCGAAGCGTTCTCGAAGCGCACTTCGGAGTCGAAGGCGGCCTCAAGCGAGCTCTCCGTCGTGACCTGGGCGGCGCCGCCGATGTGGAACGTACGCATCGTGAGCTGCGTGCCCGGTTCGCCGATCGACTGAGCGGCGATTACGCCGACAGCTTCACCAACGTTGACGCGCGTGCCGCGCGCAAGGTCGCGGCCGTAGCAGGAGGCGCAGGTGCCATTGCGGCATTCGCAGGTGAGCACCGACCGGACGAGGATCTTGTCGACGCCGGCCTTGTCGACCGCGGCGGCAATGTCTTCGTCGATATAGGTGTTCGCCGGAGCGATGATCGCGCCCGTGTTCGGGTGCTTGACGTCTTCAGCCGTGGTGCGGCCGAGCGTGCGTTCGGCGAGCGAGACGATGACGTCTGCGCCTTCCATGACCGCGCCGAGCGTGATGCCCTTGTCGGTGCCGCAATCTTCCTCGGTGATGATGCAGTCCTGCGCCACGTCGACGAGACGACGCGTGAGGTAGCCCGAGTTGGCCGTCTTGAGCGCCGTGTCGGCAAGGCCCTTACGCGCGCCGTGCGTCGAGTTGAAGTACTCGAGAACGGTGAGGCCTTCCTTGAAGTTCGACACGATCGGCGTCTCGATGATCTCGCCCGAGGGCTTGGCCATCAGGCCGCGCATGCCGGCGAGCTGTTTCATCTGGTTCTTCGAACCGCGGGCGCCGGAGTGGGCCATCATGAACACGGAGTTCAGTTCGCCCGTCGTCGAGCCGGCGGCGTCCATCATGGCGTCGGCGACCTTGTCCGTGCAGGCGGACCAGGCGTCGACAACCTTGTTGAACTTCTCGCCGCGCGTGATGAGGCCGTCGGCGTATTGCCGCTCGTACTCGTTCACCAGCTTGCGCGTGTCGGCGACCAGTTTGTCCTTCGACTTCGGGATGACCATGTCATCCTTGCCGAACGAGATGCCGGCGCGGGCGGCTTCCTTGAAACCGAGCGCCATCATCCGGTCGCAGAAGATGACCGTCGCCTTCTGACCGCAGTTCCGGTAGACGATGTCGATCAGCTTTCCGACCGCCTTCTTGGTCATCAGCTCGTTGGTGACCATCGGGTCCATGCCCTTTTCACGGGGCAGGCAGTCCGCGATCATCATGCGGCCCGGCGTGGTGTTGAACACCTTCGCGACGTCCTTGCCGTTCTCGTCCTTCGTGATGAAGCGCGCCTTGACGCGTGCATGCAGCGAGACTTTTCCGGCGGACAGCGCGTGTTCGATCTCGGCGAGATCGGTGAAGAGCATGCCTTCGCCCTTCTCCTTCTCGCGCTCGATCGAGAGATAGTAGAGGCCGAGGACGATGTCCTGCGAAGGCACGATGATCGGGCGGCCGTTGGCGGGCGAGAGGATGTTGTTGGTCGACATCATCAGCACGCGCGCTTCCAGCTGGGCTTCCATGCTCAGCGGAACGTGCACGGCCATCTGGTCGCCGTCGAAGTCGGCGTTGAAGGCCGCGCACACCAGCGGGTGAAGCTGGATGGCCTTGCCTTCAATGAGTTTCGGCTCGAACGCCTGGATGCCGAGGCGGTGGAGCGTCGGCGCGCGGTTGAGCAGGACCGGGTGTTCGCGGATCACCTCTTCGAGGATGTCCCAGACTTCCGGCTTCTCTTTCTCGACCAGCTTCTTGGCGGCCTTCACCGTGCCTGCGAGGCCCTTGGCGTCGAGACGCGCGTAGATGAACGGCTTGAACAGTTCGAGCGCCATCTTCTTCGGCAGGCCGCACTGGTGCAGCTTGAGTTCCGGACCGACGACGATGACCGAACGGCCCGAGTAGTCGACGCGTTTGCCGAGCAGGTTCTGGCGGAAGCGGCCCTGCTTGCCCTTCAGCATGTCGGACAGCGACTTCAGCGGGCGCTTGTTGGTGCCCGTGATGACGCGGCCGCGGCGGCCGTTGTCGAACAGCGCGTCCACGGATTCCTGCAGCATCCGCTTTTCGTTGCGGATGATGATATCCGGCGCGCGGAGCTCCATCAGGCGCTTGAGGCGGTTGTTGCGGTTGATGACGCGGCGATAGAGATCGTTGAGATCCGACGTCGCGAAGCGACCGCCATCGAGCGGCACCAGCGGACGCAGATCCGGCGGGATGACCGGCACGATCGTCAGCACCATCCACTCCGGGCGGCAGCCCGACGCGATGAAGCTCTCGACCAGCTTGAGACGCTTGGCGATCTTCTTCGGCTTGAGTTCGCCGGTCGCTTCCGACAGGTCGACGCGCAGGCGGTCAGCCTCGGCTTCGAGGTCGATCGTCTTCAGAAGTTCGCGGACGGCTTCGGCCCCGATGTGGGCCGTGAACGAGTCCTCGCCGAGGTCGTCCTGCATCTGGATGTACTCCTCCTCGGTGAGGAGTTGTTTTTCCTTCAGCGGGGTGATGCCCGGCTCGGTGACGATGTAGCTTTCGAAGTAGAGCACGCGCTCCACATCCTTCAGCGCCATGTCGAGCATCAGCGAGATGCGCGAGGGCAGCGACTTCAGGAACCAGATGTGGGCGACGGGCGCGGCGAGATCGATGTGGCCCATGCGCTCGCGCCGGACGCGGGCGAGCGTCACTTCAACGCCGCACTTTTCACACGTGACACCACGGTACTTGATGCGCTTGTACTTGCCGCACAGGCACTCGTAGTCCTTGATCGGTCCGAAGATGCGCGCGCAGAACAGGCCGTCACGCTCAGGCTTGAACGTGCGGTAGTTGATGGTCTCGGGCTTCTTGATCTCGCCCGACGACCATTTGCGGATCTCTTCCGGGCTCGCGATCGCGATGCGGATGGCCTCAAACGTCGGAACCGGCGTGTTGGGGTTGAACAGGTTGGTAATTTCCTGGCTCATCCTGATTAGTCTCCCTCTTGGGGTGACCGTGGAGCCCTCGGGCTCCACGGATATTCATTGCGAAAGGCAGGCGGCGATGACGTTTAGGTCTCGTCGCCCTCCTCCGCTTCGGGCTCGGCTTCGAGCAGCTCGACGTTGAGGCCCAGCGACCGCATCTCCTTCACGAGCACGTTGAAGGACTCGGGGATGCCGGCTTCGAAGTTGTCGTCCCCGCGGACGATCGCTTCGTAGACCTTGGCCCGGCCGGCGGTGTCGTCCGACTTGACCGTGAGCATCTCCTGCAGCGTGTAGGCTGCGCCGTAGGCTTCGAGCGCCCACACTTCCATCTCGCCGAAGCGCTGTCCGCCGAACTGCGCCTTGCCGCCCAGCGGCTGCTGGGTGACGAGCGAGTAAGGACCGGTCGAGCGGGCGTGGATCTTCTCGTCCACCAGGTGGTGGAGCTTGAGCAGGTACTTGTAGCCCACCGTGACCTTGCGGGTGAAACGCTCGCCCGTGCGGCCGTCGTTGAGATAGACCTGGCCCGAGGTGTCGAGACCGGCCTTCTTCAGCATCACGGCGATGTCGTCTTCATCGGCGCCGTCGAACACGGGCGTCGCCACCGGCACGCCCTTGGTGAGGTTGGAGGCGAGTTCTTCCAGCTCTTCGATCGTCTTCGGAAGCTCCTCGTCCTCGCCATAGGCGTCGCGGAGAGCCTTGGTCAGGAGCTTGCCGTCATGGCTGTGACGGTACTCCTTGAGGGCTGCATCGATCATCTTGCCGATGCCCGCGCAGGCCCAGCCGAGGTGGGTCTCGAGGATCTGACCGACGTTCATGCGCGAGGGCACGCCCAGCGGGTTCAGCACGATGTCCACGGCAGTGCCGTCATCCAGGTACGGCATGTCTTCGAGCGGGTTGATCTTGGAGATCACGCCCTTGTTGCCGTGACGGCCGGCCATCTTGTCGCCCGGCTGGAGCTTGCGCTTCACGGCCACGAAGACCTTGACGACCTTCATGACGCCCGGCGGCAGATCATCGCCGCGTTGCACTTTCTCGATCTTGTCGGCGATGCGGGCTTCGATGAGGGCAACCGACTCCTCGTAGGAGGAGCGCAGCGACTTCACCTGGGCGTCGATCGCATCGTCGTCCACACCGATCTTCCAGAGGTCCGCCGGAGCGTGCTCTGCGAAGAATTCCGGCGTGATGTCGGTTTTCTTGCCGCCGCGGGCGACGGCTTTCTGGCCGACGATCAGCGTCTTGAGACGGGAGAGAGCGTCGCGCTCGATGATGGCGCGCTCGTCTTCCTTGTCGGTCATCAGCTGGTCGATCTGCTCACGCTCGATCTGGAGCGCGCGCTGGTCCTTGTCGACGCCGTGACGGTTGAACACGCGCACTTCGACGACCGTGCCGGTCGCGCCGGGCGGCATCTTGAGCGACGTGTCGCGGACGTCGGAGGCCTTCTCGCCGAAGATGGCGCGGAGGAGTTTTTCCTCCGGAGTCATGGGCGATTCGCCCTTCGGCGTGACCTTGCCGACGAGGATGTCGCCAGCCTGCACTTCCGCGCCGACGGCCACGATGCCCGCTTCGTCGAGGTTGCGCAGGGCTTCCTCGCCGACGTTCGGGATGTCGCGCGTGATTTCTTCCGGCCCGAGCTTGGTGTCGCGGGCGGCGATCTCGAATTCCTCGATGTGGATCGAGGTGAAGACGTCGTCGCGCACGATGCGCTCGGAGATGAGGATCGAGTCCTCGAAGTTGTAGCCATTCCAGGGCATGAACGCGACGAGCACGTTGCGGCCGAGGGCCAGTTCGCCGAGATCGGTCGAGGGACCGTCGGCAATGATGTCGCCCTTGGTCACCTTGTCGCCGACCTTCACGATCGGGCGCTGATTGATGCAGGTGTTCTGGTTCGAGCGCTGGTACTTGGCGAGACGGTAGATATCGACGCCCGACTTCGAGCCTTCGACGTCTTCCGTCGCGCGCACGACGATACGGGTCGCGTCGACCTGTTCGATCACGCCGGCGCGGCGGGCGGAGACCGCCGCACGGCTGTCGCGCGCCACGATGGCCTCCATGCCGGTGCCCACGAGCGGGGCGTCGGTCTGGATCAGCGGCACGGCCTGGCGTTGCATGTTCGAGCCCATGAGCGCGCGGTTCGCATCGTCGTTCTCGAGGAACGGGATGAGTGCCGCAGGCACGGACACGACCTGCTTGGGCGAGACGTCGATGTACTCGATGTCTTCCCGCGCAACGAGCATGGCGTCACGCGCCGGACCGACGCGTGCGTTGACGAACTCGTTCTGCAGCACGCCCTTGTTGTCCATCTTCGCGTTGGCCTGGGCGATCGAGTAGCGCTGCTCTTCCATCGCCGAGAGGTACTTGACCTCCGACGTGAGCTTGCCGTCCTTCACGCGCCGGTACGGGCTTTCGATGAAGCCGTACTTGTTGATGCGGGCGTGCGTCGCGAGGTTGTTGATCAGACCGATGTTCGGGCCTTCCGGTGTTTCGATCGGGCAGATGCGGCCGTAGTGGGTCGGGTGCACGTCGCGCACTTCGAAGCCTGCGCGCTCGCGCGTCAGACCGCCCGGTCCGAGGGCCGAGAGGCGGCGCTTGTGCGCGATTTCCGACAGCGGGTTGGTCTGGTCCATGAACTGCGACAGCTGCGAGGAGCCGAAGAATTCGCGGACGGCGGCCACAACCGGTTTCGCGTTGATCAGGTCGTGCGGCATGACGGTGTCGATATCGACCGACGACATGCGCTCCTTGATCGCGCGCTCCATACGGACGAGGCCGACGCGGAACGAGTTCTCGAGCAGTTCGCCCACCGAACGGACGCGGCGGTTTCCGAGGTTGTCGATGTCGTCGACTTCGCCTTTGCCATCCTTGAGGTCGAGGACGGTGCGCATGACGGCGATGATGTCTTCCTCGCGCAGCGTGCGCTGCGTGTCGGGAGCATCGAGGCTGAGGCGCATGTTCATCTTCACGCGACCGACAGCCGAGAGGTCGTAGCGCTCGCTGTCGAAGAACAACTGACCGAACAGGGCCTCGCCCGCTTCGAGCGTCGGCGGTTCGCCGGGACGCATGACGCGGTAGATGTCCGACAGTGCGTCGATGCGCGACGCCGCCTTGTCGACCTTCAGCGTGTTGCGCAGCCACGGGCCGCGGGCGTTGTCGCCATCGGTGTCGAGGAGCTGGATCGACTTGATCTTGGCCTCGCGCAGCGCAGCCACGGTCTCTTCGGTGAGCTGGTCGCCGGCTTCGGCGTAGATCTCGCCGGTCGCCGCGTTGACGACGTCCTCGCCGATATACTTGTTCTCGAGGAAGCTCGAGGGGACGAGGATGTCCTGGAGGCCATCGGCCTCGGCCTTCTTGGCCTTGACCGGGGTGATCTTCTTGCCGGCTGGGAAGACGGCCTTGCCGGTCTTCTTGTCGATCAGCTCGAATTCGGGACGGGCGCCCTTCCAGCGGTCAGCGGAGAAGCCCGTGACCCAGCCGGCCTTGTCGAGCTTGTAGGTCACCTTGTTGTAGAAGGTGTCCATGATCTTGGCGGCGGAATAGCCGAGCGCCTGCAGCAGCACGGTGGCCGGCAGCTTGCGCTTGCGGTCGATGCGGACGTGCAGGATGTCCTTGGCGTCGAATTCGAAGTCGAGCCACGAGCCGCGGTACGGGATCACGCGGGCGGCGAACAGCAGCTTGCCGGAAGCGTGGGTCTTGCCCTTGTCGTGGTCGAAGAAGACGCCCGGCGAGCGGTGCATCTGCGAGACGATGACGCGCTCGGTGCCGTTGATGATGAACGTGCCCTTGTCCGTCATCAGCGGGATGTCGCCGAGATAGACGTCCTGTTCCTTGATGTCCTTGATGGACTTCGCGCCGGTCTCTTCGTCCGTCTCGAACACGATGAGCCGCAGCTTCACCTTAAGGGGAGCTGCGAAGTTCAGGTCGCGCTGCATGCACTCCTGGACGTCGAACTTCGGCTGCTCGAATTCGTAGGAGATATATTCGAGGGTGGCGCGGTCGGAGAAGTCCTTGATCGGGAAAACGGACTTGAACACAGCTTCCAGGCCGTCCTGGTCGCGCTTCTCGACCGGCGTGTGCATCTGGAGGAATTGTTCGTAGGAGGAGCGCTGAACCTCGATGAGGTTCGGCATGAGTACCGTTTCACTAAGTTGGCCGTAGGACTTCCGAATACGTTTCTTCGCCGTGAACGACAGAGCCATGTGCTGGTTAGCTCGCTTTTTTCTGGGCCGCAGCTTCCACCCGCGATGGCCGGGTGGCGCCGTTGGACCGTTAGTATCCGGTGCGCAGGGACGGTCCGGAATCGAACCGCCGGGAGAACTCTACCACTACCGTCAACCCCTCCTGCGCATGGGGGAAGAAGGCAGTACGCGCCGCCGGAGAGACTTGCCCCTCCGGCGACGCGAACAAGGCCTTACTTGATTTCGACCTTGGCGCCGGACTCTTCCAGCTTCTTCTTGATGGTCTCGGCTTCTTCCTTGGTGACGCCTTCCTTGACGGCCTTGGGAGCAGCTTCGACGAGGTCTTTCGCTTCTTTCAGGCCGAGGGACGGCACGACTTCGCGAACGACTTTGATGACGTTGATCTTCTTGTCGCCGGCATCCTTGAGGATGACGGAGAATTCGGTCTGGGCTTCAGCAGCCGGAGCAGCGGCAGCGGCCGGGCCGGCAGCCACGGCGACCGGAGCAGCAGCCGAAACGCCCCACTTCTCTTCGAGAAGCTTGGCGAGGTCGGCAGCTTCGAGGACCGTCAGCGACGACAGGTCTTCGACGATTTTATCAAGTTTCGACATTTGAGGTTTTCCTTGAGTTCGGGTGTGTGACTAGGGGTGTCTCGTTGAGCAGAAGGTCTCAGGCGGCGTCCTTGTTGGCGTAAGCGCCAATGACGCGAGCGAGCTGAGCCGCCGGCGCAGCCACGACGCCAGCGATCTTGGTCGCCGGAGCCTGGATGAGGCCGATGATCTTGCCACGGAGCTGATCGAGCGACGGCAGGGCAGCAAGCTGCTTCACGCCGTTCTGGTCGAGCACTGTGTCGCCCATGAGCGCGCCGATGAGAACGAGCTTCTCGTTCCCCTTGGCGAACTCCGCCACGACTTTCGAAGCCGCGACCGGATCCGGAGAGAAGGCGATAGCCACAGGACCAACAAACATGTTGGCCGCGGCATCCCCGCCTTTTCCGTCCAGCGCGATTTTCGCAAGCCGGTTCTTGATGACCTTCAGATTTGCGCCCTCGCCCTTGAGCTTGACGCGCAGATCCGTGAGCTGCGTTACGGTCAACCCGGAATATTGCGTGACGACGATCACGCCGGCGTCGGCGAAGACCTTCTTGTAGGCCTCCAGCGCCACCGCTTTTCCAGCTTTATCCATATGCGGTCTCCAGGTTGGACGACCGGACAATCCCGATCGCCCCAGGAAGCGCACGCAGGACGCGGCACCCGCCTCAGCCCCTTCCCAGCACGCCCGGACGCCTGTTAGGCTTCCGGCCGGTACACGGAGAGGGCTCGCGGTCGCCTGACCAGCGCGCCCCCGTCCCAGGGCAAAACGAACTCCAGGGCCACGTCGCCCGCCCAATGGAAATTTCCCATTGGCAAACGCCGCTCCCTGTCACGTCACACCCCGTCTCATGCAGGAAATTGAGGAGCAAAACCAGGCAGTTAGTCCCGGTTTTGTGCTTTGCTCCACCTGCAATCTCGGACGAGAAACGGGAGGCTCGTGTTAACGAATCTCCCGTTCAGGGGGCGTCTATAGCCCCCTCCCCGGTTTGTTGCAAGCGGGGCCTTGCTTTTTTCCAGAATGCTGATCCGGCCTTTGGAATGCCAGCAATGTCGAAGGATCTGACCGGGAGGACGGTTAACTGGGGACGATTGACCCAGACGGAAAGGCCGACGGATCGCTCCGCCGGCCTTTGCCTATTCGAATTTTCAGTCCGGCCTACTGCGCCGGGGCCGACGAGAGGTCGGTCACGTCCACGGAGACGCCCGGGCCCATGGTCGAGGAGATCGCGATCTTCTTGACGTAGGTGCCCTTGGCGCCCGACGGGCGGGCCTTGACCAGCGCGCCGACGAAGGCGCGGACGTTCTTCTCGAGGTCGGCTTCCGAGAACGATGCCTTGCCGACGCCGGCGTGGATGATGCCGGTTTTTTCGGCGCGGAACTCGACGGAGCCGCCCTTGGCGTCTTTCACGGCTTGCGTGACGTTCGGGGTGACGGTGCCGACTTTGGGGTTCGGCATCAGGCCGCGCGGGCCCAGCACCTTACCGAGGCGGCCGACGAGGGCCATCATGTCCGGCGTGGCGATGACGCGGTCGAAATCGACCTTGCCGCCGTT